>Ga0210057_1004611_pt1 | contig 18200 bp, 21 predicted proteins | sample CryGeyCG2114_010_2_FD_183968 | JGI IMG/M metagenome (GOLD analysis project Ga0210057, IMG submission 183968) | Groundwater microbial communities from aquifer - Crystal Geyser CG10_big_fil_rev_8/21/14_0.10 (SPAdes) (version 2) | ecosystem: Environmental > Aquatic > Deep subsurface > Groundwater ...
ACCGTCAAGTATAATCGAAGGTTAATATGACTGGCAATTGTTCCCGAAAAATTGTAAATTATATATATGTCCTTCGAACCTGCCCAGCCGATTTCTGTCATCACCTGCGACCAATGCCAGGGTAAGGCCCGCCTGCCGGACGGGCAGGGCTGTCCTGCCTGCGACCAGTTGGGTGTTTACGGCCTTCAGGATGACCAGGCGGTTGGCTTTATTCTCCCTGATTTTATCGACCTCAAAGCGCGCAAGTTTCTCAAAAATATCTTTATTATTAAAAGGGTGGTCTTAATTACCGTGGCTTTATTAATTTTAATTATCTCTTGGAGACTGTTATGGCCCTAAACGCTGTCGATATCAGCCCCAACTTTTCCCAAGAGTCTTTAAAGCTTCTGGCCGATACGCTTCTGGCGAGCGCTAAACAAAACCAAGCGCTGGCCCTGCCGCTTCATCTCGCTCAGACCTTAAATCGTCTCCCCCACATTACTACTATTCTTGCCCGCCTGGGCCGGACCGATCTTCGGCTTAAACCTCCCTCAGCCTCAGCCGCCAAACCTGACAAAGTTTCCTTCTCCCCTGATCTAAAAAAAATTATTTATCTGGCTTTTGCCGAATCTTTAATCCTCAACTCCCCCTTGGTTGAACCAACTCATTTCTTAATCCCTTTAAACGACTATTTAGATGAACCTTTAGATAAAAAAGATCTCCGCCAGTTGATTACTGCAACTGCGTCCGCGAATCCGCCAGCTGGCGGAGAAGCAGGGACTTTAAAACAATTCGCCGAAAACCTCACCCAAAAAGCCTTAACCGGCAAACTTGATCCGGTCATCGGCCGGGAAAAAGAGATTGAACAGCTCATCCGCATTTTGGCCCGCCGCACTAAATCCAACGCCATTTTGGTCGGTGATCCCGGCGTCGGTAAAACCGCCATTGTTGAAGGTTTAGCTCTAAAAATCAGCCAAGGCCAAGTCCCGGACCTATTAAAAAACATCCAAATTTTTAATCTTAACTTGACCACCTTGCTCGCCGGCGCTTCTTATCAGGGCGAGCTGGAAACCCGCCTGCAAAGCTTAATTAAAGAAGTAAAGCGCCTGGGCAACATTATTGTCTTTATTGATGAAATCCACATGATCATCGGCGCTGGTTCTGCCGCCGGCGCCATGACCGCCGCCAATATCTTAAAACCCGCCCTTGCCCGCGGCGACTTAAATGTTATCGGCGCTACTACTGCCGATGAATTCCGCCAATATATTGAAAAAGATCCTGCCCTGGAACGCCGCTTTGAACCAATCAAAGTGGACGAACCCTCCCGGCAGGATTCCTTAAAAATCTTAAAATCAGTCAGCGCCAAGCTCACCAAACACCACGGCATTACTATTGACGATCAGGTCATCGAATCAGCCGTTGATCTTTCCACCCGTTATGTCCCCGACCGCTTTTTGCCCGATAAAGCCATTGACCTCTTAGACGAAGCCACTTCCGGCGCCAAAATTGCCAGCAAGTCTGCCATTACCATTGAAGATTTAAAAACCGTTCTCTCCCAGCGCACCGGCATCCCGATTACTTCCTTAACCCAGGAAGAGTCCGTCAAGCTGATGAATCTCGAGCAGCAATTAAATGATCAAATCATCGGCCAGGGTCAGGCCGTCCGGGCCATTAGCGATGTTATTAAACGCTCCCGCGCCGGTTTAAAAGATCCCAACCGCCCCATCGGTAGTTTTCTGCTTTTAGGTCCCACCGGCGTCGGTAAAACCGAGCTGGCCAAAGCCTTGGCCCGCACTGTTTACCAATCGGAAAAGGCCATGGTCAGATTGGATATGTCTGAATTTACCGAAGCCCACACTGCTGACAAGCTCATCGGCGCGCCTCCCGGCTATGTTGGCTACGAAGAAGGCGGCCAGCTGACTAATCCCATCCGCCAGCATCCCTACTCTTTAATTCTTCTGGATGAACTGGAAAAAGCCCATCCCAAAGTTTTTGATGTTTTCCTGCAGGTTTTAGAAGACGGCCGGCTCACCGACTCCCAGGGCCATACTGCTGACTTTAAAAACACGATCATTATTATGACCTCCAATATTGATGTTTCTGAATCAGTGACTCCTCTCCTACAAGGTCCAACCTTGAAGGATAAATCTGAAAAAAGGTCGGACCTTAATGTTTCTCGAACAGATTTAATGAAAGCCCTCTCCAGTTACCTCCGCCCGGAGTTTTTGAACCGCATTGACGATATTATCGTCATGAATAAATTAGGGTTAGCCGAAATTAAACAAATTGCCAAATTACAATTAAATCAGGTTATCAACCGCTTAAAAACCAAAGGCATTGCCTTAACTGTCCCTGATGCCGCCTTGGATAAATTGGCCAAGTTGGGCGATGTAGCCGAGTTCGGCGCCCGGCCTTTAAAACGCTTGATTCAGGATAAGATCGAAGAACCATTGGCAGAAATGATCATTGCCGGAAAATTAAAGTCAGGAGAAACCTATGACCTATCAAATCTTAACTTGTCCTAATTGTGGCGGCCGCGGCTGTCCCACCTGCCAGAACACCGGCAAAGTCCGGGTGGCTGAACAGGAAATGCAGAAACTAAAACAAATGGTGGGGCAATTATCCCAACAATCCGCGCCTGCCCCTAACGAAGCTCCGACGTTACCTCGGAGCGGAGTGGGGACTAATCTCGCCGGCATTATTGCCTTTTCTATCTTAAGTATTCTCGCCGGCGGCGCCGCCGCCTCCTGGTACTTTTTAAAAACCTTAAAACCCTTCTTTGCCGGCTTAATCGCTCTGTTTACCCTCATCGGCGCCCGCTTTGCCTGGAAAAATTCTTTCTTTCAACTCCAGGAACCGGATGACTTTTTAAAAGCGATTAAACGCTTGACATAGATGCTTAATTTGGTATAAAATAGTACTAAATATGACGTCTATCTCCGCAATTAAAGCCATCAGGGTTATTAATCAATCGCGCCTGCAGTTTGTCACTCCTACAGCAATAAGTCAGTTGTTTGATTTAACCAAAAAAAATACCGTCTACAAACTGCTCCAGCGCTTGGAAAAATATCAACTTATCCACCGACTCAATCACGGTCAATATCTTGTTGCCAATTCTTCCGTCACCGACTTTGCCATTGCCAATTCTCTAGTAACTCCGTCTTATGTCAGCTTTGAATCAGCCCTGTCTTTTTACGGCATTCTAGCTCAATTTCCCTATCCAATCACTTCCGCTACTACCAAGAAATCGGTTGTTATCGACGCCTTGGATAAAGAATTTCAGTTTACCCGCTTGTCCGATAGATTTTTCTTCGGCTATCAAAGCATTAACCACCAACTAATCGCCTCCCCGGAAAAAGCCTTAATTGACGGTTTATATCTAATGAGTAAAGGGCTCCGGCGGCTTGATCTTGACGGGCTGGATTTAACCTCAATCAATAAAAATCATTTAAAACAGCTGGCTTTAAAAATTTCTTTCCGGCCTTTTAGTAAATTATTTTTGAAACTGCATCTATGATCGATCTTACCACCCTAAAAGAACTGTCATTAAAAAAGCAGATTGACCAAACCAGCCTGCTTCGGGAGATTCTCCAAATTGCTTGGTTGAATCAGTTCTATCGCCTAGCGGCCGGTCGCCGGGTTTGGTTCAAGGGCGGTACTTGCTTAAAACTCCTTTATGGTTCCAATCGCTTTTCCGAAGATCTGGACTTTAACACTTTGCTTCCCTCCGGGCAAATCGCCGCCGCGGTCAACCTCGCCACCGACAAACTGCAAACTGATTGGCCCGGCCTGAGCGTTAAACCGTTTAAGTCAATTGCCGGCATTACTCACAAACTCTATCTGCCGACCGAATTCTCCTATCAGCCTTTAACTGTCAAATTAGATTTTTCCTTGAGAGAAAAAGCGCTGTTGCCGGAAAAACAAGTTATCTCTACTGACCTGCCGGTGTTATCCGTAACATTAATCAATCATTTTAATCCCCGGGAAATTTTGGCTGAAAAATATCGGGCAATTCTGAAAAGAAAAAAAGGCCGGGATATTTATGATCTTTGGTTTCTGCTAAACCGGCAGGTGCCTTTTGATGAAAATCTGATCAGGAAAAAACTCCTGCTTTACCAAGAGAAATATCAACCGAAAGAATTGATTAAAAAAATTATTGATTTTGAAGAACAAATTTTAATTAAAGATGTCAACCAGTTTTTACCCAAAACCGATCGGCAGATTTTAAGTAAATTAAAATCATTATTATTACAAAAACTGAAGTATGCCGTCAAAGCCTGAAACTTATATCTCTGTGGACATTGAAGCCTCCGGCCCGATTCCCGGAGACTTCAGCCTGCTGTCCATCGGCGCCTGTGTTGTCAACCAAACCAGCCAAACTTTTTATGCCGAACTCAAGCCCTTAAATGACAATTTCATCACCCGGGCCATGGAAGTCAATGGTCTGTCTCTGGAAAAACTTAAGACCGTGGGTCAAACCCCGGCTGCGGCGATGACCCGCTTCAGCGGCTGGATCCAAAAAGTCTCCGGCCAAAACCGGCCGGTATTCGTGGGCTTTAACGCCACTTTCGACTGGTCATTTACCCACTGGTATTTTATTAAATTTTTTGGCCGCGACCCGTTCGGCATTTCCGGACTGGACATCAAAGCCTACTTTATGGGCCGGCAAAACTGTTCCTGGGGGGAAACGAACAAAAAGAAAGTGCGCTCGCTTTACCCGAGCAAAACCAACCATACCCACAACGCCCTTGATGATGCTCAAGAACAAGCGGAAATTTTCAGCCAGATGCTTAAATAAACTTTTTAATCTCCCTCGTTAACGATTCTTTAAAATTTTTGATTACCGGCCAATGGCTTTGCGGCAAAAACAGCTTCAGCTCTCCGGCAAAATTGATTTTAGTTGTTTTCAACTTCAATAAAACCTGATTAAGAACTGCTCTTTGGGATACCGGCAGCAAATTGGCACGTAAAATAAAATAAAGGTCATACCAATCCCTTGGTTTCTGCCGCTCCTGCAGCGCTCTAATTTTTTGCCCTACCAGTTGCTCTAGCGGCAAAACTACAATTGTGTAGGCAGGGATAAAATCCCCCGCCACCGTCACTACTTCCCCCTTAACCCGCCTATCTCTTGAAGAAATTTCCAACTGCAGCGCTACTATTACCTCCGCCAGCTTAAAAGAAAAAATTCCTAAGTATCCGCCCGAGGTTGATTTTGATTCCACTATTTCCGTCTTTATCCCCTCTTTCTCGATCTCTCTTAAAACTTCCAGCGCCGCCCGTTCAATTAGGTTAATATCCGCCAGAGGTGAAGAAAAATCCAAGTCTTCGGAAAATCTCGGACTGCCGTAAACCAACCTCAGCGCCGTTCCGCCTTTAAAAAATATCTTATTTGTTGACGGTTGTTGGTAAAAATAATTTAAAAATAGGTGTTGGACATATTCCCTTCGGCTATTAACCTCTGTCGTCTGTTGTTTTTTGGCAATTGTTTTAATCAGGCTTTGATCAATCATAGTGTTTTAGCCATTTGTGTCAGTTTCTGCCGCTTGAACAACCGGCAATAGCTTAATAATTTCTTTCGGTTTATATTTAATAAATTCAGCCGTTCATTCATCGGTTTTTTACCCAAAACAACAAAATATAAATAATCCGCCAGCGCTTTTTCCGGACTGGCCAGTAAGACAGTTTGCCCTTCTTTCTTAATCGGGAAATAGCCGGTAAAAGCGGTCTTTTTTATACTTAAGTAGCTAAAATTTTTGTGGTCATAAGTAAAAGTTCTGGTCGGTTTAGTTGTGGCTGAAGTAACGGTATAGGGCATTTCCGGCAAAAGATTGTAATAAGCCAAGGCGTATTCAAAGGAAATATATGACGGTTGATACAGTTTGTTGGCAATTTCCATTTCCCCCGCCGGGTCGGTTTTTAACATATATAGCCCTTTTTTAAGGCGAATAAATAATCCAAGCTTAGTTTGCCTCTCCAAAAAATATTTAGCTTTGTCTTGTGAGCCCGGAAATAACCGGATAAACTCAACTCCGGTAAACAACCGCAACCGCCCCTCCAACAGTTTTTCTCTCACAAATAATGGTTTCAGTAAAGTAGACATTTTTACTCTTTTCTGAAATAGAATATCAAAGACTATGGCCTTTGTCAAGTAATTCTGGTTTAATTAATTAATGTTTCTATCCCTGCTTTCTTTTATCCTCACCGCCGTCTTTCTTTTCCTTTCTTCCCAAGCTCTGCTCTCCCGCCTTTACCGGCTGGTTAAAAATATCAATCTGATCTTTTTTCTGCTCTTGCCCGGCATTTTCCTCCACGAGTTTTCCCATATTTTAATGGCCGAACTGCTTCAGGTTAAAACCGGCGCCTTGAACTTAAGGCCCGGGCTTAAAGATGGCCATCTGACCCTCGGCTCTGCTCAAATCGCCCCAGCCGACCCTTTCCGTTTAACTTTAATCGGCACTGCCCCGTTTATCGCCGGCGTGGCCGTGTTATGGTTATTAATCAAGTTCAACCCGGGCGGCTGGTGGCAGATTTTGTTTTGGTATTTAGAGTTTACCGTTGCCAACACCTTATTCTCCTCCCCCTCTGATCTGCAATCCGCCGGCATTCCCTTAATTTTAGTTTTACTTCTCCTCGGTGTTTTTCAATTAACCAATCTTAATCTTCCTGCTTCCCTTCTGCCCTTTCTTGCTAACTCTTTCTCTTCCCTCGCTTCTGTTTTTGGCTACACTTTGATTATTAATCTGGCCCTGCTCCTTTCGCTCAAATTTCTGCTACAATTAAAGCATGACTCAACAACAGGCGGTTAATCTCTGGTTGGCTGAACTACGCTGAAAAGTTTTATCAACAATTCCAATCAGTCCTATGAAAACTGCTATAAATATCGCCAAAAAATATATTGCTCATGTAAAAAAAAGCGGCATTCCCGTTTCTGCCGCCTATCTTTTTGGTTCTTTTGCTAAAGGCGTAGAAAGAAAATACAGAATCAAGGCAACATCAATAAAAACACTGCTAAGCATAAAATTAAAAATGAGGAGGCTGAAGAAGTTTTTGTCAACCAGCCGGCAGTCTTATTAAAAGACAAAAAACACTCGCAAACCGAGTCCCGGCTAATGATTCTGGGTAAAACCGACAAAAAACGGCTTTTAAGCGTCATTTTTACCCAGCGAGGCAAAAAAATCAGAATTATTTCCGCCCGGCCGATGAGCCGGAAAGAAAGGAGGCTTTATGAACAAAAAACTCAAAAACATTCCTAAATTCAGAAATAAGGATGACGAAAGAAAGTTCTGGGATAAAGCCGATTCGAGCCAATATTTTGATTTTGACTCGGCAGAACTGGTCGCTTTTCCCAACCTGAAATTAACCCGTCAGCCGATCTCTTTGCGTTTGACTAAAAGCTTACTAACCAAATTAAAACTTTTGGCTAATAAAAAGGATGTTCCTTACCAATCGCTGATCAAGCTTTATCTGGAAAAAGCGGTAACTGACGACTATTACCGCCTGGCGGTGTAAAAATTTATGGGTGTAAATATTTGTCTCAAGTCAGGCAAAACCGACTTTTCCTGCCGGCTGTATTGGATCAATGATCTGATCGATGAGTACTGGCAATATAAGAATCAACCGCCTGAATTTCAGCTGGACAAAAAACTCAGCTTAAAAGAAATAAAGCAGTTGCTGGATTTTTTAAAGCCTTGCCTCCAAAAATTACAAAAGGATAAAGAGAAACAAATTGCCAAATTTGACTCCGCTTATTTTAAAAAAATTGAGGCGGTAAATTCTTCGCTGAAAAATCTGATAACGCTGGTTAAATCAAAACCGGTTGATAAATCGATTGCTTTTAAATTTCAAGGGCTGGTAAAAAAACTTGACCGCTTTACTGATACTTATTCCGCTGATCCCCGCCAGGAAATCGCGGAAATTAAAGAAATTTTTAACGAAAAAATCTCCTTGGTGCAAAGAATAATCCCCTTTTTAACCAAAATTGCCTCCGGCCGCGGTTCGGTGACCATTGGGTAATTCTGCTATACTTAAGCTATGACTAAAAAAGGCCGAACAGTTTATGCCATATAAAGACAAAAGCGCCGACTAAAGAAAAAGTCTACCACAATGCCTGTTTTCACTTTTTATTTCCCCACCCGCTATCCGGACACTCTGCCCGGCAGTCTGCCGGAGGGCTTGCCGCAAAAAGACGACGCGGCCAAAGCTCTGGAAATAGCCGAAAGAACCTTGGATTTAATTAAAAACTTGCTTGCAAAAAATTAACTTTTTTCCCCAAATTTCTGCCAGGATTAAAGCCTGGCCAGCTGATTTAAATTGCGCCAACTCATCACTCTCCCCGACTCTCTTGGCTGGTTTTCCCTGCCGCCATAAATCACCAAACTGCGGTTTTTATCAATCAGTTTTTTCCCTTGCCAATAAATTAAATTATCAAAATAATCTCCGGCAGTGGTTTCCCCGGCTTTAATCTCTATTCCCAGCAAATCGTTCTGCTGTTTAAAAATCAGGTCAACCTCATGACCGCTTTTATCCTGAAGATAATAAGCCCTGGGCAGTTGACCCCGGTTAAAATTTTTCTTGATCAATTCGTTAACAATCATTGTTTCAAACAGGGCACCGCGCAGAGGGTGGCTGGCCAGTTGCCGCGCCGAGTCAATTTCCATCAGTGAAGCCGCTAGGCCGGTGTCATAAAAATAAAGTTTGGGCGTTTTCACCAAGCGCTTATTGATGTTGCGGTAATACGGCGGCAGTCGAAAAGTAATAAAACTGGCTTCCAGAATCGAAAGCCATGATTGAATGGTATTATGGTTAACCCCGACCTCGTTGCCCAGACTGCTCAAATTCAGGCTTTGCCCGGTTCGGCCGGCTGCCAGCTTTAAAAATTTCTGAAATAAAATCAAGTTAGTGATATTTTTAATTTGTCTAACATCTTTCTCCAGATACGTCTGAACGTAACCGGAGTACCACTGGGCGGAATCTAGGTGTTTATCCCAAATCCGCGGATAAAAGCCTTTAAACATCAACTCGTCGGCGGTCAACCGGCTCACCCCGGCTTCGTTAAAACTAAAAGGCAATAAAGTCACCAAACCGACACGGCCGGCCAAACTTTGGGAAACTTGAGATAAAAGCAAAAAATTCTGCGATCCGGAAAGCAAATACTGTCCGGCTCGGCCGGTATCATCAATTAAGGTTTGCAGATAGGAAAACAGCTCCGGCGCCTGCTGGACTTCATCAATTATCGCCGGCGGGCCATAAGCTGACAAAAAGCGGCGCGGGTCTTCCCGGGCAAACAAGCGCCGGTCCGGATCCTCAAGGGAAACGTATTTTATTTTAGGGTAAAGCGATTTAAGTAAAGTGCTTTTGCCCGACTGGCGCGGGCCGACCACGGCCACCAGCGGCATTTGTCGAAACAATTTTTTAATCGTCCGCTCTACATCTCTTTTAATCATGTCTTCAGTTTACCACTTTTGTCCAAATTGTCAATCCCATTAACAATTTGGACAAGTGATTTCTTTCACATAATTCCTGCTAGGATTAAAGCATGGCTATTTTTAGAATATTGCACTTGACTAAAAACTTAACTTTTGATATAGTGATTTTATGATAAATCGTAAGTTATTATCTGATTTGGAAAAAACCTTAATCAAGCCGACAAAAAAAATCGTTTTTTTGTGGGGACCGCGTCAAACCGGCAAAAGCACGATTTTGAATGAACTCCGGCAAAAATTCGGCGGCGCCTACTTTAACTTTGACGATCTCAATGACCAAAAACTGTTTGTCCCGGAAAGAACCAAGCTTTTAAGCGCAATTAAGCTCAGGGCCACCGGCCGCCGAAGCCGCCTGGTTTTTATCGACGAGGTGCAAAACCATCCCGAAAGCACCCGGGCAATCAAACTACTAACCGATACCGGCGATTTTATTATCCTAGCTACCGGTTCGTCGGAACTAAGGGCCAAAACCAAGCAATTTGACACTTTGGCCGGGCGTTATCAGGAATTCGTCCTTTTCCCTTTAACCCTGGATGAACTGGCGGTTTTTAAGGGTAATAAGTTGGCTTTTAAAAACCGCCTCAACTTTGCCGAAACCAACCATTTATCCCAATTTCTGGAAGAAATGATGATTTATGGCTCTTACCCGGGCGTAATTTTGGCAGACAATCAGCTCGATGAGTTAAAAAATATCACCCAAAACAGCGTCGTTAAAGACATTGTCAATATTTACGACCTGAAAAATACCGATCTGATTTATAATCTCCTGCGCCTGCTGGCAATGCAGATCGGCAATCTGGTCAATGTGACCGAGCTAGCTTCGTCCTTGGGTTCCACTAAAATAACCATCAGTAATTATTTAAGCATTTTAAGCCGCAACCGGATTATCTTTTTCCTGGAGCCGTTCAAAACCAACCAAAGACGGGCTTATTTGGAAAGAAAAAAGGTCTTTTTCTACGATTTGGGCATCAGGAACGCTTTAATTGAAGACTTCCGGCCGCTTGAGCTGCGCCAGGATTTGGGGGCGGTTTTTGAAAACTTAATCATCGCCGGGTTTTTACGCCAAACATTTTACCGACGCAATCATAACCGCCTGTTTTTTTACCGGGAAATCGGCGGCCGGCAAAAAGAAATTGATTTAATTATCCAAACTCCGGCGGGTAGAAAAACCGGCCTGGAGATTAAATACCGCGACGGAAAAATAAACCGCTTCCCCGGCCTGAAAATTGATCGCTATGGTTTAATCGATAAAGACCGTGCACCTAATTACCTAATTTAATGTAAATCCCCAAATTTCTACTGGGATTAAAGCACAACAAATTTTCTTGCTATAATACTAATATGACCCAAGAACAAGCTCTCAACCTCTGGTTAACCGGAGCCATCGATGCTTTAGACATCGCCAAAAAATATATTGCTCATGTAAAAAAAAGCGGCATTCCCGTTTCTGCCGCTACAGGCCTGAAGATCTAAATGATCGCTACAGCACTTTAGCCCATGAAATTAAAACCTTCGGCATCCCCCTGACAAAATAATAATGTAAAAATCTTCCCTGATTTCTGCTAAGATTTAGGTAATGCCTAAAAATCCGCCAACCCAGACTTCCAGCGCCGCAGCGCCGCCCAAAAAGCCGCCGATTGTCGATACTGAAATCTTTACTCCCAAGCCGCCGCCTGACTTGCCGCCGAATGTCCGGGTTTCTCCCCCCGCCCAAGCGATCAGCAACCGCAGTATTTATAACATCAACGACGATGAACTGATTGCCGCTTTAAAAGACAATCCCGAATATGTTTTAGGCCGTCTTAATTGGCAAAACTCAAACTATGGCCGTAAGCGTTTAGAAAAAATTCTTCAGTCTCACCCTGATTTTCAGCCGCTGATCAACCGCCACGCCCCGGACTTTTTTGCACCAACCGCGCAAACCCAATCCCAGCCCGCTGCCGCCCCCACCCAAAAAATCCCCCTGGCTACAGCCGAACAATTAACTAAACAGGAAGCGGCTATTCCCCCCAAAGAAAACGACATCACCGCTGAAAACGCCCCGGCTATCGAAAAATGGATGAATGGAATTAAACCTGGCTTTTACGAATATCTGGCCGGCAAACAATTTGATGCCGCAACTTCTCAACACATGTTCACCAATAGTTTCTTAGATTATCTAGCAATGTATAAAGGTGGATTAGCTGGTTTTTATCTTTCCCAGGGTGCTCACGAATTACTTTACTCCGCCCTAGGCCCAGTTGGTGACGCCTTAAGTTCTCTCCATCAAAAAGATCTTCGGTGGAAAATAAAATGGATGAAAAATCCGCTTAACCCTAATGCCCTATATTATTACCTCAATGTTTTACCGGAAGAAAGTGCTTTTAAGCTATTATTTCTTCCCGTTAAAGCCACCTGGGGAATTTTGGCCCGCGGCGGTGCGCCATTAATCACAAAGGCCACCTACCGGGAAACTGGTCGCCGGGGTTACGGCGAAGTCAAAACCGGTTATTTTTTCACCCCAACGTTAAAGCTTACTCAAGGAGCAAATATCTTAGCCGATGGTTTGGATAAATTAACCGGAATCCCCACCAACGATAATTTCTTCAGATTAGATTTCTCTAAACCTACACCATTCGATCAGTATATCAAGAAAAAAAACCATGACTTTACTGACGCCCTCAATGAACTTAAAAAAGCCAAAACTATGGGACAGCCAAGCCGGATTTTCGGCGCCAATCAGAAAATCAAAAGCCTGCTTCGCCAATACGACGGCAATTTTTTCAAACAATGGTTTAAACCCGGATTTACTAATCTTTCCCGCCGCTTACGCCAACATCATAATGATCCAATCTCCTATCTTTTGGCTCTGGTAGGAGGCACAATATTTGATGTTCTTGTGGGAATCGCTGCTAATCTTGCTAAAACTGTTGCCAGTCGAACCCTTGGATTAATCCCCGGAGTTAATGTTCTGCGCGCCCGGGTTACCGAATTCTTCACCTCTAACCGCTGGCTGAACACTGCCCGCATCGGCGGCGCTACAGGCCAAGCCTTTCTGAAGGGCACTTTCAGTATGACCACGGCCTCTAGTACTTACGCTGGTGCTTCAATCGGGGGTTGGATCGCTAATACCTTAGGTTTACCAGCCTATCCTTTCCAAGTCATCGGCGGCGGGATTGGTGCTACCTTTGGCTCCATTTACACCACTTCTTTGAAAATGTCCTATACCCGAATCCCTGCTTGGGTTCAAGAATACCAAACATTTAAAGGCGCACAAACCTGGCGGCTGGATGAAGGTGGTGTTTGGGGAGAACAAGGACTTAAAGAAAATTTTGTCAATCGCGGCCGGTGGGGTTTCGGCCCAGGCCCACTGTCACGTTTTGCCAATTGGCTCTATAATCATCCTTTTGCCAGACTACCCATTAATGGTTTCCTTATGGCTGATTTGGGAGTAAAATTTCTCCACTGGAATCCGTGGCTTGCCTATCCTGGTTTTATAGCCGGTGATTATTTATGGCAAATTAAAGGCGAACTTGCCCAGAGGTTTACCTCCTGGTTCAGAACCACCCCGATTTACAAATTCTATTATTCCAAAGTCTTTCTTCCCGTTAACACCTGGTTTTCAAACTTAATCTATGAACCTATTCTTCCAGAAGGTTCAATTTTTAAATTAGGAGTTGAGGTCCAAAGAGTTCTTCGCCCTTGGGCCAATTCGCTCTCCAAATATTTTGGCAGCTTCTTTAATCCCGGATTTTTCGCCGGTTTTGGTTTAATACCGATGATGACACCGGTCATTGGTGTTTGGGGCTATGTGCTCGGTCCGCTTGCCGGTAGTGCTACCTATCTTCTTGGCAGCCGGGCGTTAATTGCTATTGCCAAAGGCGTCGGCATTAAAACAATCGGCGGAATCAGTATTGCTGGTAAGCTTGGTCTCAACGCTCTTCCCCAAATCAACGCCTGGTCTTGGTTGGGAATGGGTATCGGTTGGGTTCTAGATTTAATTATTCCCGGCGCTCAACCCTGGCTCATGCCGCTTTTCACTTATGGACTACCTGTAGTTTTAACCTTTATCCCCGGATTGGGCGCTCTTGTAAGCGGCTTACTGGCAGGTATCGCCAATTATGCATTCGTCATGTTTGACGCCCTTCTTGGCGGCAGCGCATTAGCCGCTTCTATGATGAATCTTGTTATGGCCGCTCTTTCCACGACTGTTTTAACTGTTGTTGCTTTAACCGTTTTTACCGGCTTTGTCATCTACTCCGCCTTCTGGGTGCCGATGCTGGCCGAGTGGCGCGCCCAGCCAACTTCCACTAATTTTTCTATTCAAACCAACGTCACTCAAACTGGTCCCAGTAAATACCGCCTCTGTGCTAAGTTTGATGTCACCCAAAATATCTTAAATATTAATAATTATTTGAACCTAACCATGGATTTTGAGGACAGCCAACTGACTGTTAATCTTTCCGACCCGCCCAAGGTCACTACTGCTTCCCGCGATAACACCAACCTTGAATATATGCTTGATTGGATCGACCCTAACCTCGCCCCCTCACATTATGGTCTTGGTTTTCCAGCAGACGATCCTCCAATCGTGGGCGGTTTTCAGCCAATGCCCACCCTACCTGCCCATCTTTCCACTCCTTCTAACCAAAAAGGTAGCGTTGATGAGTTAATGGAGACAAACCCTGGGCTTGTCAACTCCGTAATTCCGTTTTTGGGCCTTTTGCAGGAAATGGCCAAAGACAAACTTAATCCCGAAGGCTATATTGCCTATTTTGTCCAAGGACAGCAAGAGTTGCAAAATTTGCTCAATCAGCAAAAAACTGTTCTCGAGTCTTTACAGAAGAAAGTTGCCGCTGGGAACCTGGCTGATGCCAAACAATATCTGGATAAGCAGTTGCCTAATAACCCTGTCAAAAATCCGGAGGGTATCAGCTGTTTAGAAACAGACGACCGTTGTCTGCAGTATAAATCAACAGTTAAGAGCTATTTTGACTCCTGGCCTACATTTATTAGCCAAAAACTGAACTTTATTAACAATTTAATCGCCGACCCCACCGCTGCCAAATTAGCTGAAGCCGCCGCCTTACTGGAAGAGGAGTTTAGTGAAACCGAACAAATGTGGGAAAACCAAAAACAATTAGTCAACAAGTTAGATAAAATCAAATATAAAATCTTCGTAGCGGATTCTGAAATTTTAACCGACCCAAAAATAAAAATTTATGATTTTGCCAACCTTCCTGAAGATACAAGAAACAAGTTGTGGGAAATTTTAAGGAATTACTTCGGTGAAATCTTTAGCCTGACAACAAAATATTATTACATTCCCCAAGGGACAAGCTATGGTTTTTGTGCTGATACAATTTATTGTGCCGACCAACCCGTTAACTGTGCCCCCGCCCAACCTCAAACCGTCTGCTCCAGCATCTACGCTCTAACTAATATTTGGATCGGCAGCGCCTTTGCCAAACACTGCACCACCTTTACACCACAATGAAAATTTGCTGCTCTAAAATCATCATGACCCGCCGGCTTAAAATATTGCTTTCAGCCTTTTCTTTTTCTTAAATATCCCACAAACTCGTCCACTGACTTAAAGTTCCCGTAGCTATGTCTTTTGAATGAAACAGCACGAAGGAATGTCTTTTTTATGGCTCGCCATACTTTCCAAATGACACTCAATCGCCTCTTTAATATTGCCAATGGCTGCCTCTACTGTTTTTCCCCCGTCAGACACACCCAGTTTCGGGCAAAACCCAACATAAACTTTTTTACCGGTTTTTTTATTTAGTTCCGGCTCGATAATAATACGGTAGTTTAAAACCCTGGTATCCATAAGTAATTGAAGTATATCATTTCCTTCCCTCTTGCCAACTCTCTCCAACTTTGCTACTGTTAGAAATTAGATATATCCCGCTGTTCTTAAAAAAATTCAGTATTAATACCTCATAAAAATACGTCTGCCAAAACTGCCATTTTCATTGATGCCGCCAACCTGGAATTGTCCGCCAAAGACCTGAATTTTAGAATTGACTATCAAAAACTCTGTCTCTGGCTAAAAAAGAATTACCATTTGGTCTTTATAGGATTTTTCACTGTCAGGTTTAACAACAAAAAACATGACGCCTTTTTGACTTTTTTGAAAAAAACCGGCTATAAATTAACCACAAAGCCTTTAAAAGTAATTAAAAGTCGGAAAAACGGCGCTCACTTGCGCAAAGCCAACTTTGACGTCGAAATCGCCGTTGAAGCAATGAAGAGAATCGGAAAATTTGATGTTTTTATGCTTTTTTCGGGAGACAGCGATTTTGATTATTTGATAAAGGAGTTAAAAAGAAATGGCAAAAAAACCATCGTTGCCTCTCTTAAACACCACATATCCAAAGAATTGATTGAAAGCGCCGATTATTACCTTAACCTGAAAAAAATCAAAAATGAAATCCAAAGGAGGGAATAAAAAAGCCCGTCTTTTACAACGGGCGGTTGATTACGATCTTTTTCAAGACCGCATTTCAATTATATCTTAATTCCCCTCCTTGTCAACCGCTCCCCTTTTTGCTATTCTAACTTATGACCCGCCTCAGCCATAGGCTGATCGGCCTTTGGCCGATGCCCAAGCTTTTGGTTAGTTGCGGCCGATTTCTCTCTCCAGTGTTTTTCTAAAATCTTTAATTATTAACCATTGGCTTTTAGGTAAAAACAGCTTCAACTCCCGGTTAAAGTCCAGGTTTTCTGCCCGGAGCCGCCGTAAAATCTCCGGCAGTTGTTTTTTTTGGGCCGCCGCCAGCAGATTTGAACGCAGCAGAAAATAAAGATCGTAAAAATCGCGGGCCTTGGCCCTGTCTAAAAGCGCGTGTAGTTTTCCGGCAGCCAGCTGGTCGCTCCCCAAGGCCTTAAGCGGATAAGCCGGAACAAAATTATTGGCTACGGAAAAAATCTCGCCGCTCAATTTTTCTTTTTTTCTAAAAGAAATTTCCAGCTTAATTAGCACTTCACTGCCGCCAAGGTTAAAAACCGGAATAGCCAGATAGCCGCCGGCAGTCAGTTTGCTTTCCCGAATATCCGTCCTGACCCCTTCTGCCGCCAGCGCGATTAAAACCGTTTCCACCGCTTTTTCCCAAACCGCCCGGCGGTGGACTGAAGCGTCAAAATCCAGGTCTTCGGAAAACCGCGGACTTTGATAAAGAAACCGAAGTGCGGTCCCGCCTTTGAAAAAAAGATCCGCCGCGACGGCCTGCTGGTACAGATAACTTAACAGCAAATGCTGGACATATTCCCGGCGGACATTCACCTCAGTTGTCTGCAGTTTAACCGCCAGTTGAGTCAAATAACTGTGATTAAGCATCCGCCTCCTTAAAAAATTTTGCCGCCAGTCCGGCCAGCGACGGCCGGTTAAATAAACGGGAATATTGATACACCTTGGTCCGGTTTAAACCGGCAACAGCCAGTCGGTCCGAAATCGCCCGTCGGCCTAACGACACTAAATAAAGATAGTCAACCAGCGCTTTTTCCGGATCGGCGGCCAAGCAGCGGACCCCTCCCACTATTCTCATTTCATAACCGGTAAAGGCCGCCGGTTTGACCGCCGTGTATTGATATTGTTTGCCCTCGATCAGAAAATTTCTGGTGGTTTTGGCGGTGGCCGAAGTCACCGCGTAAACCATTTCCGGCAGAAGATTATAAGCGGCCAAAGCGTACTCAAAAGACAGATATGAGGGCCGGTAAAGCCGGTTGGCAATTTCCGCTTCCGCCGGTCGGTCGGTTTTCAGGCAGTACAGACCGCGCTTAAGCTTAACCAGCAAACCATCGGCCAGGCCCTTTTCCAGATAATAAAGCCGCCGCCGCCGGGACAGCCTCAAAAGTCCGCCCAGCTCTTTGGCCCCAAACAGAAGCAGGTTTTTTTCGAGCAGCCTTTCTCTAATCTGTAAGCTGTTTATTTTCATTTTACTTATTACAGTTTTTTATGTAATTGCTGAAATGATAATATCAATCGATTTTCTGCTTGTCAACCGCGAGTCTTTTTGCTATTCTAACTTATGACCCGCCTCAGCCATAGGCTGATCGGCCTTTGGCCGATGCCCAAACTACTATTTATAATTTTTCTCCTTCTTCTTCCTTTTATTTCCCCCTCCCCCGCCAAAGCCTCTTATCTTGACATTCAAGGCCAAAACCCTACCGAAGACTTCAAACAAGCCCTCGAAGCCCCGGGCATGAACTATTCCCAATTCAGCCTTAATTCTGTTGATCAGATCGTCATGGGCTTAACCAAAAAAATGGTTAACTATCCAGCCCTAGAGGGCGAAACAAGCGATACCAGCTTATTGAATTCTACCGGCAAAGCCATTGGTTTTCTTTATAACAATCAACCATCCTTTATTCAATACTTGGCCTATGAAGGCCAAAGACTTAATTTGATTAAACCTGCCTATGCCGCCGCTGGCCTAGGCTGGAATTTTTTAAACCCAATCTTGCCGATTTGGACGATTTCCCGTAATATTTCCTATCTTTTCTTTGTCGTTATTTTTGTGACTGTCGGTTTTATGATTATGTTCCGCTCTAAATTAAATCCGCAAACCGTAATTAATATCCAATTAGCTCTCCCTCGGATTGTTGTTGCTTTAATAATGGTCACTTTTAGTTATGCCTTGTCCGGCCTGATCGTCGATGTGGTTTATCTTGGACATGATGTAATCAGAAATATCATTACCTTACAATCAGGGTCTTGCACAATGGGTGGTAGTAAACATTATATCTTTAAGG
>Ga0210057_1004612_pt1 | contig 18199 bp, 22 predicted proteins | sample CryGeyCG2114_010_2_FD_183968 | JGI IMG/M metagenome (GOLD analysis project Ga0210057, IMG submission 183968) | Groundwater microbial communities from aquifer - Crystal Geyser CG10_big_fil_rev_8/21/14_0.10 (SPAdes) (version 2) | ecosystem: Environmental > Aquatic > Deep subsurface > Groundwater ...
AACCAACTTTTGCCCAAGCGGTTAATTTGGCCGATCAAATTTTTTACCATAAAATAACCGAAGAAGTCGCTTTTGCCATTGAGCTGACTGCTAAATACAAAGAGGGCGGAGGGCTCGATTTTTGGCCACGAGCCACCGGTTGGATTAAATTTCTAACCAACTGGGAAAATTGCGATCGTTTATGCGGGCGGGTTTTAGGAAAAATCTTATTAGCTAATCCCCAACTAATTTACCAATTAAAAAAGTGGGCTAAAGATAAATTCTATTGGCAAAGAAGATGTGCCGCCGTTGCTTTTATTCCCGCCTTATCCTTTGAGGGCCGGGCTAAGCTGTACAAAAAAAGTGGGGCTCCGCGGGTTTACGCCCATGGCATCTTTCTACACCCTTCTTTGGGCGGAACTCGCCGAAGCTTCGCGAAGGAGGGTAAATTTATTAAACCCTGCCTACAAATTTGCGCTCAATTAGGGAAAGACAAGGAAATGTATGTGCAAAAAGCGGTTGGCTGGCCGATCCGGGAAATCACCAAGTGGGGCGGGCGCGATATTACCTACCATTGGCTGATTAAAAATAAAAACAACTTAAGCAGTTTTGTCTGGCACGCCGCTCTTGAAAAATTTCCACCAAAGGATAAAAATAAATTAAAATTAATTTACAAAAAATATGCGCGAGACGCCCGACCACACATCCGAAAATGAAAAATTATCAGAAGTTAATTTTAACCATTATAATCAATTGCGCCTGAAATTAGCGGCAAAAATTGGGGAACTTGATTTTTACGAAACGGTCAATAGGTTTATTGACAAATTGTCGGAAAAAAATGGCGGACTGGACAACGTCCGGCAATCCTATTTATTCCACGCGCTAATTGGTAGCACGCCCGACTTGGAAAAACCATTAATTACCGATAAAAACAACCCGATTAATCAGGCGATTATTGAATTTCTATCAGAAAAAGAAAAAGAGCTTAAACCTGGTGAGAAATAACAGTTTAATCCATTTCAAATATAATTAGACAAAACTCGGCATATGACGGTCCAACGCTCCACAGCGGATCATCTTATGCTTTACCCGCCAAAAGTAACACTAATTTGCTTTTTATCTTTTTTACTGCCATAATTAAGAATATAAATCTTAATTTTTAAAATTTATGAGCACTTTTTTTATTATCATTATCGCTGTTTTAGCGTTAATCGTTATTTTCTTTATCGCTACTTATAATCGTCTAATTCGCTACAAAAACCGAACCGATGAAGCGTGGTCTGACATTTCGGTTCAGCTAAAAAGAAGGCATGATTTAATCCCTAATTTAATTGAGGCAGTCAAGGGCTACGCCCGCCACGAACGGGAATTATTCCAAAAAGTAACCGAAGCGCGCAGCCGCGCCGTGGAAGCCGGCACGCCCAAAGAGCAGGCCGAAGCCGAAAACGCATTGACCGGCACTTTAAAGTCCCTTTTTGCGGTCGCTGAAAATTACCCCGAACTCAAAGCCAACCAGAACTTTTTACAATTGCAAGAAGAATTAACCGATACGGAAAATAAAATTCAAGCGTCCCGACGATTTTATAACACCAATGTGCGCGACCTCAACACGGCTCTGCAAAGTTTTCCGACCAATATCGTGGCAGCTATTTTTAATTTCCGCCAGCGCGATTTCTTTGAACTAAAAGAAGAAGCCGAAGCTAAAGCGCCATCAGTTAGTTTTTAATTTTATGCCTGGCAAAAAACTCGTTTTTTTAGCGATTATTATCAGCATTGTTTTGTTGCTTGGCGGTTTTGCTTACCAGCGCATAGAGTGGCCCAGTAAAAATAGCCCAGAAAAACAAGTAGCGGGCATTTTTGTTGGCAATCCAAAAGCACCCCTGGTGGTGCAAGCTTATATTAGCTATCTTTGTCCCGCTTGCGCCAGCTTTATGCTAACAACTTATCCTGAAATTGAAAAAAACTACGTGCTGCCTGGCAAAGTTCAGTTTGAGTTCTTTTTACTGCCGCCTTACGATATCGCCCAAACCGGCCTTTGCGCCCAAAAGCAGGGGAAATTTATGCCTTTTTCGGAGGCCGCTTTCCAGAAACAAAATTTTGTGCAAACCGCCAGCGACCTGTTTGATTTTACGCCGCAAGCGGGGCTGGACCGGGATTTGTTTGTTAAGTGCTTAAAAGCCCAAACCGATTTTTCTTTAGTCGAAAAATGGTATCAGCAAGCGCTGGGAAAAAATATTATCAGCACCCCAACTTTTTTGATCGGGGATAGCCAGAGTTTGGTGGTTGGCGCCTACACTTATTCTGTTTTCGCCAATTTACTGGAACAAAAATTAAAACAATAAACCATGTTAAAAAAACCGATTAACCATTATTTGGCTTTTGCTTTTTTACTGGCTTTTGTTTTTTTGTGTTTGCTTTTTATTTTTCGGGATAAAATTACCCCGCCGAAACTACAGATTGACAGCCAAAACGCCGCCACCAGCCCAACACCCTAAGCGGTGTTTTTTGGTTGGTTCTTCCACTAAAAATAAGGGGCCGAACAATTGTTCGGCCCTAGGGGACAAGAGAAAAGTTACTATCGTTAGGAAACTACGGAACGACCGCGCAGACGATCATCGGCACGAACGGGACTGCACCAACCAACCCGCAGTCCGCCGTAAACCGGCCTCCAACGCACACCCGGCACATCGCCATCTAGGTCACGCGAACCGGCGCAGAGTGTCAAGTTATTCTGGTCCAGGTGTTGGCCGGTCTCGTCGTAGTATTTCAGTTCCAGGACTAACCGTTCCAGTAAGGCGATGACCTGGTCGCCCCGCGCCCGCAGTTGATTGGCCGAGAGGTTTTTCAGCTCCTCGTCCGCTTCCTGGCGGTCGCGCAGCCGGATAGCGTAATCCCGGCTGGCGGTCCGGTCGTTGGCGGTGACGTTTTGGTCCAGGTTGTCCCAATAAGTCCAGGCCGGGAACTTTTTGCGCATGGCCACGATAACTTGCTTGCAGCTTAGTCCCCGGGGAATAAACACCACCCGGTCAAAGCCGCCCGGGTCTTTGGGAATCACCACTCTCGAGAAGTCCGCCTCCACCTTCTGTCGGAAATACTTGTGGTAAAACTGTTGCCACTCCATTTGGACAGTGGGAACAACGAAGGGGTTGCAGTGCCCCAAAAACGCTTCCAGGTGCTTAGCTGTTAGCGAACCATCACCAATCTGCCGAAACAGATCCTTGAACATGCCAGCCCAAGCCGACATGTCCCCGACCATGTTTTTTTTCATGGCCAGCTCCTTTCGGTTTATTTTTGGCCATCGCTTTATTTTGGGGGACGGCCGTACCCAAATTATTATGATTATGATAATGAACAACCATTTTAAAGGACATTAAAGTTTGGCATATTTTTAGTTATTTGTCAACAAATTATTGACAAAATATTTTAGATAGTGTATAATATAAGAATATGCGACCATGGTTAAAGAATCTATTTATCCCGCACGCGGGGAATAATTTTACCGCCTGGCTCTTTCACGAACGGGCTCTGTTTTTATATGTGCTGGTGGCTATTTTTTTGAAAATTACCCTTGTTTACCTAGGCGTCTATTTCCCACAAACTAATTTATTTGCCACCATTACCAGCAGCGACATGGTGGCCTTAATTAACCAAGAAAGAACCAGCCAGGGGCTATCCGCGTTAGTGGTTGATGAAAAATTAAACACCGCCGCCGGATTGAAGGTGACGGACATGATTACTAACCAATACTTTGCCCACCAAAGCCCGAGCGGCCTTTCGCCCTGGTATTTTCTGCAAAAAGCCGGTTATAATTTCAAAATGGCCGGCGAGAACTTGGCTATCAACTTTTCCGATCCGCAAACACTGGTGCTTGCCTGGATGCAGAGTTCCAGCCACCGCGCCAATATCCTAAATCCCGCTTTTACCGACTTGGGTCTGGCGGTCAAATCAGGCGAGTTAGACGGCAACTCGACAGTTTTTTGCGCTCTGGTTTTTGGCCAAAAAGCGGCAACGGCAACCGTGCCCGCCGAAATTACCCAAAAGCAGCCGACTGAATTAACTCCAGCTGGTCAACAACCAGCAGTAACCGAAAAAACACCGAGCGAGACCAACTTTGTTGAGAAAGTCCAATTGCCCGCAATAACCGGACCAGAACAAAAAATAGTCGATACTGACGGCCATTTAACTCCGGTCGAAAAATTAGTTTTGGTGGAAATTAAAAAAACCCAGCCGCCACCCGGCAAACCGCAAAATCGGCTGCAGCCAAAGGTGCTTGGCGCCTTCACTTCAAAAAGCGATGAGATTATCAAAAGTTTATATATTTATTTTTCCACCCTTATCTTAATGGCCGCTTTTCTTACTTTACTGGTGCGCGCCAACGCGCAAAATCTTTTCTCCATCATTTTGGCTATTTTGCTTTTAATCTTAAATATGGGACTTCTTTATGTCTAAAAACAGCCAGAAACAAACAAATAGGGAGTTGCTGGGCGCTTTGCCTGCCGGCATTTTAACCAATTTTATTTTGGGTGTTTTTGCTATTGTGCTCACCGCTATTTTTAATGGCCCGCGCATTAACATCCCTTTTTGGCTGGCCTTGATTTTATTTATTTTCTTTTTACTGGCCTATTTTTACGTCTCTTTGCGCTGTATTATTGCTTTGCCCACCGCTAAAATGGGCATCTTTTTAGTAAAAAGCCATCCTTATAACTGGTCGCGCCATCCCATGTACGCCAGCATTATCTTTTTGCTTAATCCAGCACTGGCTTTTTTACTGCGCTCCTGGCTGGTTTTACTCTTTATTATTCCGGCTTATTTGGCCTGGAAAATTTTTACCCGGCGCGAAGAACGGGAACTCGTCCAAAAATTTGGCACCGAGTACATAAGCTACCAGAAAGAAGCCGCCCAATTTTTTCCCAACCTGCTAAAAATCAGCCAACCCCTGTTTTTCGTCTTTTGGGGATTGATTTTTTTATTGCTCGCTTTAATTTTAGTCAATTTTAGTTCGTTTGCGGAAAAATTTATTATTTTTGAAGCCAGCTACCAGGTTAATGTTTTAGATAAAAAATTGGAGCCCAAAATTAGCGCCGCGCCGACTATTTTTAAGGCCTTTTCGGTCAGTCCATTTGAAATTGCCCGGGACCGTTTTTACGCCACTATTTTTTCTTTAACGCCGGCTGGTTATCGAGCTCAAGCCGAAAGCGGCGGGGAAGTTGAAAATACTGCTTATCTAGTCCGCCTACCCAGCGCCGAAAATATCAATAAAATTGAAATTGGCAAAATTAACGTGTCAGCGCCGCTTGTTTTTCCCCAAGGCGCCAAAGAAAAAGACATTAATTACGCGTTAGATAACGGGGTGATTGTTTATCCGGGCAGTGTTTTGCCGCCCGACTTTGGCAATCTGTTTTTAACCGGTCACAGCTCGGTTTATTTTTGGAACAAAACCCCCTATGGTCAGATCTTTAGCCAGCTTTACCAATTAACTAAGGGCGATAAAATCACTATTCATTTAAACGGCTACGCTTATGAGTATGTGGTAACCGAAAGCACAATTAAAAAAGCCGACCGGGTGGAACTCGCCCAATACATCAACCGCCACAGCTTAACGCTGATGACTTGCTGGCCGGTTGGTACCGCCAATAAAAGACTGGTAGTAACGGCGGAATTAGTTTCTAAATAAAATTATTTGAAAATTTTACCAAAAGGCGTTTTTTGCTTGACAAAATTAACTATTACTGATAAAATATAGAATTCTTGGCCAAAACCGGCCAAAGCAGCTCATTGTCAAAAACCGCTTTAACCAGCGGTCAAGGTTAACGATAAAACTTTTCTGACGACAAAAAAACGGAGGCAAGAGATGGTCATAAGACAACGAAACTCTTATGGCTGGATCGCGATGCTGTTGGTGCTCATGCTGGTTCTGGGAAGTTTGTCGGCTGGGTGCGTTACGACTACCCGCCGCCAAACCACACGCCAGGAAAGCTCCACCATAAACGGCAACGCGGCCATATACACCATGGTGATGGCTATCGCCACTGCTCATAGCTATTCGCTAAAGCAGGCCGAAGCGCTTATCTGGAGCTACCGGCGCCAAAAAGAAAAACCAGACCAAGTGGTTACTCTCCACCGAGGGCTAACCATGCACTGGGGAATCTTTATTGAGGCGCCCTCGTTTCGGGTGCTGGATGTCGCCCCGCCCAATCAAGGTTATATTTTGCAGCAAAACAGCGAGGCGCGGCTCTACCGGATAAAAACTGCTCACGGCAAAACGCATACCCTGGCGGCTATCCTCTGGCCTGGGTCTGGTGGCCGCATTCAGCTGGTTGGAGAACTTTTGGACCGGCCGCGCAAGGTGCTTGTGCCACAAGCGCCCTACCAGAAACCCCAACCCCAAGCACTCCAGAAAACCAATTCTGGCTGGTTTGCGGCCTCGGACCAAACTATGCAGTATTTAGAACAGAAAAAATCCGAGGCACAGGCCTACAGCAACCGGCAAGACGAGCTGACCCGCCGACAATGGGTCAGCACGCTGATTGCCATAAGCGGGACCGTGGTGACCGCGTTGTATTTCATTATCACCAAAGATATTACCGGCACCATCATTATCGGCGCCGCTATTACCATCGCCAAACAGATGTATGATTACTATGCCTTTCGGGTCATGTTCAGACCCCAGACGCAAGAGCTTTAGAAAGGAGGGCGGTCTATGTCGTCGCGACTTATTTTTTGGCTTGCCCTTCTGGTGGCCTTTGTCTTTGCGGTCAGCGCCTGCGGGTCTGTTTTGGTCCGAGAGACAAAGACCGTCTATTACATCGGCCCCGGTGGCCAGCGGATTAATCCGGCCCAAGTGGAAATGGCCAAACGGGCCGCCCAGCAGGGCAATTGGGAACCCCTTAAACTGGTGGCCAGTTGGGTTTTTAACCCGCCGCCACTCAGCCAGGTACGGATTAAAGACCAACCCGCGCCGATTTCTTTGGAGCGACGGGGTAGTCGGCAATATATCCGACTGGGAAGCAATCCGCGGGTGCGGGAGGGCTACTCAATTCTGGCCGCCCAAGAAAAAGGATACCTGGTTTACCCCCTGCAAGAGGATAAACTGGTGCCCAAAATGCTGGGCGGCAATAATCAGGTGGTTCGTAACAAATGGCTGCCGGCCGGCACCTGGGTGATAGCCAAACTGGCAATTGACCAGCGCGGCTGGCCGGTTACCACCCCCGAGGGGCTGATAAAAGTGCAGGTGGTAGCGGCTAAAACCTGCGCCAACACCACCGAGGGTTTATTTGACTTCATCCCGCTGTGGGTGACAACCGAGCTTGTCCGCCGGTTAGTGGTGGTTCTAACCAAAGTAGTGGAAGTTGAGCGGATCTATGGCCGGCCGTGGTACGAGTTGCCGTTGTGGGTTTTGGGCGCAGTCGGCCTAACCGTAACATCGTTGTGGGCGGCTGGGGCTTTTGACCGCGGCGGCGGGACGACCTGCTGTCAACCGCGCGGGACTAAACCAGCAACTCCCAAGCCGACAACGTCAAGTAAACCACCGAGTAATCCGCCGCCCTATATCCCGCCGCCATATGTGCCGCCACCGACAACCTGTCCGCCAGGCGGTTCGCCTGGCGCGCGGCCTGGACCTTAATCGTTAACCCTGGCGGGAGAAACGCAGAACTTCTGCGTTTCTCCCGCATCTCTATTTTTAGCCGGAAAACAATTTACGACTAAAAATAGGGATTAACCCTAAATCTAAAATTAAAAACTAAACAATTTAAAAATATGAAAAAATTTATTTCTTTTTTTACTTTACTTGTTTTGGGAGCGAGTCTGGCCCCCAGCGCCATGGCGGCTAACCCAACTTTTAATCAAGACGCGCAGGACTTGAAGCTTTTGGTCGTGGCCAATAAAACAGCTAACAGCGGCTGGCAAAATTCCAACGTTGCGGCCAACGCCAACGACACGGTTGCTTTTCAGGTCTATTACCATAATAATGTGGCTGGCAGCACCGCGACTAACACCCGCGTGCGGCTGAATTTTCCAACCGGTTATCAAAGTGCGCTCAATGTCAGCGCCCAATTAAGCGCGGATAACAGTAATACGGTTACCGACAGTGTAACAATAAATAGCAGCGCGGTCGCCCAAAAACTGACCATTAATACTTCTTCTATCCGTTGGTATCCGGACCGCAGTCAGAATCCGCAGTATATTTCCGCTTCAGCCAGTGGCAACGGTTATGTGGAAGTAAATTTAGGCAGTATTGCGGGCTGTTGGGAACACCAAGGGTATGTTACTTTTGAGGGTGTGCTCACTCCCGAATCCACCCCGCCGCCCAGCGATAATCCGAATTTAACCATTGATAAACAGGTGCGTAATTTGACCCAGGGCGACAGCTGGTCAAGCAGTGTTGACGCCGAGCAAAATGACGAGGTGGAATACCGCATTATTGTCCGTTCCACCGGCAGCACCACGGCTTATGGTGTGCGGGTGCGTGATGAACTACCTTCTTACGTTGATTACAAAAATGATTCCTTGCGGGTTGACGGCACCTATCTTTACAACAGCGATAATGATTTTTTTGGCTCCAATGGAATTTCGTTGGGTAGTTTAAGCGTTAACGCCGAAAAAGAAATTCGTTTTCGCGCTACCGTCAACTACAACTATTCGGGTAATATTACTTTAACCAACTACGCTTATACTTGGGCTGACAGCGTTAGCCGCAAGCAAGACGAGGCCTCTGTTTACTTGCGTGGCGATAGCTCTGATAATCTTTCTTTATATATTAATAAGCTGGTCCGCAACATCACCCGGGGCGAAAGCGCTTTTGCCAATTCAACCAACGCTCAAGCGGGGGACCGACTCCAGTTTAGCTTGCGCGTAACCAACAGCGGCAACAACACGCTCTATAACGCGCGCGTTTGGGATGATTTGCCTTCTTATTTAAGTCATGTCAGCGGCACCACCCGGACCGACAGCGGCTACTATATAGGGGACATCAGTAACGGCACCGTCAACATCGGCTCCCTGGCTAAAAACAACACCCGTGAGGTTACTTTTGAAGTTACCGTGCAGAACGGCGCTTCGGGCACCCTGACTAATCGCGGTTATGCTCGGGCCGACAGTGTGCCAGAAGTTTCCGATTACGCCTATGTTTATGTTTCCGGCACGCCAGCGCCTCCTGGCACTTCCACGCTGGAAAAACAAGTAGCCAATATTTCCCGCCCTAATGGTTCTTTCACCAGCAACACCGCTTTGGTCGGCGAGCGTTTAAGATACACTTTAATTTTCCGCAACAGCCAAAACGCAACCCTTTATAACCTCAAAATTACCGATGTTTTGCCCAGCTACACCAGTTATATTTCCAACACCGGCAACGGCATTTATGATTCTTCCACCAACTCGGTCGTTTGGACTATGGCCTCGCTGGGCAGCGGCCAAAGCTGGAATATCTCTTATGACGTGGCGGTTAATTCGGTTCCGGCAACCAACACCTTAATCCGGAACACCGCTATAGCGCAAGCCGACAGCACCTCGATTATTGTTTCTAACGAAGTCATCACTTCAATTGGTCAGGTTTTGGGTGTAGTAACCGCCCAAACCGGGCCGGGTGGGCTGGTGGCGCAACTGGTCGCAGTCTTTTTAATGACTGCCCTAGGAGTAGCAATCGCTTATCTGTGGTTCAACCATTGGGAAAAAATTGAGGAGTGGTTAAACCGCGCCAAACTGGCCGCCTTAAGAAAATCAAGCAAATAAAGCGGCTATTGGTCAAACATCCAAAAACAAAAACAGGTTCAAGAAGCGGACCTGTTTTTGTTTTTTGAATTTTTGTTTTTATGTTAAAATTGGAAATAAGATGCAAAAAACCGTCAAAACCTTAATAGCCGAAGTGCAAAAGAAGCGGCCTGTTTTTGCCCCGCAAGAAATTGCCGGTGGTTTGGTCATTGCGAAATTAAAAAATCCGGATAATTTTATTGTCCGGCCCCAACACCCGCTTTTTTCTTTTAAAAAATTTTTTGTTCCGGCCAAAGAAACTTTATTGTTTTATAACCATAACCGGCAAAAAATGCCGCGCCCGGGCAAAAAAATCGCTTTGGCTGGTTTGGGCTTGCAAGATTTAAAATATGTCTTACTCTACGACCTGGTTTTTCAAAATGATCCTTTATACCAACAGCGCCGGAAAAGTATTTTTTTAATTGCCCACAACCAAACGCCCGGTCCGGAAAGTAATTTCGCCCACATGGAGTTTTCGGAAAATGCCTTAAAAGAATTTCCTTATGATATATTTCTAATTTTGGAAAAAGGTGATGTGCGGTTTGCCGCTGGTTCACTGGCGGGCAAGAAAATACTGCGAAAAATTAACCAACCCTTTGCCGATTTTTCCCGGCACCAGGTTTTTCGGCCAGCTGTTTTACCCGAAATTCCCCAAAAAATTCAGCAAAAGATGCTGGCCGCCGAAAACTTGCCTATCTGGGAAGAATTAAACAAAAAATGCTTGCGCTGCGGCAAGTGTTCAGTGGTTTGTCCAACCTGTTTTTGCTTCCGGCTTGATGACCAACCGGCACTTAATGGCCAGGCCGGCAACCGGCAGCGCTGTTGGGATTCTTGTTTTTTTGACGAATTTCATGAGGTGACCGGCGGGCATGATTTCCAGCCCGCCATTAAAAATCGGATTCATTTTTGGTATTACCATAAATTTGCCCGTATCCCCAAAGAATTTAATCTGACTGGCTGCGTGGGCTGCAAACGCTGCCATCTGGTTTGCCCGGCTGATATTGATATCCAAAAAGTCTTGGAAGCGGTTATGAAATAATTCCAGATTATTTTTAATTCTTAATTTTAAAAATATGCCAGAAAAAATTTGGCTGTCATCCAGTATCGTTATCGCGCTGCTAATTATCGGCTTTTTGGCGTTTTTTATCGCCGCTAAAAAATATCGCACCCAAAAGACAAATTATAAAACTCTTTTTATTATCGGCATTATTTGGCTGGGAGCGGGCATTCCACTGGGTATCAGCAATAAAAACTGGGGTTTTGCCGTTATGGGTCTGCTTTTTGCTGTAGTTGGGTTGCTAAACAAAAAGAGGTGGTATAATGAACCCAAGTGGTCGGAACTGCCGCCCGCCCAAAGAAAATTTAAATTAACTTTACTGGTTATTTTAGCCATTTTGGTCTTGGGCGGATTAGCTATTTTGCTTTTGGCTAACTATAAAAATTAATGGAAAATTGTTATAAAAATATTATATATTTATTAAAAACATGAATACTGAATTAGCAAAAACAATTTCGTTATATGCCACAAAACCTCATAAAGAATTGGCTAACTTTTTATTAGACAAATCAAAAGACGAGCTAATTGCGCTATTAAACACCTTAATAACAACTTATATTAATGATAAAAACTCTTCTCTCTTAAGAGAATATATAGTTGTTTCTCTAGCCGGCTATAAACCGACAGAACAGAAAATTGGTTATAATGGATTTAAGCAGTCAACAGATATAGGAGGTAAAATCGCCTGTGAAGCAAAACCGCAAAATTTAAACACGGCAGACAATAAAATAAGAAAAAATAAAAAAAGATTAAACGGTGGGGGAAATTTTACCGATTATACTCATAAAAGATTTAGAAAGGATAAAAAAGAAAATCCAAATATGCTCATCGCTGGATTCGTCGACGGCGAACTTTTATATGTTATAGAATTTCCATTTAAGACGCCGTCTTTTTTAAGAAAAATAAAAGAACAATTAAAAAAACGATTTCCGAAGGGAGATAAGTTGGGAGAATTCTTAAGAAGCGCTATTTTTGATTTTCGCCATTATAAAAATTCACGCAATCTAAAAATTATATTTTTAGAAAAAGAAAGATTACAAAAACATAAAAATAATTTAACATTAAATTTTTTTAATTTCTTACTACGAAAATTGAGAAATGAAACCAATAAATAAAATAATAAAAGGAGACGCCTTAACGGTTCTAAAAAAAATAGATGCTAATTTTATTGATTTAGGAATTACATCTCCTCCATATAATAAAGGAGAAAAGCATAAGGGTTGGCTGGTTAAAAATGTTAAATATGATCAAGTAGTGGACAATAAACCGGAGGGCATTTATCAAGAGGAGCAAGTAGCTGTTTTGAATGAAATTTATCGCGCAACAAAGCCGGGTGGATCATTTTTTTATAATCACAAAACACGGTGGGACAAAGGGGAAATGCTTCATCCCATGGACTGGCTAAGGAAAACTAAATGGGTTATAAAACAAGAAATTATCTGGGATCGGATAATCGCCGCCAATATACGTGGTTGGCGGTTTTGGCAAGTAGACGAGAGGGTTTATTGGTTATATAAACCAAAGAGGGGGAACAAGATAGGTAAAGAATTAAAATCAAAGCACGCCCTATTAACATCTATTTGGAGAATTCCTCCTGAAAGAAAAAATGGGCATCCAGCCCCCTTCCCCCTGATTTTACCAATTCGTATAATTTATTCTTTATTAAATAAAACCAGAGGCCTTGTTCTCGATCCTTATGCGGGCAGCGGAACAACCTGCCTGGCGGCTAAATTATTAGGAGTCAACTATATTGGTATTGAAATTTCAAATGATTATATTAACGAAACCAAAAAAAGATTAAATAACGCTGAAAAATATAGACAAGTTATAAATGAAGAAATAAAGAAACATTACGTTGAAAAAACCTTTAAAGAAAGAAAGGTTGGTGGGGATAATACTGGCAAGTTTGGGAATTATAAGGGGGTAAAACAAGCAACTTTATTATAATATGGATAACCTCTATAAATCACATCCGGCTAAATTGGTTAAAATAAAAATTGAGGCCCCGGGCATTAAGCGTTTTTGGTTTGAGCCGCAAACCGTATTAGGAAGAGAAATTTTAAAAAAATGCTGGCCTGGCCAAATCATTCAGCTATGGCTGCCTGGTTTTGGCGAAGCCCCTTTTGCCCCATGCCAGCGGCCAGACGGCGAACTGTTAGAACTATGTATCTGCCAAGCGGGTCACATTACCACCAAACTGCACGCGCTAAAACGGGGGGCTAAAGTTGGCCTGCGCGGCCCTTTTGGTCATGGGTGGCCGGTCCATCCGGAATCAAAAATATTGAACTATGAATCAAGATGGAAAAATCAAGCGCTTAAAAAAAATCTTTTGCTGATAGTTGGAGGATTGGGGCTGGTGCCGACACGCACCTTTATCGAAGATATCCACGATCTTTGGCCTCAAGGAAAAATCCAAATTTTTTATGGCGCTCGGCGTCCAGACGAAATGTTATTCCGACAAGAATTTAAGCGCTGGCAAAAAAATTTGGGCATTGACCTGCAATTAACTATTGACCAAAAATGTGCTGGCTGGCGGGGTTGCGTTGGAGTAGTTACTGAACTTTTTAATTACGCGACGTGCGTAAAAGACGCTAACGCCTTTTTAGTTGGCCCGCCAGTTATGTATAAATTCGTGTTGGAGCGACTGAAAAAGCAGTGTTTTGAGGACCAAGATATTTTTTTATCACTGGAACGCCGGATGCACTGCGCGGTCGGCATTTGCCAGCACTGCGCCGTGGGCCCATATTATGTCTGCCAGGATGGCCCGGTGTTTCGTTATGACGAAATTAAACAGATATCAAATGCTATCTGATCTTGTGAAATAATCTTTCCCCCTGATCAAAGAGGGGATTAAGAAGGGTAAAAGAGAGGCCGTGCCCAAAAACCCATGCTCTAAAATTAAGAGACGAAATGACAGGCGCGGAAAGAAAATTATGGCAAACAATAAATAAATCTATGAATAACAGAACAAAAACAGGCATCAAATTAGCGCTGCTTACCGCTCTAATCAGCGGTCTGGCTAACTTTTTAAATAAAGAAGTTTTAATTTCTGGCGTGGACGCGGTTTCTTTAACCCTGGTAAAAAATACGCTGGTGGGCTTAGGATTTTTAGCCATTTTATTTGTTTCTTTTAAAAAACTGCCCAAAATAAAACTAAAAGAAATTTGGAAACTCTTAACAGTGGCCTTGGTCGGCGGTAGTATTTCTTTTTTATTATTTTTCAAGGGCTTGAGTTTAGCCTCCGCCACTACCGGATCGCTAATTCATAAAAGCCTATTTCTGTGGGTGGCGTTGCTGGCCTTTATCTTTTTGGGTGAAAAATTTAAAAAATACCAATTGGCCGCTTTGGGATTATTGGCGCTGGGCCTTGTTTTACTTTCAAAAATAACAAATTTTTCTTTTGGCCGGGGCGAATTAATGATGCTGATAGCCACCCTGCTTTGGTCACTGGAAGTAATTTTTGTTAAAAAATTCTTAAAAAACACAAACTTCAAAATTTTAGCCGCCGCCCGCATGTTTTTGGGTTCGCTTTTTATTTTGGGCTTTGTGCTGCTGGGAGGGCAAACACTACATATAACCGATATTTCCGCCAGTGGGTGGTTAAAAATTTTGGTCGTGGCCGGCTTCCTGTTCGGCTATGTTTTTACTTGGTACAAGGCCTTGTCTTTGGCCCCAGCCAATTTAGTCACCAGCATACTGACCCTTGCTTTACCGATCACTATTTTGGGCGACCAAATCAGCGCGCGGGCCATTCCAACTTTAAATTTATTTTTCGGCATTTTACTTTTTACGCTGGCAATTTATAGTTTGCTTAAATTAAATCCATGGAGAAAAGAACTAATCAACAATTAAAAGGATTAATTCGCTGCACTAAATACGCTTTTATGCCTAACCGGCTGCATTTTTGCGGTCCAGAAAACCAGGCTGATATTTTGGAATTTTATGCCCAAACCACCGCCAATAAAGCCCCTAAAACAATTAAACCCTTGCTGGAAAAATTTGAAACTATGTATCCATATTTAAAATTAATCGCCCGAGCCAACAATGTTAAAAATCCCCTGGATGAAAAAATCGTCGAGGCCTATTGGCTAGGCAATGAGCAGCTGGGCAATATTTCTTTATCGGCGCTTTATTATCATTTAACTGACGCTTTAAAAATAGATAAAAAATTAGGCATGAAAAAATTTAACAAATTTAAAGAAGCCCTGGACAAAAAAGCTTTGCCGCACCACAACTTTCATGTTTTTTCCGTCTGGCGACGCACCGGCAGCACCCAGGATTGGCACACTTTGGCCAGCATTGATGCTTGTCGTATTTCCTGGGGCGTTATTAGCCAAACCGAAAAAGAGATTTTAGTAAAAACCAGACCGCTTAATATGGATGAGCGTGGACAAATTTTTGAAGGACAAACCATAGAAAAAAAAGCAATTTACCAAACCGAGGGGCAAACATTAGTTAAAAATTTAAAAATAGGGGATTTGGTTTCACTGCACTGGGGCGCTATTTGCGAAAAAATAAATACCCGACAAGGACAAGTTTTACAAAAAATTACCGACTTATGCCTGTCTTTGATTAATACCGAAATAATTGCCGGTGCTTAATATGTGCCTAATTATTCCCCAAAAAATTGAAAAAACAAAAAATGACATCGCCTTTTTTAAAGATGGCCAGACCGCTGTTTTAAATCAAAAAATAATTAAAGTCAAGACGGGGGATTGGGTTTTTGTTAAAAATGGACACGTGATCAATAAATTAAGCGATACTGAAGCGCGACAAACGTTAAAACTTTTAAAATATGCTAAATAAAAAACCAGCAATCGCAGTCCTGGGCATGACCTGTTGCGAGGGTTGCCGCGTGGCAATTACCGATTTAGGCGAGCGGTTTTTGGCTTTGGCCGGGCACGTTATTGTGGGTGATTTTCCTTTTATTCAGGAACACGCGGCTAAAAAAATATTTGATATCACTTTTATTGAAGGCACGCCGATTCTACCTGAACAAATAGAAGAAATTAAAGACATTAGAAAACGCAGTAAAATCTTAATTCCCATTGGCACTTGCGCCACTTTGGGCGGTATTCAGGAAATTAAAAATTACCGCGGCGATAAAGCAGAATGCTTAAGATATGTTTATAAAAACGTCGATCAAATTGCCAACCCGGATATTAAGCCAATTTCTGCTTACGTGCCAGTTGATTATGAGCTGACCGGTTGCCCCATTAATAAAGAAGAGCTACTAAAATTTACTAAAAAATTGTTAGTGGGGGATACGCCTAAAATACCCCAAAGGCCAGTTTGCTATGAGTGCCAATTAAAAGAAAACGAATGCCTGCTGCAAGGGGGCTTGCCTTGTTTGGGGCCAATAATTTTAGCTGGTTGTGGTGCGCCCTGCCCGTCTGTCAAATATCCCTGTGATGGCTGTCGCGGCCCGCTACAAAAAGTAGGGCAGAATTTTGATAATCTAAAAAAGATATTACAAGGCCATGGTTATAACCAGAGAGAAATTGAAATGATTTTGGAAAGATTTGGGACAAAGGATCAGATAAACAATAAGTTCAAAACGCAAAACGCAAATGTCAAAACCACAACTTAAAGCTCAAATCCGGCCGGCCAATTTTAAGTTTTTAACTGTGGTTTTGAGTTTTGACATTTGACTTTTTACATTTTTATGAAAATACGAATCGACCATATTGCTAAAATTGAAGGACACGGCGGATTTGTCGGCGAAATCATTAAGGGCGACGTCGTCCAAGCCCGCTTTATGGTTAACGAGGGTGCCCGCCTGCTGGAAGGAATTTTACGCGACCGCCACTATGAAGAAACCAGCCAAATTGCCGCCCGTATTTGCGGTGTTTGTCCGGTCGTTCATACGCTAACCAGCATCAAAGCGCTGGAGGCGGCTATGGGCGTGGAAGTCGGTTCAGAAACTATTTTTTTGCGCCAACTGCTAATGCTGGGACAGCTAATAAACAGTCATGCCCTGCACTTGTTTTTCTTTTCGCTGGCTGATTTTTTTGGCATTAAAGACGATTTAAAACTGATTAAAAAATACCCCGCATACACCAAAGATGCTTTGGCAATACGCGAATTTGGCAATATGCTGGTAGAGAAAATTGGCGGTCGAACCATCCACCCGCTGGCGGCTGAAATTGGCGGTTTTAAAAAATGGCCAAGCAAACAGATACTGCTTAAAATCAAAAAAGAAGCTGAAAAAGTGCTGCCTGGAGCCATACGCCTGGGTAAATTATTTGCCAAACTTAAATATCCAGACCTGCAAACTAATTTTAACTGGGCTTCAGTGACCGCGCTAAATGAATACGCTATTTATGACGGCGCTATTTTATGGGCTGGACCACAGAACGAAAAAACTCTGCCCGCCGCTGAATTTATGGAAACGATTAAAGAATTCCAGGTGCCTGAAAATCCCCAGACCAAACGCAGCCATGTGGAAGAAAAACCATATTTGGTGGGAGCAATTGCCCGCCTAAACAATAACGCCGACCAACTTAACCCGCAAGCCAAAGCGATATTAGATAAAGCCGAAATCTCTCTGCCCAGCGAAAACCCCACGCACAATATTTTAGGACAGGCGGTGGAAATTGTTCACTGCTTGGAAGAAATTGCGGGACTAATTAACCGGTATAAAAACACAGACCCAGACTTGGCAAAAAATTCCCCCTGGAAGCCGCGAGCCGGCCGGGGATATGGCGCCATGGAAGCGCCCCGCGGCACCCTGCTTTACTATTACGAAACTAAAGAAAATGGCGACATTAAAAATTGTAATATTATTACGCCCACCGCTCAAAATATTGCCCGGCTGGAAGAAGATCTGAAAATCTGGCTGCCCAAATTGGCTAAAAATACGCCTAAAAAAAGGGAGGCGTTAATTAAAATGTTGGTCCGCGCTTATGACCCGTGTCTAACTTGTGCCACTCATTAATTTTCAATTACCAATTTACAATTATCATTGAATTTCCAATTATCAATCATCAATTAACGACGTCGGCATTGGATCATTGAAAATTAAGTCGTTGATTGAAAATTGAAAATTGAAAATTGAAAATTATCCACGATTTGCACCTCGCCAACCAAATAATCAGAACCGCTCAACAGTACGCCCTAAAAAACGGCCTTGAAAAGATCTCTAAAATTGAGTTAGAATTAGGCAGTATCAGCGAACACGGGGCGGAAATTACGCCCGAGGGCTTGAAATACAATATAAATTTATTGTTACCCAATATAAAAATATCTATCATTGAAAAGAACGGGGGGAACTATTGGAAATTAGTTTCTATCAAATAATTTTTAATTACCAATTTACAATTATCATTTAATTTTCTATTGTCAATTATCAATTAACGACATTGCCACCGAATCATTAAAAATTGAGTCGTTGATTGAAAATTGAAAATTGAAAAT
>Ga0210057_1004613_pt1 | contig 18195 bp, 20 predicted proteins | sample CryGeyCG2114_010_2_FD_183968 | JGI IMG/M metagenome (GOLD analysis project Ga0210057, IMG submission 183968) | Groundwater microbial communities from aquifer - Crystal Geyser CG10_big_fil_rev_8/21/14_0.10 (SPAdes) (version 2) | ecosystem: Environmental > Aquatic > Deep subsurface > Groundwater ...
CAACCCTGCCGCCGACTACCTGCTTTTTATCCTCAGTTTTAAAAATGGCCAGCACTTTTACCTTGCCTAAATTTTTCTGAATCATCTCCATTCCCAGGCTGGCCTCCATTTTATTTTTAATAAAATCGACTAATTCATATATAATCTTAAAATTCAGCGCCTCTACTTTTTTTTCTCTGGCCAGAAGCTGGACCGCATTAGAAATAAAAACGTTAAAGCCGACGACAACCGCTTCGCTGGCCAGCGCGGTGTCAATGTCCCCTTCAGTAATGTTGCCCAGTCCCTTCTTAATCACTTTCACTTTTACCTCGCTGGTATTAAGCTTTTCCAGTGATTCTTCAATCGCTTCAGCTGATCCCAGCACATCGCTTCGGACAATAATATTGATTTTCTTCGCGGCCGCGTCTTTTTTCGATTCGGCGGTGGACATCGCTATGCCGCCTTGCCGGTTAGCGGACTTCCTGACTTTATTCAAACGCATCTTTTTGCCGCTTGACGTTTCAATAATGTCTCCGATATTTGGAGAGATTTTCAGCCCGGATATCCTAATTGGAGTCCCCGGCAGCGCCGCCGCTATGCCTTTTCCTTGGCAGTCTTTCATTATCCTGATTTTGCCCAGCGGCTGGTCTTCCAGGCAGATTATTTCTCCGCTCAACAAAGTGCCGTTTTGAATTAAAATTGTAACTACCGGGCCCTCGCCTTTATCGATATTTGATTCAATCACCGTGCCGACCGCCGGTGCCTTCGGGTTGGCGACGATTTTATCGCCGTTCATTTCCGCCACCAATAAAATGGCGTCTAAAATTTCATTAATGCCTATTTTTTCTTTGGCGGAAACCTCCGCGCAGATTGTTTTTCCTCCCCACTCTTCCGGCACGATTCTCAACTGGCTGGAAAGATCGTTCTTAGTGCGTTCAATATCGGCCGCCGGCTTGTCAATTTTATTAATCGCCACGATAAACGGCAATTTCGCCTGCTCAATTATGTGGTAAGCCTCGATAGTCTGCGGTTTCACGCCGTCGTCGGCCGCCACCACTAAAACAGCAATATCCGCCACCTTGGCCCCGCGGCTGCGCATGGCGGTAAAAACTTCATGCCCGGGAGTATCAATAAAAGTAATCTTTTTATCTTTGTATTTAACCTGATAGGCGCCGATATGCTGGGTTATTCCGCCCGCTTCCTTGTCAACTACGTTGGATTCGCGGATCGCGTCCAGCAGCTTTGTCTTGCCGTGGTCGACGTGCCCCATGACGACAATTACCGGCGGCCTGGGCTGCAGGTCTTTCTCCGCCTGAGAAGACATAATATCTTTTAATTTATTGCTGTCTTGGTCCTTTTTTCCGCCGGCCTCCTGATCCAAAGAAATTTCCAGATTTAAATCCTCGCCGATAATGGCGGCGGTGTCAAAATCAATTTTTTCATTCATCGAGACAAAAATACCGTTTTTCATCAGCTCGGATAAAACTTTGCTGATGCTAACTCCGGAGATAGCGGCGAAATCTCTCGCGGTAATGGCCGCCGGCACTTTTATTTTTTTCTTCTCCTGCGGCATCCTGGCCTCTTCTTTCTTCTGCTCTTCCTCGACCCGCATCCGTTCCAGCTGCCTCTTATATCTCGGCCAATTCAAAATTATCTTATTGGCGGTCCGGTCATCAATTTTAATGGCCCGGCGGCCGATGTCAAAGCCGAGTTGCGGCAAAACATCAAACAGCTCTGAAGTCGTCATTCTTAATTTTCTGGCTAAAGCGGTTACGTTCATATTTTGGTTGTCATTCCCGCCCGCCTTGCCGCGAGGCAGGCGAAAGCGGGGATGACAGGTGATAATTAATTCATTAAAAAACACCGCTAATAGGTGGATTTATTTATGCTCTTTTAATTTTAATGGATTTTTAGCTAAAAGTCAAGAAAAATTGTTGATTTTTGCGCTTCAATGGGATATGATATTAAAAAGATTATTAAGCAATAAAAATATGAGTGGCGAAAAAATCAACGAACTTATTATTATCGGCAGCGGACCGGCCGGCTATACCGCCGCTATTTACGCCGCCCGGGCCAGCTTAAGCCCGTTAATTTTGGCTGGACCGGAGCCGGGCGGGCAGCTGACAACCACTACCTCGGTGGAAAATTTTCCCGGTTTTCCCGAAGGGATTCAGGGCCCGCAACTGATGATAAATATGCAGAAACAAGCGGAAAGATTCGGGGGCATTATTAAATTTGAGACAGTCACTAAAGTAAACCTGGGGTCCAGCCCAAAAAAAGTCTGGGTGGGAGAAAAAGAATATCCGGCCAAGGCCTTAATTATCGCCACCGGCGCCCGCTCCCGCACTTTGAGATTGCCGCGGGAAAAAGAGTTATGGGGCAAGGGCATCCATACTTGCGCCACCTGCGACGGCTTTTTTTACAGGGGCAAAAACGTGGCGGTGATCGGCGGCGGGGACAGCGCCATGGAAGAAAGCAATTTTTTAACCAAATTCGCCGATAAAATTTATATTATCCATCGCCAGAATAATTTCCGCGCCTCTGATATCATGCGGGATCGGACTAAAAATAATCCTAAAATTGAAATACTTTGGAACAGTGAAATAACTAAATATTTGGGGCAGAATAAATTAACCGGGGTTAAAGTTAAAAATGAAAAAACCGGTGAAGAAAAGGAACTGAAAATCGACGGCTTGTTTTTCGCCATCGGTCATATTCCCAATACAGAAATTTTTAAAGGCCAGCTTGATTTAGACGATAAAGCAGGCTATATTGCCGCCCAAAATAATGTTTATACCAATATTGAAGGCGTGTTCGCCGCTGGAGACTGCGTTGATTATATTTACCGCCAGGCTGTAAGCTCGGCCGGCCTCGGCTGCATGGCGGCGATAGCGGCAGAGCGCTGGTTAGATAAAGCTTAGTTACAATATCTTGTCATTCCCGCGAAAGCGGGAATCTAAAATATGAAAGAACATTGCTATTATGTATACATATTAACTAATAAAAATAATGAGGTATTATACATAGGAGTAACAAACAATCTGCTGCAGAGAATTTATCAGCACAAAAATAAAATATTTAAAGGCTTTACTGAAAAATATAATTTAAACAAACTAGTTTATTATAAATCCTATCAATATATACAAGATGCAATCCAGAGAGAAAAACAAATGAAAAAATGAAATAGAAACTGGAAAGTTGAATTAATCCAAAAAATGAATCCTCAATGGAAAAATTTATATATGGAGATGATAAAATAAGTAGGAGATTCCCGCTTTCGCGGGAATGACAAAAAAATGCGGGATAACAAAAAATAAAATGAAATTAACCATAAATAAAAACCAATTACACGATAATTCTTCGGTCTTTATGCGCCGCGCTGGCTACGCCTACCTTCATGACCGCCGCGCCGGGCAGGACAGCTATGCGCGCCGGCTGACGCAGAATTATTATCCCCGCCTACACTGTTATATTTTTGAACAGGGAGGGCAGGTTACTTTTAATCTGCATCTGGACCAGCGGGCGACCCGCTACGAAGGGCAGACCGCCCACGCCGGAGAATATGACAGCCCGATCGTGCAAGAAGAACTCGACCGCCTGCAGAATATTATCGACAACCAGGAGCCATCTGAGTCTTTTGGAGATGTCGCTCAAGAAAAAAAGTCGGGAAAAAAATGGTGGCCTTTTAAATAATAAATCCAGCACCTTGACCGCAGGGTATTAAACCCTGCGGCAAGAATGATGATAGCCCTTCATCCCTGTGGCAGAGACCGCAGGGTATTCGGGCACGGTGCTGGATAAAAAGGACAAAAATAAAAAATCAAAATGAATTTTTCCTACGAACGAGACCTCCGGTCTCAAGGATATAAATTGGTGGCTGGCATTGACGAGGCTGGCCGCGGGCCCTTGGCCGGACCGGTAGTGGCAGCCGCCGTTATTTTTGATTTTCAGGAGATTCCGGAAAACCTGCGGCCGGTAACGGACTCAAAAAAATTAACCGCTAAAAAACGGGAGGTATTGTCTGATATAATCTTACAGCAAGCGGCCGCCTGCGGAATCGGGCTGTGCGACCATGAAACCATTGACCGCATTAACATCCTCCAGGCTTCTTTTTTAGCCATGAAAAAAGCCTTAGGAAATTTAAGCCAAAAACCTGATCTTGTTCTGATAGACGGCCACCTTCCATTGCCCAACTACTCTTCACCCCAGGAACCGATTATCAACGGCGATAATTTAATTTTTTCCATTGCCGCCGCCTCCATCCTGGCAAAAGTCGCCCGCGATCGCATTATGAATGAAATGCACAATAAATATCCCCGTTACTTCTTTAACAAACATAAAGGCTACGGTACAAAACTGCATCTTAACGCCCTAAAATTATACGGGCCGTGCGAAATACACAGAAAGAGTTTTAGGCCAGTAAAACAAATACTTTCTTAATATGTCATCCCGAGCGAAGCCCGCTTCGCCAGAGAAGCGAGGCGAGGGATATATGATAGTTATATTTCTCAGTCGTTTCACTCCTTCGAAATGACAAAAAAAGATTATTATTATATACTTAATACTAGATACCATATACTTCATACTGAAATACTAAAATATATGAATAAGATTACAGGAGGAAACGCCTTAATCGACCCGAAAATAATTATTGAAAAAGCTGGGATAATCGAACGGATGCAGGTGGCCGACCTTGGCTGCGGCAGCACCGGCCATTTTATTTTTCCCATCGCCAATGCTATCGGCGAGCGGGGCATAATTTACGCGGTGGACATTCTAAAAAATAATCTGACTAACATTGAACGGCGGGTCAGGCAGGACAATTTAAAACAGGTAAAAACAGTCTGGTCCAACCTGGAAATTTTCAAGGCCACGAAGATTGAAACCGATTCCCTTGACGTCGGCCTGCTGATTAATGTATTATACCAATCAAACAAGCGCTCCGAGATGATCCGCGAATCATTCCGAATGGTTAAACGGGGCGGCAAGCTGGTAATTGTGGACTGGAAAAAAGTTTCCACTCCTTTCGGGCCGTCGGTTGAAGAGCGCGTTAACCGGGAAAATCTGATGGCTGTCTGCCAGCGAATGGGGATGGAACTGCTGGAAGAATTTAACGCCGGCGAATACCATTTTGGGCTGGTATTCTTAAAACACTAATTTTTTACTGTCATTCCCGTTTTACTGTCATTCCCGTTTTACTGTCATTCCCGCGAAAGCGGGAATCTCGACGATATAAAACGGGATTCCCGCTTTCGCGGGAATGACAAATTGTTATGCAAAATTTCTTAACATTAAAAATGTGGTTTAACCTCCACCCCGGCGCTTTGCAGCCGGTTTTTCAGTATGCTTTAATGACTTTAGTGGTTATCTTCTTTATATCTGTCTTTGTTTCCTGGTTTTACTATAAAAAATATAAAAAAACGCTTTACGCTAAAATATGGTTGAGTATCTATAATTTCTGCCTGACCGGGACCATTATCGGCGCTTTTATCTTGTTTTTTACCTTTGAAGCCGTCCCATTTTTATCAGCCCGCTTCTGGTTCTTAATCTGGTTTTTAACGCATGCTATTTGGGCCTGGTTCATTTATAAAAAGCTGAAGAAACTGCCGGAAATAAAAGAAGAAATAAAAAGCAGGAAAGAGTACAAAAAATATATCCCTTGACAATAATATTACGATTTGATATGATGAAATCATAATATTATTAAACTATGAATACAATAACAAAAACAGCTCGCATATCCGCTCTTCTGCCTTTCTCTTTAGTTCAAGAGATTAAAAAAGAATCTGAAATAAAAAATATTACCCAAAGCCACATTATAAAAAAAGCTTTGGAACTTTGGTTTAGGAAAAAGCTTGAAAGCGACGCTAAAGAGCTGGCAAAAATAGATTTTACAGATTTACCTTCCGAAAATGAATGGTCGTTGATTCAGTCAAAAATCAACTAATTTTTATGACAATAGAACAAGGAGATATATTTTTAGCGGATTTAAACCCGGTAAAAGGGCATGAGCAGGCTGGTTTTCGGCCTGTTTTAATTATGCAAAATGACATATTAAATAAAAATCTAAACACGGTAATTATCGCTCCGATTACCTCTAATTTAAAAGCAAAAGGTAAATTAACTACTTACTTTCTGCCAAAAAACAAATCAAAATTAGATAAAGATTCGGTAATTTTAATTTTTCAAATCCGCACGATTGATAAAAACAGATTGCAAAATAAAATATCAAAAATAGCCAATGATGATTTTCTAAAAATTAAAAGACAATTTAAGTTTATTTTTTAACTCAATATTTACCTAATAATATTTGTTATGTTGCTTTTTGTTTATTGACAATATTTTTTATTGATGTATACTAAGTATATACTTAATATATATTATAAAATTATGAATTCTGTAATTATAAATATAAAAACCGAGCCAAAAATAAAAACAGCGGCGCAAAAAATTGCCGCTGATTTAGGCCTTTCTTTAAGCGGAGTAATAAACGCTTATTTAAGGCAGTTAATTCGGGACAAAAAAGTGCGTTTCAGCTTAAGGGAAGAGCCGACCGAGTATTTATTAAATGAAATAAAAAAAGCGGAAGATGATATAAAAGGGGGGAATGTCTATTCTTTTGACAATCCTGAAGATGCTTTAAAGTTTTTAGATAAATAAATGCGTATCCATCATACGAATCGCTTTTTAAAAAAATTAGAAAAATCGCCTATTAAAATTCAAGAAGCCTTTAAACAAAAATTAAGGCTTTTTATTAACGATAAAAATAATCCGCTTTTAAATAACCATAAGCTTGCGGGACAATTAAATTGGTACCGCAGTATAAATATTACTGCTGATTGGCGGGCATTATTTAGAGAAGATAAAGATATTATTTATTTTATTACTATAGGCACACATAGCAATTTATATAAATAAAATAAGCTAATTTTAAACAAAAAATGTCATAAGTGTTTGACTTTTTTTTATTTTTATGCTATGATATGGGGTATTGTACTTTTACAACTTACCCGCCTTAATATGAAATTTTAGGCGGGATAGCAGTTTTAAATCGTTTCATTTTGCCTTCTTTCGTACCCCTCGGAGACAGAGTTTTCTCTTTCTTTGAGGAGTTTTACTAAAAAACAGAGGGCCTGCCATTTTCGGCCATAATAATAATTTTGCGGTTGAAAATGGCCTGCCCTCCGCAGATTTAGCGGAAGAGGGTGAAATGAAGCGATCTTAGAATTGCTCAAAATCAAAAAAATCTCGCGAAAAGCGAAAGGAGAGCTGATTATGGCTGACGAGGCAAAAAAAACACCAGAAAAGATTGATCCCATAATAAAACTTGAGGTGAACTATACAGGAGAAGAAGGAAAATACAAACTTTTTATTTCTGTAGGTTCGCCAAACGCCCCCGATTTCAAACCGAATAAGGTTTGCAAAATTTTAATCGTGGATGGACAAGAATCTACGAATAGAATTGATTTAAATGAATTCGGCTGCTGCGAATATGAAGTAGCTGAGTTTGAAACAAAAAGGAAAAAAGTGGTTGTGAGAGTTTTGGATACGATAGGCAACAAACAGGTTGATAAAACTTTAACCTTGCGAGGACCTAAAAAATCCCATCCTCCGGTTGCTTGGGGAGACGGTTTTTTAGCAAATCTGTTCCCGGCCATAATAAACTTAGTAATCTTTATCTTCGTTATTGTTGTAACCCCAATAGTTTGTCTAACTGCCGGCTGGTGGTTTTTGGGGTCTTCTGTTATGCTTTTTATTGCGATTCTTCTAGCACTGTATTGCTGTCCAACTGCCAGGATAGCAGTTCAATCTGGCGCTGGAGCATCATTATACCGCATTGGCGTAGATAATAACTACCGCTTCTTTGTTCTTGTAGGCTGTGCATTTATCAGTCTTGCTCTTGGAATAAAGTATGGTGGAGGAGAACCGGTATTTGTTTCCACATTTCGTTCAAGTGTAAATTGGCTTGCAAAACCTGTTTACACTGAATGGGTACAAAAAATGCAAAATGTGGTGGTCGGTGGGATTAATGAAAGCAACCGGACGATTCAAGACAAAAAATCGTTGCTTCAGCAATTCCAAAATGACCCAGTCTACACTCTCCGAGCAGAACGGTTAAAGGGGGAAAGTAAACAGCAATACAATGAGAGAGCAAATAACTATATAACCTATGGTTTGTTTGCTCTTGATGGCAAAATTGCTGAACTGATAGCTGGAGCCAAAAAACCGCAAGAAAATGATGCCCGAGCGGAAGGCACAGAGTGGAGCCGCGAAAACAAGGGCTGGTTTTTCTGGAAGCTACTTATCATCTTTCTGGCTATGGCTTTGCTCTATTCTCCGTTTGCTTTTGCGGACGAAGCCGCCGATCTTTTTGATGGGCTGGCGGAAAATCTGAAACAATGGCGAACGGGGCAGGGCGAAACACAAACTGCAGCTGAAAGTACTCCCTTATCCTTATCTACGCCAGCCGGTTTTTTAACCCGAGTGGGTGAAATTGCCGGGGTAGATATTGGTATGGAATTAGTGTACAAGACCATAAAGAACTTCGCCGAATTCCTGCGGCGCTAAGGAGAAAAACAATGAAGTATCTGTCTCTTGCTATCGGAATCGCTGTGTTTTCAATCGTCTTATGGAGTTGGTTTATTCCGGCTCCGTTCGCGTGGATTCTGGTGTGGGTGGTCTCATTGAATATATATGCCTATATCAGAATGTCGCCAAACCCCAAGGTCACAAAAATTTTAGGGGATTTGAAAACAACGACGATGTTCTCTCTGAAATCTTTTCTTTGTGTCACAATCTTCTTTATCCTAAGGGGGTATCTGACACAATTAATTGATTTTACCCCGTTTCAAGTATGGACGCAATTCTCTTCCACCGGAGGAGCTAAAAGCTTTTTAAATTATCCGGCCGGAAAAATCATTTATGAATTGTTGTTCTTGCTAGGGGTCGGCTGGATAACAACCGGGGCGGTATTTAAGAAATCAAAAAAATGCATCTATGGCATTTCAATATTTCTTTTTATCGCCTTTGGCGCGCAAACCATGATATACGCGCGCTATAATGGTTCGCAAACAGCCGGAGCTTTGTCAGCCCCTCTCACCGATGAGAATGTTGCCGGAAAAATTGCGGCTGGTGGAACTGTTGGTGGCTCATATCATCTAACCAAGGAGGTACTGTTCGGGCCCCCAAAATCAAAACCAACGCCACCGCCGCGTAACCTCGACTGGCTGGCCCAGAAGGTTACGGCAACTTCGACTAGAGTCTGTCGCGTCTATAACGGCGATTGGTTTCACTACCGGAACGCCGCTCACGGCTTTTGGGTGATTGGTAGTGACTTGGATGAGTATTACCACAACCCGACCAAGCCGAGCGAAGAAAGGGAATTTGACTTTTCGGATATCCCTCCTGAAGGGATTGATATTTTTATCTATTCGGACAGCCTATTCGACATGGACTTCCGAATAATCCGAAAAAAATAACTTTTTTTAAATTCCCCGTTCGTTCATTCTAAAGGGCATTCGCGTTAGCGTCTGTCCTTTTTCTTTTTTTTAAAAAATGTGTTAAAATTATTTTATAATTAACTTAATCAAATTATATGTTATTTAAAAAAATAGTTATTTGTCTATCTCTAATATTAACTTTATTTTTTACAACAACTACAGTATCCGCAAGTAATCAAGGAGAAGATAGGACTGTTAATAATCGGGGAGGCGGCACAGTCCAGCTTAACGACCCTCTTAATCTTCCCAAAGACGGGACTGGGCCGCAGATTTTAATCGGCCGGATTATCCAGGCGGTTTTAGGATTAGTCGGTTCGCTCGCCTTAATTATGTTTATCTACGGCGGGCTGTTATGGATGACCGCCGGCGGAAAAGAAGAAAAAGTAACGCAGGGGAAAAATATTTTAATCTGGGCGACTTTGGGCCTGCTCGTTATCTTCGCCGCCTACGGTCTCGTCTACTTCGTTATCTACCGCGCTTTACTGGGACAAGTGAGTTAAAAATCATCATCAGGTTTCCAAAACTTTTAGAGATTTTGGAAACCTCCATATAAACCTTTAATTATTATGAAAAATCAACAACTAACCAATAGGGAAACATTGAATAAAATCTTTTCAGCTAAGGACGCGCAAATTAATATGCTGGTTGATATTCTAAAAAATAAAAAGGTTATTTCCGAAAAAGAAGCTAAATTTATTAAAGCGCTTGAGCCATTTCCGCAATTATCTTTATAAACTTTTATATAACAAAAAAACACGACCTTCGGGCCGTGTCTTTTTTTATCTTATAAATGCTTTTCTATTTAGGGACTGTCGCCGAATGCCATATTCGGTCTAAATTTCCAAATTTCGGTAAATTTTTATCTAAAATTTTCTCAAAATTGTGAAAATTTATACTCAAAAGAGCATTCGGCGACAGTCCCATTTAATTACAAACAAATAGTTCTCTTGCCCACTTTTAAAGATACCACCTCGCCCAAGGCGTTAAAGATCCTAGATAAAGTATTAAGGGTCGGGAAGTGCTCGCCGCGCTCAATGCGGGCGATGTTAGCCTGCGGCATCCTTACGCTTTTAGCCAGCTGGGACTGGGTCAGGCGTTTCTTCTTTCTTAATCTCATTAATTCAATCGCTATTCTGGTTTGGGCGCGACTTTCCTCAAATAATCTTTTAAATTCCTCATCTTTTAATCTTTCTTTTAAATATAAATCAAATCTAACATCAGGATTTTTTTTAATATACTCTTCTTGTTTTTTCTCTAGATTAGTCATAATTTTATAATAAAATCATTTAATATTTCCTAAATACTCCCTGGCAGGCTTTCTGCCGTTGAATTTTTCAAAAAAGATTATTTCGTATTTATCCTCCTCCATGATGATTTTATTATATCAAATTTGATATATATGTCAAGAGATAATAAAATGTATTTATTAGTCTGCGATCCGAAGGAGAGCCGCTCCGATCGCGCCAGCCATCTCCAGCTTCGCCGGAACCACTTTTATTTTCTTCAGCTTCGGAGAGATAATCGCTTCTTTAAGATATTTTTTTACTTCGCTTAAAAACAAGTCGCTAGAACTCATAACACTGCCGCCGATTATAATAATCTCCGGATCAACTAAATTAACCACGCTGGCTAAAGTAAGCCCGAGATGTTTTCCTATCTCGCTATAAGTTTTAATCGCCAGCTTGTCGCCGTTATAGGCTTCTTCGGCCATAGCCTGGGCGTTGCCCTGGGTTAAGTCGTGATAAATATCCTCTAAATCCATCGGCGTGCCGTTAACTACATCGACAATCATATGCCCGATTTCTCCAGCCGAACCGTGCAACCCCTGATAAATTTCCCGGTTAAGGCTGATAGCGCCGCCGATGCCCGTGCCTAAAGTTATGCCGACGGCGTTGGCGTAATTTTTTGCCGCTCCCAATGCCAGCTCCGCCCGCAAAAAGCAGTTGGCGTCGTTGTCCAGCGCGACCGGCAGGCTGTATTTTTCCTGCAGAATTTTTCCCAGTTCCGCTTCATTTAGAATCGGCAGGTTGGGGCTGATTAAAATATGCCCTTTGCCGTTGCCCGCGGTCGCCGCCGCTACCACTCCGGCCACCCCGGCGCCAATGCCGTTAATCTTTAATTTTTCTTTTTTCGCTTTTTCAATCAACGGATCAATCAAAGCGTAAAGCATTACTAAAAACTTATCCAGGCTGTCTTTGGGAGTAGCCAGCTTATAATCGGCAATGACTTCATTTTTTTCCCGATCAAACAGCACCGCGGACATCTTGGTTCCGCCGATGTCGATGCCGATTGAGTAATTATTTTTTTGTTCGGACATAATGATAAATTTCTAATTGACCTAATTATTCTAATTGACCTAAATAAATCCCAAAACCCTAAATTCCAATTTATTAGGCATTGGCAATTGGGCATTGTTTAGAATAATTAGGTTAATTAGAATAATTATAAATTTAAAAAAGTTTCTTCGCTTCCTCCCACAACAAACTATCCCCGTTAACTTCCTTCTCCCAATACCACCATTCAATTCCCCATAAATAGAATTCACGGAAGCCGGCCTGGCGAGAATATTCTAAAATTTCTTTAAATTTTTCTAAATTCATCGTGCGCCCGCGCTCTTCTTTTGTCAAATTATAATAAGGCTTGGGCCCCCATGGTTCAGCCTGCAATTCTATCACGATTATTTCCTCCGGCTTGGGCATGCTTAGAAACTCCGCCAGGTTCTGCTTCAGGCGGAAAAAGCCCGGCGGAATAGGGTAGTGAATATAGCGGCCTAAATGGGAGCTGTAAGTATCGCGGTAGAGCGTGGTGCCGAAAATATCGGCCCGGCTGGCGGCTAAAAACCAGACGCTCAATTCGCCGCTGTCGGTTACAATAACCGGCCGGCTATCTAAGGAGCGCACGAGAGCGATTTCCTGGTCTAAAAATTTCGCGTCCAGCTTTGGGCAGTCGCCGAAATGGGGCAGAAACGGCTCGTTCTCAACCTGCCAGGCGGCAATGCTACTATTGACTTTATACCGCTCCACCGTCTTGCTGATATAATCAAGGATTTCTTCCTGCCTGGCAGAATCTTTAAGTTCTTCGACCCAGCCGGGGAAATGACATTCCGGCCAGCGCGGCAGACGCCCCCCGACTGCCAGGATAATCTCCGCGTTTTTTTTACCGGCTTCGTTAACCTGCCAGTCCAGATCGTCAAAATTAAAAATATCCTGCTTATATTCAATTTCATCCCAATAGGCGGACAGGCGCAGTTTTTTAACACCCAAATCGTCAAGCATATCGGTAAAAGCGGCCTGCCAATTCAGCCCCATGCCCCGGATAAAGCGGGGCGAAAAAGTAACGCCGTATTCCAGCTCGCTTTGGTCGTAAATCGGGCGGATGCTCGCTAAAGATAACAACAAAGCTAACAATATTATTGCTCCTAGCGCTATTAAAATTTTATATCTGCGTAGCATGTAATTGTCATTCCCGCGAAAGCGGGAATCTAAAATTTAGACACGAGATTCCCGCTTTCGCGGGAATGACATAAAAGATGATAATTTATATTAAAAGATACATTCCCAAGCTTACCATTACCACTCCGATAAATTTCTGGATTAAAACCGGTTTGCCCAGCTCTTCCTTTAAAATTTTCGGATGCGCCTCCGACAGGAAGAGCACGATAAAAATCAAAAAGACGTACTGTATTCCCTGCAAAGCATTTATTATGGGAACGCTGCCGAGCGAAATCGCGTAGTTTAAAAGAATAAAGGCGATTACTCCTAAAAACCTGACGGCCAAAAATAACGGCCAGCTCTTGATAGCGAACTGCCTTCTTTTTTTCTCAAAAATAATCTTGCGGCTGGCCGCCGGAACAATCAGCAAAATCGCGCCGATAAAGCTGCCAAGGCGCGTCCAAAGATAGCTGCCCATGAACGGCTCATTCATATAAATATATTTGATCAGGGCGTAATAGGCGGCAAAAGTGAAAGCGGAGATCAAGGAGTTGGCAATCAGCCGGCCGGTGGGGTGGAGCTCCGCCTTTTTTGAACCAAAAAATATTGAAAGACCGCGTATTATTTTTTTAAACTTATTCTCCTCGGTTTGCTTTATTGAAATTAAAATTCCCCCGACAATTAAAATGAACAGTGCCAGCAGTTCCTGCTGGCTTAATGATTCTTTTAAAAACAAAGCTGACAATAAAAAGCTGAAAACCGGAACGAAAGCGCCGACGAGCGGAACCACCTTAGTCGCTTCGCTTTGATGCAGCGCCTTATACCAGGCGACTAAAGCCCATAAGTAAACTAAGCCGGCGAACAGCTCCAGCGCCAGCCAGGGCCAGTCCGGCCAGTAAGGAAAAAAATGGAACAGCACAGTGTTGCCGATGCTCCAAATCCCGACATAAAAAGCGTAAGTAATGGAAGAGTGAATCTTTTTGGATAAAAAATATTTGTCGGCGGTATAAACGCCGGCATTAAGAAAATAAGCTAAAATTGAAATAGGCAGCCACATAATAAATTTCTAATTATTCTAATTAACCTAATTATTCTAAACAATGCTCAATCACTAATGTATAATATCTAAATAAAATTATAAGCATAACTAATTGGGATTTAAAACTTGGGATTTGTTTAGGTTAATTAGAATAATTAAAATAATTAGGTTAATTTCTAGAACCCATTATTCTTAGCTATCTCCGCATACACTTTCGCGCTCGGCCGCACCGTTCTCTCAAAAGTTTTCGGATTTACTCTATATAAACCAAACTTCGGTTCATATCCTTCCGACCATTCAAAATTATCCAGCAGCGACCAGTGGCAATACCCGCGCACGTCCGTACCGTCCTTAATCGCCTGATATATATAGCGAAGATGGCTCTTAATAAAATCTGCCCGCTTCTCATCTTTGGCGTCGGCTAAGCCGTTCTCCAATATATAAATCGGCAGATTGTATTTTTTCAGTCCGATTAATACCTCATAAATTCCTTTGGGATAAATCTCCCAGCCTAAATCATTGGCAATCTTATTTTCATTCATTAATACATGCCCCTTCAGCGAAGCATAAATTAAGTTGTGGAAATAATAGTTTAAGCCGATATAATCCAGTTCGTTTTTTATTTTATTTAAAAAATAATAATTCCAGTAATGCGTAATTAATTTTACCACTGCTTTATTAAAAATGCTATCCACATAAGGCTCAAAAAACTGGTTATTCTTGGCAACGCTGACTTTGCATTTGCTGTTATGGCTATGGAGCGTGAAATAAGAGAGCTTGTGCGCCTTGATTAAATTGTCCAGCGCCTTTTTCCATTGCCAATAACTTTTTTTCTGCGGCGGCCATTTTCCCTTTAAATAAGAGTTATAGGAATAAATCATCGGCTCGTTGATGGTACACCAAAAAGTTACCTCCCGGCCCAGTTGTTTGGCAACCGCTTCCGCGTAATTGCGGAAAAACAAAGGCGACCGCTTATGGAGCCACCCGCCCAGTTTGGCAAACCAAAGCGGCTGGGTCCAGTGGTATAAAGTCACCAATGGTTCAATATTATTTTTCCGGCAGCATTCAACAACTTTTTGGTAATGCTTTAAGGCCTCCTTATCAAACTTTCCCTGCTCCGGCTCAATCCGGCTCCACTCAAGGGAAAACCGGTAAGCATTATTGTTTAATTCTTTGCACAACCGTATGTCTTCCTTATATAATTCATAAGAATTGCAGGCCCGTCCGGAAACAGACCCGTCTTTGATTTGGCCTTTCTTCTCCCATTTGGTCCAATTATTTTCATTGCCGCCTTCAATTTGATGCGCACTCGTCGCTGTACCCCATAGAAAGCCGGACGAAAATTTATATTTTATATCTTGCTCAGCCATATGCAATTATTATACCATAGCAAAAACATAAAAAAAATGACTCCGTCACTGCAGCGAAGCCACTACAAGTTTATAGTAAAGAACAAAACAAATTTTTTTATAATTGGCGGATGATAACCCATATGCATCCTCCAATTAAAAAGAGTATAATCCCTGTTTTTACTCTTGAATTGACGAGAGGGATAAAAATACCGGCATATAATAACAATAACACCCAGCCAATGATGTTAAAACTGCCACGCACCCATAAAAAATTTTGCAGCGCGTCGCATAATACTGTTGAGCAATGGCGGCAACCTCCTCTCACCAAAAAGTCAACTAAATAGCAAAAATCGCTAACTGAAACCCGACATCTGAAATCTGAAATTCAAACCGCTTGACACTTTTTTTAAAATACCCTAAAATAAGAGCACACATGAAAAATTGGTTTATTTATTAACAGCCAAAAATTTCATCAAAGTAATTATTTAAAATTCACCCGCCTGCTTGGTAGGCAGATATGTTGATAAAAAAACAGTGATATTCTGATAATTTAGGATATTTCTGTTTTTTTCTAGATTACAAATCAACAAATCTGCCGCAAGTTTGCAAGCATCATATTTAACTTGCGACAAGGTTTGTTGGTTTGTAAGGGATAAACGCACTTTAGCAACAGAATAAAACCTAGTAATATTAAATTATTTTAGTATTATTAGGCGCCAATTAAACCTGCCCCGCATTCATTGCGGGGTCATAAAAAAACAAAATATAATCTTAGAGCTATAAACTCTTAATTTCTACTGAGAGTTTGATCCTGGCTCAGGATGAACGCTGGCGGCGTGTCTAAGGCATGCAAGTCGATTGTTCCGCAAGGGACAAGGCAAACGGGAGCGTAACACATTGGCAACCTGCCTCGAAGTCAAGGATAACCCGGAGAAATTCGGAATAATACTTGATAAAAGCGGGGGGACAAAAGTCATTCCCGCTTAAAGTCCCGAGCAATCGGGAGCGCTTCGAGAGGGGCCTATGTCTTATCAGCTTGTTGGTGAGGTAATAGCTCACCAAGGCTATGACAAGTACCGGGTGTGAGAGCATGACCCGGCTCACTGGGACTGAGACACTGCCCAGACTCCTACGGGAGGCTGCAGTCAAGAATATTCCCCAATGCACGCAAGTGTGAGGGAGCGACGCCGCGTGGTTGAAGAAGCCCTTCGGGGTGTAAAAACCTTTTCTCTGGGAAGAACAAATGACGGTACCAGAGGAATAAGGGGCTGCTAAACTCGTGCCAGCAGCAGCGGTAATACGAGTGCCCCAAGCGTTATCCGGATTTATTGGGCGTAAAGCGTCTGTAGGCTGTTTGATGCGTCTTCTGTTAAATCCTGAAGCTCAACTTCGGGGCTGCAGAAGATACGATTAAACTAGAGGCCGGTAGAGGCAAGCGGAATTGCTGGTGTAGGGGTTAAATCCATTAATATCAGCAAGAACACCTAAAGCGAAAGCAGCTTGCTGGAACGCGCCTGACGTTGAAAGACGAAAGCGTGGGTAGCGAATGGGATTAGATACCCCAGTAGTCCACGCCGTAAACGATGGATGCTAAGTATTGGCAGTATCGACCCTGCCAGTGCTGTTTACCTAAGGTAACCCGTTAAGCATCCCGCCTGGGGAGTACGGCCGCAAGGCTAAAACTCAAAGGAATAGACGGGGATCCGCACAAGCGGTGGAGCATGTGGTTTAATTCGATAATAAGCGATGAACCTCACCAGGGTTTGACATCTAGCTGCATACCCTAGAAATAGGGAGTCTTTCGAAGGTGCTAGACAGGTGCTGCATGGTTGTCGTCAGCTCGTGTCGTGAGATGTACCGTTAAGTCGGGAAACGAGCGCAACCCCTATCCTAAGTTTCATGTGTCTTAGGAAACTGCCCAGCCCTCTGCGCGTAAGCGCAGAAATTCCAAATCATAAGCACCAAATTCCAAAAAAATTATAAATAATAAATTTCAAAACCAAGAAATTTTAAAATTTATAATTTAAAGTTTAAAATTTCTTTGGAATTTGGGATTTGTTATTTGGAATTTCTGTGAGCTTGCGAACAGGGTGCTGGGAGGAAGGAGGGGATGACGTCAAATCAGCATGGTTCTTACATCCTGGGCGACACACGTGCTACAATGGGAGGTATAACGGGAAGCCAAACCGCAAGGTGGAGCAAATCCTTTAAAACCTCTCTCAGTTCGGATTGCAGTCTGCAACTCGACTGCATGAAGCTGGAATCGCTAGTAAACGCGCATCAGCCATGGCGCGTTGAATACGTTCTCGGATCTTGTACTCACCGCCCGTCACGTCAAGAGAGTCGGGGGCATCCGAACCCCGCACCAGTTTTCATGAATGTTAGAAAAATATTCATGGATTCGTGGAAACTGGTGCGGGGGAAGGTGAAACCGATGATAGGGACGAAGTCGTAACAAGGCATCCGTAGCGGAAGCTGTGGATGGATCACCTCCTTTCTAAGGAACATTCTGCATTTTGCAGATCAGTCGCACCCCGAGTATTTGGGGTGGTGTTATCCGCGAGGACACACAAAATTGGCGCCTGTTAAAACTAAAATAATAAAAAACCTCTAATTTTTTTCAGAGGTTTTTTAAATTGGTGCGTTTGTTTGACGAAATCCGAACCTTTTTTGAACGGAACTGACGGCGCGCTTCGCGCGCCAAACTGAACGCTCGGGCGGGCAAAAAGGAAGGGGGTTGGGGGGAAGGAATTTTTGCCCGCCCTCACTTTCCGCCGCCGCCGAATTTCGTGCCAGTGAAACTGGCACGCCGCCTACTCTTGCATCTTAATTACAAGTTTAGCAGACATTATCGTTTTTGTAAATTTATTTGCTTGACAAACATTTACCCTCTT
>Ga0210057_1004614_pt1 | contig 18190 bp, 17 predicted proteins | sample CryGeyCG2114_010_2_FD_183968 | JGI IMG/M metagenome (GOLD analysis project Ga0210057, IMG submission 183968) | Groundwater microbial communities from aquifer - Crystal Geyser CG10_big_fil_rev_8/21/14_0.10 (SPAdes) (version 2) | ecosystem: Environmental > Aquatic > Deep subsurface > Groundwater ...
ATACAAAAAAGGCTACTTAATTACTTATTTTGCGACTATTTGCCCTTATTGTATCCTAATGACTTGGGTTAGATTTTATATTGCAGATTCAGTTGTGGTATAGTTAGATTTTACGTTGCGGAATACGACCCCTTGACGCCGCTATTACTTATGTATAGTATGGTATACATAACTATAATATAACAACTTATGGCTAAAAATACGAAAAAATACCTTGATGCGCTTGGTATACATAACTTGCGGCAGGCGTTAATAGCATATAATCCCTGGTGGCGGACAAAATCCTTCTCTGTGCAAGGAGTTCCTGACTTCAAAAGAGATGCGTTTATTCAAGCTATGCGCCATACGGAAGCAAATCACGGCCTTGCTCTTTTAATCAATGGCCCTCGCCGCGTGGGGAAAACAACTATTATCAACCAGGTTATTCGTTGTTTAATTGAGGATAAAAAAATCCCTGTAAATCGGATTTTGTTTTTTTCGCTCGACGATCCAATTATTCAACAATTGCCGCAAAAAGATCAAGGAACTCTATTTGAAGCGTTACTCGCACAGTGGGCGCAAGTTGCTGGCACCGCGTTGCGCACGTCGCCAAACATCCTTTATTGTTTTTTGGATGAAGTTCAGCGTCTTCCGCGCTGGGAATTGTATATTAAACGGTATATTGATTTGCGTTACCCTATCCGCTTCATTATTTCCGGCTCCGCTTCTCATACAATTTTTAGAAAATCACTTGAGAGTCTGCTTGGTCGGTTAGTTGATATTTCTTTGCCGCCGTTTACTTTTCGTGAGTTTGTCCGATTCCACTATCCTGAACACGGCGATTTTCTGACTAAATTATCAGACGACATTCTGGATATTGGAGATGTTTCGTCAGTCGTTAAGTTTAATCGGCGTTTAAGTGAAGCAATTAAACCAAACCAAATTCAGCAGTGGAATCATTACGCAGACGAGTATGCGCAGAAGGGCGGCTTTCCTCAATTATGGATGATGGCGACCGCCGCCGAACGCTCCGCGTTTATTGACCAGCAATTTGTGGAACGCGTTACATTAGAAGATTTGCGGCTTGTGAAAGAGATACGGCGGCCGGAAATTTTCCATCAGTTTTTACGCTATGCGTTTGCGCGAACTGGCCAGGAATATAATCTAGAGGAGTTGGCTTCGCTTATTCATACGACTCGCGTAACGCTTACCGAGGCCTTGCCGTTGCTGTTGCAAACAGAGTTAATTCGTAAAGTTGAACGATTTACCGGTAAACCGGTGCGGTTGCGTTCCACCCACGCGAAGTTATATGCGGCCGATCTTGTGCTGATGCAAGGAATAACAAAAATTATTACTTCTCTTGAGGGGGAGGAACGTGGCAGAGTCGCGGAGACGCTTGCGCATAATATTATCAGGTTGTTCCCTGGCGTTTCCGATGTATCATATTATCGGGAGCCAAGCGGAAAACAGGAAGTGGATTTTATAGTGCGAGTCGGTAGCCGGATGATACCGGTTGAAATTACATATCAAAATCAGATAGACGGCAAACACCGCAATGCAATTCGAGTATTTTTGGAAGCACACGGAAAACCAAATGGCTTTGGCCTTCTTGTAACAAAAGAAGGTTGGAAAATTGAGCAGCCGATTTTAGAAATGCCATTATCGTTATTTTTGCTTTCGGCGTGATAAGATACTTATTTTCAAGGGGGGTTGATAATAAAACCGACAAGGGCAGTTTATCCTCTTAAATTGGGCGATTTTTGCATAGTTTATTTTCATGACTAACTGGCCAACAAAAAAATTAGGGATTGTTTTTGACGAGGAAGTAAAATCTCGCTTTTTTATTGCACTCGATCAACTATTCAAAAATGATGCCTTTCTGCTTGAAAGTGGTGTACATGAAAGAAGTGTCTCGCATAAATTAGCAGAATATCTACAGCAACAATTTCAGGGTTGGCATGTGGATTGCGAATATAATCGGCACGGTTTGGGCGTTAAAATGCTTCCGCGAGAATGTGAAGGCGAGCACAGAGAATATGTGTATCCTGATGTCGTTGTTCACCATCGAAATACCGATGACAACCTGCTTGTCATAGAGATCAAACCACGAAAAAACAAAGCAGTTGACGAATGTGATAATGCAAAATTAACTGCGTTCACGAATCAAGGCGGAGATTATAAATATCGACTCGGCCTATTTATTGGATTGGACAAATTAAATGAACCGCAAATTATATGGTACAAAAATGGCGAAGTAGAAAATTAGGAGAGATTTGCGATATTTATCAGCCGCAAACGATTACCTCAAATGAAATCGTTAAAGAGGGGCCTTTTAAGGTTTTCGGTGCGAATGGTGTAATTGGTTACTATACAAAATACAACCATGAGGACGCTGAAGTGCTTGTTACTTGTCGTGGCGCAACTTGCGGAACTCTAAATATGTCCGAACCAAAATCATGGATTACTGGTAACGCGATGGTAGTCCACCCCAAGGATGGAAAAGTGCTTTCAAGGGATTTTTTATATTACACACTGAAAAATTTCAATCTCTCGAGAACCATAACAGGTACGGGGCAACCTCAAATCACTCGTAATTCTCTATCACCATTTCAAATCCCGCTCCCACCTCTCGAAATCCAAAAACAAATCGTTGAGCGGTTGGATAAGATTGTTGAGGCGCAAAAGTTGAATGACGACCTCATTCAAAAAACCGACGAGCTTTTCCAGTCGCTTTTGCATAAGGAGCTCAACCTTGCCGGTAAGGATTGGGAAGTTAAAAAATTAGGCGATATTGCGGAGGTGATAATGGGGCAATCGCCACCGTCTTCAAGCTACAACGAACAAGGCGAGGGTTTACCGTTTTTTCAAGGGAAAGCCGAGTTTGGCGAAATGTATCCTACTCCTGTTAAATATTGTCCAAGTCCAACACGCATAGCGGAGGCGGGCGATATTTTAATGTCTGTGCGTGCTCCAGTCGGAAACATAAATTTAGCAAAAGAAAAATCGGGGATTGGTCGAGGATTGGGAGCAATAAGAGCAGGAAAAGGTGTTGATCAATCATTTTTATATTTCTTTTTTTTAAAAAACGAAAACAACTGGTCTCGACTTTCGGTAGGGAGCACTTTTTTAGCAATCCGTAGAAGTAATTTAGATAATCTCAAAATTCCACTCCCGCCTCTCGAAACTCAAAAACAAATCGTTGCGAAATTGTCGGCAGTGCAAGAGTATAAAACAGGACTTATTGCACAGCGCACAAAATTGAAAGAATTATTTAATAGTGCGTTGCATAAATCAATGAGCAACAAATAACATCCTTATAAACTTGAGAATATAAGGATGTGGTGTATAATGAAATTATGGCGAAAATAAAGACGGCAAAACAAATGGAGCGACACCTTAAGGGTATCGCTAATCATTATCGTATCGAGATATTGCTCATCATTGCCGAGAACGATGGTATAACGCTGGAAGATATTGTTAACACACTTGGCGCAAATGAAAAAACTATCGGCGAGCATACGCGACGACTATATCAAGCGGGGCTCCTCAATAAAAAATACCGTGGCAAGTTTGTAGAACATACTCTATCGCCCTACGGCAAAACATTTGTCAGTTTTCTTAAATTATTCCAGCGTACATAAAACATCCTTATAAACTTGAGAATGTAAGGATGTCATTATGTCAGTTTTTTTATGAAAGTTTATGCAACCGAAATATGATTTAGACAAAATTAAGTTTGCGACTGATGCACCGACTTTTGAGAAGGCGGTTGATTTGTATGAGAAAGGCAAAGTAACGAAATTTGAAGAAGGAATCGGTGACTATTCTGCGGTTGTAATTGGCACAAAACCGTATCGTGTCTCGGTTGAGGCGCGCCGGTATGATTATGGACATTGCGAGTGCTATCTCGGCCAGAATGATACGCTTTGCAAGCATATAGTAGCAGTTGCCATTCGCGCGGTTACTGGCGGTAAGCCGCTTTCAGAGGAAGATAAAAGAATGGTATCGCAAGTTACTTGCAGCGGCAAATTGGGAGAATTAAGCAAGAGTGAGTTAGCGGCAACGAAAAAGGCACTTACCGCCGGCATGCGGTATATTAAGTCATACGAGGGCCCGTCGCGCACTTGGTTTGCGTATCAAAGTTCTCTTTCGGAAGGATGCAATCGTTTATCAAAAATTGTTTCCGAGTTGCCGGTAAGCCAGCAAACTGCAAAAGCTTTGGTTGATATGCTTTTGCGGCTTGATGATAGATTGTGCCGTGGCGGCGTTGATGATTCTGATGGCACTGTAGGCGGTTTTATTGAAGAAACTGTGCAGGTGCTTAAAGAATACGCAAAACTCAATCCTTCTTGTGTTGAAACGTTCAGCGAACTAAAAGGTAAGGAAACCTGTTTCGGCTGGGAGGAGCCGCTTTTGGAATTCGTTAAGAATTGATATAGTGAAGTTGGAATAGTGAGAATCGGTGCGGTTACGGCTTCACCGAGAGCTCGGCCGAGCACTACTGGAGTAAAACCGAGGGCCGAGGAGTGAAAAAGGTGCGAGACAGGCGACGAAATCCTCTCTCCCCTCATAGTAACTCGCTGTTCCCGCAAAAAACTCCCATCGCGGGAGTTTTTTGCTACAGCTCTTCAAATTCGGGTCAATTCGGCACAAGGGGTACAAAGGCTATGCCCCTTTTGGGCAAACTCTTGTCATAGGGTCACATGGCTCGTAATTTGGAGTAATCAATCAGTCCTGTAGGGGCGCGGTTCCCACGAGCTCTCGCATCTGTTCCAACATTACGGTCGGGTACCCCGGTAGTACAGCATAGCTGACTACGGGGCAGGTTTGTACATTTCTGCCCCCGCCTGCGCCCCGTCCTTCGTCGGAAACTTCGGAGGGCGCAGCAAGGCTTCGGCGGGCAGGCAATCCAGCGCCCGTCCCGTTAGATACCCCCGCATCTAACGGGGTGAAAAAATCGTTCCTTAAGGCGAGCCAGTCAGTATGAATCTAAAAACTCGTCTCGCGCTTCGTGCGAGACGAGTTTTTGTCTTCGTATAGAGAGGACTTTGCAAGCAAAAATACTCACTGGGGACAACATTCTGGGTGTGTTACTTACACAAACAAACGGACGAGCTTTAGCGTGTCAAAAGAGTGCGTGCCGTCAAAATGCTCAAAGATTGGGGTTAATTTTCCGTCGGGCGATTTTTTGAACGCGGAGAAAATGGCGTCAAAGTCGTGAATATCTTTTTTGAGATACGATATATCCGGTAATTTTTTGGCACCCTTAAGTTTTTCCATATGTCCTAAAAGCGTTCCTTCCTTAAGCCCGCGCTCTTTGGCAATTTCCGCAAGCGGTATTTTCTTTTCTAGAAACTCGGCGGTAATCAAATGCGTAGGAATTTTCTTTTTCTTTACGCGGTCTTGTTTGTGTTTTTTCACGAGTTCCGTGTCGCGCGCCCCTCTGAAGCGCGTAAAGAGCGTCTGTTCGTGAAGCACGCTTTTTTCCTCGTCTGAAAGGCGCGCTCTCTCTTCGCGTGCGACACGCGACAGTTCCTTGAGTCGCGTGTCATGAGCAAGAATTTTCGGATGCACGGTAAGCGCAACGTCATTCAAGCCGAGTAACGTAAGCCCGCCGAGTGTCCGCACGCGCGAAAGCGCGACATACCCCATCCCCGGTTCAAACGCATCCGACAAATCCACCTCGGCGGCGTCCAGCGTCATCCCTTGGCTTTTATGAATGGTAATCGCCCATGCGAGACGTAGCGGTACCTGCGAAATAGCCGCGCGTATTGTGCCATTTTCCTCAAATCGCCATTCGTCCGGCTTCGCCATAATGAGCGTGTCGTCAAGCGTCTGCACCAGAGGCCATTTTTCGTGTTTATCAAATCCCTTCACCCTACCGCGTGTACCGTTTACATACCGCCCGCGTGTATCGTTTTTTACAAAAAGCACTTCCGCACCAACTTTAAGACGGAGGGTCTCCGGCGCAAGACAGTTCCGTTTTAGCGCGTCCACAAGCGCGGGAAAACCGCGCGTCTCCATGTGAAATACCTTTTCTTTGTCCGGCAATTTCGCGAGCTCTTTTTCGTTAATGGTATCAACATTTATATTCCGCGCGTAAAGTTTCGTTGGACGCACCGGTTTTCCATCCGCGCCGACGAGTGGCTTTTTATATCGCGTGCGGAGCGGGGCTTTTATATACTCGTCTGCCCCGCCGCCGGCGCGTATGTTATTCAAGAGCGTGAGAAGGGGATCTTTCTTTTGGCGGAACTGCTCGTGGAGATAGCAGACCCGAAACGCGCCGCTCTCCCATGCTCCGCATTCGTACGCGAATTTTTTCTCCATCTGTCCACTTAGAATGTCACCCCCTTCTCGAGTGACCGGCGGCAACTGAAAAAAGTCGCCGCAGAGCACTACCTGCAGTCCGCCGAAAGGCTTCGTAAAGTCAAGTGCGTGGCGCGCAATACGCTCAACCATATCAAGCTGATGCGCGTGAAGCATGGAAACCTCATCAATGATGAGTGCCTGTATTTTCTTAAAATTTCGCGCGATGCGCTGTTTCGAAATTATTTCTTTTATATCTTCATCGGAAAGTGTATCGCGAACACCAATTCCGCTCCACGAATGAATCGTCCGCCCGTTTAAGTGCGTCGCGGCGATGCCGGTGGAAGCCGTAACGGCAACGCCGACGTTATGCGCGCGAAGATGCGTTATGTACTGATTGAGAAGATATGTCTTACCGCTTCCCGCGGCGCCGGATATAAACACGTTGTGTCCCGCTTTCAAAATGTCCATCGCTTCGTCTTGCGTCATGCGGAAATGATATCACTTTATTGGAAAAATGGGAAAAAGTCCGCCTTTGGCCTTCATAAAGTTCGAGCCGACATTTTTGACAGGTTCTTTGGCAGTTTGCCTTTCCGCTCCGGTTCCCGCCTTTACTCAAAAGTTTTGGTCGGGCAGGCAAGGCGAGGCGGACGGAAGGACGAGGGGAAGGAATTTTTGCCCGCCTGCTTTTGAGCGGAGGCATAGCGGAAGGAGGTGTGTATAAACATACCCTTGCGTTTTATACCCCATAGGGGTATATTGCTTTATATGAAGAAAGAAATTAAAAAAAATGTGACCAATCGTCTTCGGCGAGTTGAAGGCCAGGTGCGAGGACTCCAAAAAATGGTCGATGAAGATCAATACTGCATTGATATTATTACGCAGTCGTCCGCTATACGGAGCGCCCTATCAGCCGTTGAAGATTTGATGCTTGAAAACCATTTGTCCGAGCATGTTATTCATCAGATGAGGCAGGGGCAGGAGAAAAAAGCGATTAGTGAAATCATCAGTGTATTTAAAAAATCTAAGAAAAAATAATATGAAATTTTGTATAAAGATATGAAACTTGGCATTATCTTACAATCGAATAAACAAGAGCACGTGTGGAATACATTCCGTCTCGGCATTACCGCACTTAAAGCAAATCATCAGGTGGAGATTTTTCTGATGAATGAAGGTTCAGAATTGGACACCATTCCCGACAGCGAACATTTTGATATTTCCAAGAAAGTAGCGGAATTCAAAGAACTGAAAGGAACAATCCTTGCGTGTGGCACTTGCTTGGAAATTCGCGGCAAGGCCGAAAGTAAAGTGTGCCCGGTCTCCACGATGTCTGACTTACTAAAAATAGTCGAGAGTTCGGACAAAGTTTTAGTTTTTGGATGATTATGAAAAATTTCTTTGACATTATTGCCCCAATATACGAGAAAATTCACTCTGGCGCTGAAAAAATTTTTAAGAAGTTAGAGTCAATTACTTATTTCCAATCGTCAGATAATGTTTTAGACTTGGGTGGCGGAACCGGAAGAATCTCGAAGTTTTTAGCGAATAAGGTGAAAAAAATTGTTGTCGTTGATTCTTCTCAAAATATGATTGGGGGTTGCAAGAAACATGCCGGACTTTTCTGTGTGTTTGCTCAAGCAGAGGAGTTGCCTTTTTCCGAACAAAGTTTTAATAAAATAATAGTGATTAATGCCTTCCATCATTTTCAAAATCAAAAGCAGGTCATTAAAGAGATGAAAAGAGTTCTTGCAAATGACGGTAGGGTTGTGATTGAAGAATTTAATCCTGTAAAAATGTTTGGTAAATTGATAGTCATTATTGAAAAAATGTTTTGTTTGGGAAGTCATTTCCACTCCCCGATTTCTTTGATAAATTTATTTTCAATGAACGGATTCAAAGCAAGAATAGTCAACGAAAATAAAAGCACATATTATCTTATTGCGGAGAAACTCACAAATAGCTTATGAAAAAAATCTTTTTTATCACAATTTCTATTTTTGTTTTCAGTTCTGCCTTACTCCCCGGCTTTTCTTTCGCCCAAGGAATGCCTGCCCTGAGCGGAGTTGAAGGGATGGGAAATACCGCAACAGTTTCAGATGGACACACCGCCAGCGGAGAAGCGGAGGGAAAAGCAATCTGGGAAAAATTGCAAGCGCAAGAGCTCAACTGCGGGAATTTATCGGATGACGATTTTCACGCGCTCGGTATGTATTTTATGGGTTTGATGGTTGGCGATTCTCATGAGGCAATGGATGCTATGCTGGAACGAATGATGGGCGAAGAAGGCGAAAATCAAATGCATATCGCCATAGGCAAACGAATGAGCGGTTGTGAACCCAATGTACCAATGCCCCAAAGCATGGCAGATGGCGGCATGATGCAAATGATGTGGGGAGGGTGGTCGTCTCCCTTTGACAGTAATAATTCAACAAATAATATGATGAATTTTGGATTTTGGCATTTTGGCTCTTTCGGCTGGATATTTATGATTCTCTGGTGGGTATTGATAATCTTAGGGCTTGTCGCGCTTACAAAGTGGCTCATAAGCCAATCTCGTGGCACGCGCAATCATAAACAATCCGCGCTTGAAATTCTAAAAGAACGTTACGCCAAGGGCGAGATTGATAAAAAAGAATTTGAAGATAAGAAAAAGGATTTACATTAAATTATACGAAACTAACGCGTTGTCTCCACCCTCTGACAACATCTTGAGCAACTGTACCCTTTCGTCATTGCGAGCAAAGCGAAGCGATCCAGGAACTAAATTATACTCTCTGGATTGCCACAGGATTGATACCACTCGCAATGGCGAGTTGCGTAGCTCAAAGTAATACAAAAAGATGGATTGTTGCGACACTAAACAAAAAAATAATCATTATAATCATAAAGATCATTCGGGCGGACACCTGCCCGCCGAAGCTCCTGCCCGTCCGGCAGGCGGGTCGGCGCAGGCGGGTGGAATGAATCATGGCTCGGCCGCGCAGTATTTGAAACGTTTTTGGATCGTTGCATTTCTTTTGATTCCTCTTGTGCTAGTGCATCCGAAGGTCTCGGAAATTTTAGGCATTACATTCGGTCTCAATAAATGGATACAGTTTGGAATCGCCACGATAATTTTCGGATTTGCGCTCGTCTTTTTTCAGCATGCGTGGCACGAAATAAAGGCGCGAGCCTACGGAATGATGACGCTTGTCTCACTTGCCGTGGGCGCCGGATATCTTTTTTCCGTAGCTTCAACTTTTATTCCTGCACTTCACGCAGAGTTTTATTTAGAAATATCAACGCTTATATGGGTGCTTTTGTTCGGGCACTACTTGGAAGCTAAATCGAGTTCTGCGGCCGGAGATGCGCTTTCGGAAGTCGCGAAGCTTCTTCCGAAAAAAGCGCACAAACTTGAAAACCTAGAAACCGCCGCCGACGGGGCAGGCGGAACAGAAGTTGATATTGATACCACCGAGCTTAAAGAAGGCGATGTGGTTATAGTCAAGCCCGGAGAGAGAATCCCCGCTGACGGAGTAATCACAAAAGGATTTGCGAATGTTGACGAATCGCTTATTTCCGGAGAGTCAAAGCCCGTTGAAAAGAAAGAGGGTATGAATGTAGTTGCTGGAGCGATTTGTCTTGATGGCTCGCTTACTATCAAACTTTCGCGAGTGGGGGAACATTCCACGGTCGGACAGATACAAAAACTTATAGAAAAAGCCGGGCAGACAAAACCACGTTCACAAAGAATTGCCGACAAAGCATCTGCCGTTTTAACATTTGTCGCTGGCATAACAGCGCTCGGCACGCTTATTATTTGGACTCTCCTCATAGGCGAGCCCTTTGTGTTTGCGATAACGCTTGCTATCACAGTGCTCGTTATTGCCTGTCCACACGCGCTCGGACTAGCCATTCCGACAGTCACAACTATCACGACATCACTCGCGGTCAAAAATGGATTTTTCATCAAAGATCTTGCCAAAATCGAGACAATACGAAAGGCGGATTATGTCGTGTTTGATAAGACGGGAACGCTCACCAAAGGAGAATTTGGCGTAACCGACATCGTGCCGATTGGAGAACAAGACAAAGACACACTACTCGGCATCGTGGCATCTCTCGAACAGCATTCATCTCATATCATCGGACAATCTATTTTGAAATACGCGCGTCTGCAAAAGGCGCGAATTTCTGATATAAACAACTTTAAAAACATTGCCGGATATGGCATCAAAGCAACGGTGAAGAGCCGAGAATACTATGCGGGCAACGAGCGATTGATGCGAAGCTTGAACATAAAATTTGACTTGCCGAAAAACATAGACGGCACTCTTGTGTTTGTCTCTGATAAAAAGAACTTGCTAGGGGTTATTGTTCTTTCCGACGCTATCAAACAATCTTCGTACGATGCGGTGAAAAACTTGCACAATATGGGAGTGAAAGTCGCCATGCTCACAGGCGACAATGAGCAAGTTGCTGAATCGGTCTCAAAAGAACTCGGCATTGATACCTACTTTTCTAATGTTTTGCCGGAGGATAAATATAAGCATATCAAAAAACTTCAAGAAGACGGCAGTGTCGTTCTCATGGTTGGTGATGGCATTAATGACGCGCCCGCGCTTACGCAGGCAGATGCGGGCATTGCCATTGGCGCAGGTACGGATGTAGCTGTTGAATCTGGAGATATTGTGCTCACCAACAATAATCCGCAAGATATCGTGCGTTTATTAAAACTCTCGAAAAAAGTTTATGTAAAAATAATACAGAATCTCGTCTGGGCGCTTGGCTATAATATTGTGGCTATTCCGGCGGCAGCAGGCGCGTTCGCGGTATGGGGTTTCTTTTTACGGCCGGAAATCGGCGCGCTTATCATGAGTCTTTCAACAGTGATTGTTGTCGTGAATGCAATGACTTTGAAACGTATCCAGTTGTAAATTGTTTAATTTTAATTAAAGTTAAAGGCCGCGCGCGGGCGAGGCGACTGTCTGTGCCGAGGCTTTGGCAGGCAGGCAAGTGTCATTTGTTAAAATCTTAAAGATGTTACTTGAGATGGTTCAGAATTTCGTTTAATATTTATCGTTAGTAAAAAAACGCCCCTTGGTTCGCCCGAACCAAGGGGCAGAGTAGAGCTACTCAACCCGTAGCTTGGCTCTACTTCTTGTACCCGTTGCTTCGCAACGGGTTAAGCTTGCTCTTGCGCCGTCCGGCGCCGCGGTCCTTCTTACGCGACGTGTTGCGCGCCGCGCGTCCGGACTTCTGGCCGGGCTTGGCCCGGCGCCGCTCGCGTTTCTTGGTCCCGCTCTTGGGACCGCCGCAGCCCTTGCTGTAGTGCATCTTTCCCTTTCCCTTTCTAATTTAAAGAGGTGAAATTCCAAAGTCTGCTTGACTTTATGGAATTCTGCTATATTTTAGCATAATATATATTTTATGTCAATAGCTTAAAGGGTGGGCATATATACTCTATTTTACTTTTTTTATATGTGATATATTATTTTTAGGCACGCAAATTTGCGTAGTTCATGCACTTTGAAAAAAGGAGGATCTCTTGTCGTCAGAACTTCCGTTTTCAGTTTTATCTAACGCGGACTCTTTGCTTCCAGGAGGCGTTACCTTTCCGCCTGTATGGAATGATGGTGAATTGCCGCCACCTCTTACCTTTGGAGAAGTTCAAGAACTTGTTAGCGAGTTTGGCTATATTCTAAAAGAGGATATTGAAAATGCAATAAAATTCTTGTTGTATTGTTCAACTATTTATTATGATGATGCCATAAGAGACGGTCGGGAGAATCGTTGTTATCATAGATTATGCGGTGGGAGTCCTCTGGTGATATTGAGAAATGGCGTCACGATTTGTTCTAAATGCGGAACGCTTGAAGAGAATTTTAAAAGGCCGGATTTCCTCCGAGCAAAGACCGCGGTTGACCTTTCGTAGCGCAGAAAGGTCTTTTTTTTAATAAAGCGCAAGCTCTTTTTATTGTTTTAATAATTTTGTTAGAATATGACTTATGATTGATAAAAAGCTATTTATTCCGATGTTACTCGGCACTTTAAGGAGGGGAAGTTATAGTGAAAAAGCCGCGAGATATCTGTTTAGAAAGCTAGAAGCTTATCAGGAGATTGAGACTCGTTTTTTTGATATTCAAGATTTTAATTTACCGCAGGATGAGGAAGGTATTCCTTTACAGAAATTTAATGCTGAATTTCGCGACGCTATTTTGCGCGCGGATGGATTGATTATCGTATCGCCTGAATATAATCACAGTTTTCCCGGCAGTTTAAAGCGCGCGATGGATATGCTCTATAAGGAATATAAGAATAGAGTAGCGGGGATTGCCGGAGTTTCAAGCGGGATAATCGGAGGCGCAAGGATGATTGAATCTTTGGCCGGAGTTCTAAAAGCTTATGGTTTGGTTATTACGCAGAAGGATTTGCATTTTCCAAAAGTGCAAGAATTATTTGACGAATCCGGAGAATTAAAGGATGAAGAAATAGACAAGCGCGCCGATGTGTTTTTAAAAGAATTACTCTGGCTTGCAAAAGCTTTGAGGTGGGGGAGAGAAAATTTGAATGAGTAAAAAGTAAAATATAAAAATGAGATATCAGGCAGATAGCGCGTTATGGTTATTTTTTTCGGTTTGTTATAATCAATTAGATGGAATTTAGATATAAAAATACAGCTTTATTTAAGAATAAAGAGATTGAAGAATATATTTCTTATTTTGGCGGATATATTGAACATTTGGAAAAGGTAAGGAAGTCCGAAGAGTATAATTTTAAAGAAAGTTCAATTAATCTGGCTTTTGACAATAAAATTTTGAATGAAGTGAAAGTTTTGGCGGAAAAAAAGATTGGCAGTTCGTTAAAATATATTTTTGTCATCGGGATTGGAGGTTCCAGTCTGGGGATAAAGGCGGTTTATGACGCATTATACGGATTTTTTGATTCGGTGGAGCCTAAGCGATTTCCGAAGGTGATTTTTATTGATACAAATGACTCTGAATTTTTATTAAAGCTGAAAAAATTTTTACAAAAAGAGATTAAAAAGCCTGAAGAAGTATTTGTAAATATTATTACAAAATCCGGTAAAACTATTGAAACGATTGCGAATGCCGAGTTTACGCTTGAACAATTGTCAAAATTAAAAAATTTCAAGGAAAGACTCGCGGTTATCACTGATAAAGGCTCTGGTTTATGGAAAAGGGCCGAGGATTTAAATATTGATAGGCTTTCTATTCCAAAGAATGTCGGCGGAAGGTATTCGGTTTTATCTGCGGTCGGACTATTTCCTTTAGCCTTGCTCGGCCTTGATATTGAAAGTTTAAGAGAGGGCGCTAAAAATATGGCTGATATGTGTTTGAAATTGAACGAGGGAAATCCGGCTTTAATTTCAGCGATTTTAAAATTCCAAAATTATAAAAACGGGAAGAATATAAATGACCTTTTTCTTTTTCATCCGGAGCTTGAATCGCTTGGAAAATGGTATGCTCAATTGATTGGCGAGAGTATTGGAAAAGAGAAGGATGTGAATGGAAAAATAGTCAATGTAGGAATCACGCCTATAATTTCAATCGGTTCTACCGATATGCATTCTTTGGGTCAACTGTTTTTATCCGGCGCAAAAAATACATATACATGTTTTGTGTCAACAAAATCAAAATTAAGGAGAAAGGCGGAAATTCCGGCGAACAGATTTTTTCCCGATTTAGTAAAAGAGATTAATGGGAAAAGCATGTCTGAAATTATGGATGCGATTTTAGAAGGCGTGAAAGAAGCTTATTCAAAAAAAGGGCTTGCGTATTCAGAGGTTATTTTTGATAAAATTACGCTGAAATCCATTGGCAAATTTTTTCAGTGGAAAATGATGGAGATAATGTTTTTAGGGAAATTAATAAGAGTTGATCCGTTTACTCAACCAAGCGTTGACGGTTATAAAGCCGCAACGAATAGGATTTTAAAAAACTAGATTATGGCGATTGACCATTTAAAAGAAAATTGGTCCAAGCACGCAGTTGTGTATCAGATTTATCCGAGGAGTTTTAAAGATTCAAACGGCGATGGCATTGGAGATTTAAGGGGAATTATTGAAAAACTGGATTACTTAAATGACGGGACTGAAAATTCTTTAGGTATTAACGCTATTTGGATTAATCCGATTTACAAGTCTCCGCAAGAAGATTTCGGATATGATGTTTCGGATTACTATGCGATTGACCCGATTTTTGGAACTTCGGAAGATTTTGATAAATTAGTTGAAGAGGCGCATAGGCGCGGCATAAAAGTAATAATGGATTTTGTTCCTAATCATACGTCAAGCGAACATTCTTGGTTTAAAGAATCGCGTTCTTCAAAGATTAATCCAAAACGAGATTGGTATGTTTGGAAAAAAGGTAAAAACGGAGAACCGCCAAATAACTGGATTTCTGTTTTTGGGGGTTCTGCATGGACAAAAGATGAAATAACAGGAGAATATTATATGCATAGTTTTTTGCCTAGTCAGCCTGATTTAAATTGGAGAAATCAGGAAGTAAAAAATGAAATGGAGAAAGTATTGAAGTTTTGGTTAGCCAGAGGGGTTGACGGATTCAGAACAGACGCAATTTATCATTTAATTGAGGATAGCGAATTTCGCGATGACCCGATTAATCCTGATTATGTTGAAGGGCGAGACGACCCTTATAATAAATTAATCCACAAATATAGCTCCGGGCAGGAAGAAACTTTAGAAACGGCAAAAGCCTTTTGCGATATTATCGGGAAGGAAGAAAACGCCTTTTTGCTTAGTGAAGCTTATTTGGCTATTCCTGAAATGGCGAAACTTTATCAAGCTTGCGAAAATAATGTTCATGCGCCGTTTAATTTTAATTTGATAGATATGGAATGGAGCGCAAAGAAATATAGAAGTTTTATTGATAAATTTGACGCGTCGCTTGATAAAGGACAGATGCCTAATTATGTTTTTGGGAATCACGATAAGTCGCGTATTGTAACAAGATTAGGTTTTGATAAAGCGCGCCTTGCGGCAATGATTCTTTTGACTTTAAGAGGTATGCCTTTTATTTATTACGGAGCTGAGATTGGAATGGAGGATGTTAATATATCGGTTAATAAATATGTTGACCCTTGGGCGAAAAATACTAACCTGTTTAAAGCCGGAAGAGACCCGGAGAGAACGCCGATGCAATGGAGCGGCGAACGAAACGCGGGATTTACCACAGGAAAGCCTTGGCTCCCGATTAACCAGAACTATAAAGCGGTGAATGTTGAAGAGGAAAGAAAAAATCCGAATTCAATGTTTAATCTTTACCGCAAATTAATACATTTAAGAAAAAATTTAATGGCTTTGATTCATGGAGATTACAAGTCTATTGATTTGGGCAATGACGAAGTTTTTGCTTATATCCGGGAGTATAATAATGAAAAGGTGATGGTTATTGCGAATTTTTCTGATAAGGAGCAAAAAATTGCATATAAAGAAATGCGCGCGGTTAAAATCGCGTGTTCAACTCATGTTGATAGAGATTTTGGAAAAGAAATTGAGCTTGATAATTTTTCTTTGAAGCCGTATGAAGGATATGTATTTACAGTCTAACGATTGCGGATGTGAAGCGCTAGTTATAAAAATACTTTAATAAAGAAGCAGTATAATTGATAAAAATTTTAGATTATATCGGAGAAGCATTAGATTAATTTTTGATTTATATTATAATTTATATATTGTTTTGATTTTATGTATTAGAAATCCGGTTAATAATAAATGTGAATGTATTTAGTATTTGATATAGGCGGCACAAAAAGTAGAATTGCCATCTCGCGCGACTGCGTTACTTTTGACGAACCGAAAATTTTTAGCACGCCTAGAACTTTCAAAAGTTTTTTGGAAATTTTAGAGAAACTTCTTTATAAATTAGAAGCAAACGGGAAAACCAAATTTTCCGCAGGCGGTATTGCTGGCCCTATAGATAGAAAAAAGGGAAGTTTGATTAATTCTCCTAATTTGAAAAGTTGGATTGGAGAGCCTATTCGTGAAAGTTTGGCTCAAATGATAGGCGCTCCTGTTATTCTTGAGAATGATTCTGCTTTGGTTGCGCTGGGCGAAGCTGTTGAGGGCGCCGGCAAAGGGTATGAGATAGTGGCATACATTGCGTCCGGAACGGGTTTAGGGGGCGCTAGAATTGTTGATTCTAAAATTGATACAGCTCGTGTTGGTTTTGAGCCCGGACATCAGATTATTGATTTTAACGCGCGCAAAACCGAGAAGTGCGTTAGTTGCGATGAAATGGGGCATCTTGAGAGTTATGTCGGCGGCGCATCGGTTGAGAAGCGGTTTGGTAAATCGCCTTATGAGATAGAAGATAAAAAAATATGGGATGAAATCGCAAAATATTTGGCGTATGGATTAAATAATGTTTCGGTTTTATGGTCTCCGGACGTGATAATTTTGGGAGGTTCTATGATTTTAGGCAGTCCCGGAATTGAGATTGAGCGCGTAGAATTTTATCTCAGAAACATTATGAGGATTTTTCCGCCTCCGATTATAAAAAAAGCTGAACTGAAAGATTTCGGAGGTTTGCACGGGGCGCTCGCGCTTTTAAGAGATTCTAAATAATTTATTTGCTATCAAACCATTTTTTATAGATTTTTTGATATGTTCCATCTTCCTTTATTGACAGAATAGCCATATTAATTCTTTCACGAAGTTTGCTTTCTTTTGGAAACGCTATTGCGTAATACTGTTTTTCAAGAGTTTTGATTTCAATGTTTTTTTCTTTCTTTCTGGATAGGAAATCTTCAACCGTTGGTTCATCGGAAACTACCGCATCAATTTTTCCGCTTTTAAGTTTTTTATATGCCTCTTGAAAGGTTTGATAATAAATGACTTTTGCTCCTGATTCTTTTAACATTCTAATTCCCGCTGAATCCTTCGCGGCAGAGACTTTTTTCCCCAGAAGGTCTTTTGAATTAGTGATGTTACTTTTTATTTTATGCAAGGCTATACTTGAGGCGAGGTGCGCGGTTAGTATTCCAAAAAGGATAAAGCCGGTGAGCATTAGAAATATTGAAACTATCCTGCCTACCCATTCTACCGGAACCATATCGCCATAACCGACGGTTGTTACTGTTACTACGGCAAACCATAGGGATTCAAAAATGCCCGGCAGGTAATTTTGGCTTAAAGTCATACCGCGTTCTGCGAGCCAGAAAATATGCCCGGCCGCGATTATAAATATAAAAACATATAGAATCCATGTTATTGAGTGGGAGTTCAATATAGATTTTATAAAATCGGTGAAAGAAAAATGTCTCTCTTTGTGCGTTAATATTACTAATTCAGACTCAAAATAAGGATGCGAAAAGTCAACGATTTTTTCTCTTTCGTAATTTATTGCCAAACCGGCTATCGCCGCGTCGCTTTTCTTATTTTTCAAATCGGTAAATATCCGCCCGAGTTCCACTTCTTTATATTCAAAATTTAGATTTGTCCGGCTTGCGACAACTTCCCAAATATCTATATCAAACCCAACGTAAGAATTTCCTTTTTTCACTATCAAGGGAGAGACGGGGTGAATGTCAATTATTAGTTTTTTATCTTGCATTAATTAAATTATATAATAGTAAGATTTAAAATGGAAAAGTTAATGGGGAAAAGATATTTGGAATTTAGTTATTTAGTCCCACGTCTTATATTTTGAGAAGGATTTAATCCTATGATAATTTGTAAAGAAGTATTTGATTGATAGTCAAACAAACTGTTTTTTTTGTAAAAGCCGTTTGAGTTTTTATAATCAAGATGACTGTCAAAGCCATTTAGAAATTTCATAGTATCGGCCATTTAGAAATTTCATACCTTAGGATTTAATTGATTGATTGATAATTCGATCTTGTCAATTTGTATGATTTCTTCCATGGATGGTCAGAAGCC
>Ga0210057_1004615_pt1 | contig 18186 bp, 20 predicted proteins | sample CryGeyCG2114_010_2_FD_183968 | JGI IMG/M metagenome (GOLD analysis project Ga0210057, IMG submission 183968) | Groundwater microbial communities from aquifer - Crystal Geyser CG10_big_fil_rev_8/21/14_0.10 (SPAdes) (version 2) | ecosystem: Environmental > Aquatic > Deep subsurface > Groundwater ...
AAGAAATCTCTACAAAGAAGCAAGACTAAAATATTGGGCATATCAAAAAACAAAAGATTATGCAGAGACATAACAGAAGAGATCTAGTGAAAACCATATCTATTTTCTAGAATCATGCCACACAGCACATCAACCATACAAACTAGCAAAAGGACTTACTGGAAGCAAAAAGTATAAAAGTAAAATGACAATCGAAGTTATCAGATTAACTACGAATCCCCGTTGGATTGCTAGGTCTTTCTTTCCTACCAAATAAAGTATTAAAGTGATTCCAAAAAATCCTCCGAGATGCGCGATATGACCCACACTATCTCCAGGGAGAGGATTAATCAATCCAAATATATCAGAAGATATAGTAAACCATCCTACAAACATTACAGGAATAGGAATCCCAAAGAAAAAGTAAGTGAGGTAGAAAGGATTGATTATCATTGCACCCGCCACAATACCAGCTATCGCTCCCGAAGCTCCAATACCACCCTGTCCAAATATTAATCCTGCAATTATATCTGAAGTTATAGCCGCAGAGAAATAGATTAATAAAAATCTAAATAATCCAAACTTTCTTTCTACAATTCTTCCAAATATAAATAAAAATAATACATTCCCTAATAAATGAACCCAGTTAGAATGTAAGAACCAAGAAGTAATCATTGGGAGAAAGTTCAAACTTAATAATTTAGATCTTGTAAATACTAATGATTGGAATACTTCAGGGCTCCAAGTTAATGAGATTAGATATACTGTTATGATAGATAATATTATTAAAGAAGTCCCTTTAGCTTGTAAGAACCATCTAATAACATTAAGAAGAAGTTGAGATTCTGATTGAATATGTTTCCCCCTTTCTATCCCTTGATATAAAGGTTTTGGAGAAGTGTGAGTATTATGTTTACTATGTTTAATTTTTTTATGCTTTTTCTCTTCTCTATCTCTTTTTTTAGCCATTTGTTATTTTACAGAGAAAGAGATATTTAAAGGTTATTCTTAAGAATCATCAAAATCTAAATAATCTCTCCTTCCACACTTCTAAGATTGTGAGAAATTATCTTAACATCATAAAATTGTTTCAAAGGTAATCTTCCTTTAACTCCCACTACAATAGGGTATGTCCCAAATTGCCTTCCGAATGTAGTGTCTCCTTCATATATCTCCATGTAAACTTCTTTTAATATAGTGTCTTTAGGGATAACTTTTTTTAGCATAGGCAAATCTATATTATGACGAATATCATCCCTCCACTTCCAATAATTACTTTTATTTTTTTTTATGAATTTGTTGCCTGCTTCTTTTTCTAATCTTGTCCCTGGAAGAATAGCTACCTGTCTAATGTTAATTCTTCTCAGCAATAAATCCTCTTCTAAGAATTTGCTTAAACAATCTATGTTCGCTTTATGAGTATCTTTAGATTCATCAATCAATCCAAAAATAATATTTATTCCTGGGAGGAATTTAGGCATCCCATTATCTCCTCTTTCTCTCCCAAATTCATTGATTGTTTTTACTGCCTTGTATGCTATTGGTGCAGAACAGTTTAATGTGTTAGCTTTTGTGACTTTCTGATCAAAAGATTCCACTCCAAACGCAGCAATGTTTCCAGAAGTACAATGTTCAACAATAGCTTTTGTTATCTCTTTACCTCGTTTTGTTATTGTGAAAACTGGATTAACATTATCAATATGAAGCACTTTTATATCTTTACAATATCCTCTTATATCTTTGAGTAAAGTTATCGGATCTGGGAGAGAATAGAAACATGTTTGTTTACCTAATCTGAAATATCTTGCTCCTAAATTATAAAATGTTTTTATTTCTTCTAATATGTCTTTATTATCTCTATACATAACTTTGCTCTTCAGAGGTTCAGTACAAAAACTACACCTTCCCACATTACACCCCCTTCCAGTTTCTATCTCTATCATTCTTATATCAGGAATTTGCTTGATTATTTCTGCCCCTAATATCGAAAACTCTTTTATTTCTTTGAATGGGATATTCATAGAATCTATTTTATCGAATAAATCTAAATTAATTTTTTCTGCGAATTTTCCTCCGAATAACTGTGTGCCTATGGTTGCAGGTCCACTCAATATCTTTTTACACTTTAGATTACAAATCATAGGAATAACTTCTTTTAGAGTTCCTGGAGTTGCTGAAAGATATTTGCCTGGGACGTGGACTCCTAGATTAATATATAATTCTGTTGACTTTTCTAAGATTGTTAATGTATTTTCTGAATTGAAAGTTAAATTATATGTTCCTATGTTTGTCTTTTGAGACTTTTTTGGATTTAATTGTTTGCCGTTATGTTTTTTCCATAATCTAAGATCATCGATTGTCAAATAATAAATAGTTGCATCGGGGTATTGTTTTTTCAAATATCCATACAAATATCGTGGATATGTACCTAAATAAGGTGGAACTCCTAATCCAGAAGCTTCATCAGTATAACAGTCTAATATTGTTATGATCATAAGATAATTTATTAGATTTGGTGTTATAAAGTTTGGGGTGGATGAAATTACCTTTTTCTGAATGATAGTTATAATCTTAAATAAATTATATAAACAAAATATTAAATTTCATGTATCAAATTATTTTTCAGATTATAAATGATAACATTTCTTCTATTATCTTCTAATAAATACAAATATATTATATCTAAGATAAAATGTAAGTTATAATTTGATAAAATAGGTTATACTTAATATTATCTAAATAGGCAGAGAAAATTATTTAAATTAGACAATTAATATTAACTTATGGGATTTTATAGAGGATTTTCAGAACTAATTAGAGGGGGAGTTTTGTTAGTTTATTATTATGCTGAAAAAGGAAGTGGCAGAATAAGAAAGAATACTTTCGATGAGTATTTTGCAGGATATCCTTACATTTATATGTTATATATCAATGTAAATCAATCTTCTGATGAACAAGTAAAGACTTTTATTCATGAGTGTATTCATTTGTCTCCCGAATTTTTTAGTCGTATTGGAGATTTAGATATTGAATCTCTAGAAGAAGAAATTGAAGATTTAACAGAGCAGACTTTTACAAATCAACCTAATTTAGTTGAGAGAATAAGAAATTCTGTGGCAACTGAAGATACTGCTGCAGAATTGTTCAGAAGAGAAAAAATTAAAGAGGTTGAATTAAGATCAGTTAAAGGGATTATAGAACCATATAGAATTTATAGAATCATACCTAAAAGAGTAAGATAGTTTATTCTGTGGATTAGATAATCAAACAAAAAGCTATTTAAATGGTTCTATCGGATAATTAGGATATGCCTCCGTAGCTTAGCGGTGGAGCGTGTGAGCCACCGAGGGGAGTACCCTTAGGTCACGAAGCTGTTAACCACAAGGTCACCAGTTCGAATCTGGTCGGAGGCGGTTTTGGGCCCGTAGCTTAGCCTGGTATAGCGCTGCTCTGATAAGGCAGAGGTCGTGAGTTCAAATCTCATCGGGCCCATTTTTTTGTACTTTTGAACAAAGCGAAAAATCTCTAATTCAAATCTCTTGGAAAAAAATTGTACTTGTACGATGTTTTAGTTTCAAATTCTTCATACATTGTTTATCATTATCTCCTCAGCTTCAGTGCACACTCCCCCTTCAGAGAATAAATCAATAATGAGTTGGGGTGTACTAACAGTAAACAATCTTGCTTTTTTTTGTTTGTAATGAAAAATATGTTCATCAGCTAATATCACACGCACATTTCCAGAACCATACAACCCATTCTGGATCATCTTTTCGTGCCAAATATCCAAATCTTTAGATTTCACATAAATATCTGTTCTAGATGGGAAGAGATACTTTTGTATAAGATTCTCAGCTTGGTATGTAGTAAGAACATACACTAATTTTATTTTTTTAAAGAGTTTAAGTGGTTCTTTGACCATATACACTTTGTACTTCTTATGTTTTTTGTGGATACTCAACCAATACAACAAGAGTTTTTTTTTATTCAAGACTTTTGTTTTTTTTACGAGCTTTAATTTTTCTAATTTCTTCAAGAATTGTATGACCAATGCTCTGTTGCAGTCTGCTTTTTTGCTTATTTCTCTTTTGCTCAATTCTTCTGAATTTAGTAATATTCTTAGGATTGGCTTCTATGTTTTTGTAGACAAACCAATAAATTTAATAATGCTGTAATTAATACACTAGGTTATGGAAGAACACAAACCACATGAGGAAATAGAAAGTAAAGAATCACACAATCATAATAATAAGAAAGTAAAAGGAGAGTCTCATGAACATGAAGCACACAAACATTCTCAACAAGTTCATCATGAAGCTCATCAAGAGCATATTCATAAAGTTCATCACCAAGAACATACCAATAACAAACCTGATGAAAAATCTTTTTGGGAATTGCTTGATAAGAGAAATGATTTGAAATGCGTATTGGGAGGAATTGGATTATTTGTTATTGGAGTTATTCTAATGATGATATTCCCAAAAGTTGCGAATCCACAAACAGGAGGGATGTTAGTTAGTTTAGGGATCCCTGCAATGTTGATAGGGGTTGGATTTTTTGTATATGGAATTATTTTAAGTGTAATAAATTTGGTTAAAAAAAATAAAATTAATTAAAATGTTCAATTTTCTATTCAAAAAATTAAAATGTGAGAAATGTAAGAAAGAGAGAGCTTACAAAATAGTCAAAGATGAGGTTGCAGAAGACTTAGATATGACAGGATACCATAGAACATGGAAGACTAAATGGAGATGTAAGTATTGTGGAGATGAGAAGATAGAGGAACATGAAGAGCACGAGGATGATGAGATCCACGAAGATTGATATTCACCACTCATTCAGACGGTAAAGGATTAAAAAGAAAGTTTGTTTCTCTAGCAAAAGAAGATGAAAAAAGAAATTGCTATATTGTGCATATTAACATTATTATTAGTTTTAATTAGTTCATGTGAGAACATTTCAAACTCAGTATATGAAGAAAAAGTAGATATAGATGAACAAATACAAAAGATAGAAGATCAATTAAAAAAAGAGGCAGGGGAAATGAGTGATGGTGAAGAGGTGGTAGGTGAAGAAGTACCTCAAGAAGTCACAGAACCAATTAATGAAATCAAAACAGAATCTGTATTAAAAACATTAGTGATTAACGAAACGGAATTAGTCAAACTAAATGTAAACTATGAAGATGATGGAGATGTTAAAATAACTTATTCAGCTCCTCTTGATACGAATGGGGAATGGCAAACAAATTATGGTGATGCTGGAGAATATAAAATAACTATCACATTAGATGACGGAGAGTTCAAGACAACGCAAGAAGTTAATCTGATAGTGAATAAAGTAAATAGGCCACCTAAAATATTAGACATCACTTTAGGATGAAAAATACAAAAACATTATGGATATGTATTATTTTCTTGTTATTAATCCCTATTTCTTATTCTAAAACATTAGAAGTTATAGAAGGGGATATTGTTAGTTTAAACGTAAGTGCCGAAGACCTTGATGGAGATGAATTAATAATTAATTACACACCTCCTCTAAATGAAAATGGGGAGTGGCAAACCAATTTAGGAGATGCTGGGAGTTATAGTTCTAAAATAACTGTTTCTGATGGAAAAAGTATAAGTGAACAAAACGTTACAATAATAGTTAATAAACTTCCACTTCCAGAATTCCAAAGAAACTATAATATCCGAGAAGGAGAAAGGTTAGAAGTTGAGCTCCCATCCAATATGACACTCTCTGATTTGCCAGATGATGCTATATCTAATAATAAATTTGTATGGACACCAGATTATCATACAGTAAAACCAGACATGAGTTTTGTTGAGAAATTTTTGTTTAAGTGGAGAATTTCAAACAAAATAGATCTGAATAAAACAAAGAGTTTTACAATCCCATCAACATTACATATTAACAATCTTAAGATAAATGATAGTATCACAATAAATGTAATTAACAATAACAGAGCCCCTTACTTTGTAAATCTCTCTGAAGAGATTAATGTAAAAGAAGGAGAGAGATTAAAGATAAAATATTTCGTTGAAGATTTAGATGAAGATAAATTATTCGTGAGTTTTTCTGGATTTATTAATAAGAATAATCAGATTATAGGATATGATAAACAAGGAGGACATAATGTCACGGTTGAAGTTAGCGATGGACAATTGAGCCAAAGCAAAGAAGTCAAAGTTAATGTTATTGGTTCTAATAGATATCCAGGATATAGAGGAGATAATAATATCGTTCTCAGAGAGAACCAAACCAAAGAGATAAAACTTTTAGGATATGATTTGGATAGTGAGGTTAGTTTTGATATAAAATCGGGATTGAATATCTCAAAGATAGTTAATAATACATTAATTGTTAATCCTGATTTTGATTTTGTTGTATATCCTGATAAAAAAAGACATGATGTGATAATTTTAGATCTAGATGATGGAAACAATAAAATAGAACAGAATATTAGTTTAACAGTTAGAAATGTAAATAGAAAAGTTAAGATAGTTGGAATTTATCCTCCTCAGAAAGTTATAGTTAAAAGAGGAGAAGTTGTTAAATTTGAGATAAATGCAGAAGATTTGGATAATGGAAATTTAACATATTATTGGAGCGAGGGATGGGGTTGGAAAGAAGGAGAAAAAAATCATTATAGAAAAATGGAGAGTCTCGGAGTAAAGAAATTCAAAGTTAAAGTTTCTGATGGAGAGAGTTCGGATAAGTTTGAATGGAAGATATTGGTTAAGTGAGAATTATAAAAAATGTTAATTAATCATTAATTTAGGAGTTATATTATTTTAGCAATTATATTCTCAAAATAGAGATACTAAATTATTATATAAAATCTCATATAAAGTATTATAAATAGAATAGAGGATATTTACATATTATGAAAAAATTAAAAGAAAGTATAGAAATAATAGATTCTAAAAAAGGGGATTCTACTATTGACTTAGTTTTAGACACACTAAATAAAGGAAAACAAGCATTAGTATTTGTAAACAGTAAAAGAAGTGCTGAGAAGACAGCAGAAGATATTTCTAAAGTATTAAAAGAAAGCGAGAAAGGAGATGAGTTATCGAAAAATATAATCAAAGTTCTATCTTCCCCAACAAAGCAATGCAAAAGATTGTCTGACTGTATAAAAAAACAAGTTGCATTTCATCATTCAGGATTGGTATCTAAGCAAAGGGAAATTATTGAAGAAGAATTCCTTAATGGAAATGTGAAAATAATTTGTAGCACCCCTACACTTGCGCTTGGAATTGATCTCCCAGCATACAGAGCAATAATAAAAGATATTAAACGATTTAGTATAAGAGGGATGGAATACATTCCTGTGATGGAATATCATCAAATATGTGGGAGGGCTGGTCGTCCCGGAAAAGAAACAGAAGGGGAAGCTATAGTTATAGTTAGCAATGAAAAAGTTAAAGGTAAAGTTCTTGATAGATATGTGAAAGGCAAACCTGAAGAGATATTATCAAAGTTGGCTGTCGAACCTGTTCTCAGAGCGTATCTGCTTAGTTTAATCTCATCCGAATTTATTAATAATAAAAAAGAGATAGTTGAATTCTTTTCTAAAACTTTCTGGGCATTCCAATATCAAGATATAGAACAACTAAGTTTAATGTTAGAGAATAATCTGAAAGATTTAGAAGAATGGGAGTTTGTTGAAGTTGAAGATATTAATAGTAAAAGAGAAAGAGAAAAAAACAAAGAAAACCAAATTGAAGAAAATACAGGCAAAAATAAGAAAAAACAAAATAACGAATTTGTAGAAGCTTCTTTATTAGATAAAAGTAATAATGAAAATATGAAAATAAAATCCACATTATTAGGAAAAAGAGTTGCACAATTATATCTAGATCCATTCTCTGCACATAACATAATCTCTGAATTGAGAAGAGCTGATAAAAATAAGAGTGATTATTTTGCTTATTTATTTACAATAGTTAGTACTAATGAAATGAGACCATATCTGAGTATAAGGGCAGGAGAAAAGGAAAGATTAGATATTTTATCTGGAGAATATAAAGATCAAATAAAAACTCCAGATCCCTGGGAAGAAGAATATGAGGATTTTATTTCTGTGTTCAAGACGTGTTTAATGTTAGATTCGTGGTTAGGAGAAGATACTGAGGAGAAGATATTAGAAAAATTCGGAGTACGTCCCGGAGAATTGCAATACAAATTAACAAATTCTGATTGGTTATTATATAGCTCTCAGGAAATTGCGAGGATATTGCGTCTTGATGATGCACAAAGAGTTCTTAGAGAATTAAGGTTGAGAGTTAAGTATGGGATTAAGAAAGAGTTGCTTAATCTTCTTAAATTGAAAGGGATTGGAAGAGTTAGAGCTAGGATGTTATTCAAAAATGGGTTTAAAGATACTTCTAATTTAAGGAAAGGAGACATTAACCAAATCTCTAGATTAATAGGTCCAACCATGGCTAAGAATATTAAAGAACAGTTAGGGGAAAAAGTTGAGATTAGTTATATGGATGATGAAAAAAGAGATAAAAGAAAAGATACAAAAAATGATACAAGAAGAGAGAATAATATTAGTATAGAACAAAAAGAAACTAAAAAAATTATGCAGCATAATCTTCCGCAAGATATGCAAAGGGTACTTTCGGATTATTAGGAGTATGTTGAACATATTGATGATTTACTTTCTTAATAGACTCTATCCATTCATCAGAATAATCTTTCGCAAGATACTCAAAAGGTTTTCTTTCTGATTCTTCTTTTAGAGTATTTGGATTATTTGTTACTGTTTTTGTTATTGTAATATCCTTTCTTGGAACAGATTGAGTTACATAAGTTTTAGATTGAGGAAATTCAATTGTAGGTTTAATTTCTAGTTTGGCATCTCCAAACTCTACTCTATTTCTCCCATTATTTTTAGCTCTGTAAAGAGATTGATCTGCACTATTCAATAAACTCTCCACATTTACATTTTCTAACTGGGAAGCAGAATATCCACCAATACTAACAGTAGGAGAGTATTGTGTGGTTTGCATAGGATTTATTGCTAAATTGATTTTTACAGATTCCACTTTCTTTCTTATAGCTTCTGCTCTCTTTCTGGCATCTTCAGGAGAACATTTAGGAAGTACAACTACAAATTCATCACCTGCACCAGATCTTGCAACAACATCATCACTTCTGACAATTTCATTAATAGCTTTTGCAACGGCATAAATCACTTTATCTCCATTAGCATGACCCCCAAGGTTATCATTAACATTTTTAAAATTATCAATATCCAGTACTAATACAGAGAGTTCTTCTGATTGTGCTCCATCTCTTAATTTTGCACCTCTGAATCTTTCTAATTTTCCTTCTAAAACATCACATGCGTAAGCTCTTGTATGAATAGGAATTCCCACTTTATTGAATTGAGTTTCATAAATAGCTTCAGTTTCTAATTTTTCTATTCTTTTTGTTAATTTTTCTATTTCTTCATTCTGAGGTTCAAAAATCCCTTTTAATCCTTGAGATAATTTATTCTCAACAAAATCATAAACATTTCTTATTTGTTCTTCTGTAAGTTCAGAAAAAGGTCTGTCAATAACAAGACTTAGTGGAGTTCCGAGTATTCCTAAATAAGAAGTTTTTTCTACATTATTTGTATCATCAGAATTGTTATCTAAACTACTGGCAACTTCTAATATCTGAGAAATATAACTAGGTCTTTGCTCAGCATCTAATGATTTGGGGAAGTGAACCCTTCTTCCTTCTTTATCATGAAGTGCGGCTTTTACTTTATTTCCTAATAAAGATTGAATTTCATCTAATGCAGACGATAAAGCACCATCTAGTAAAAAATTTGGTTTTCTTAATTTATCTTCTAAATCCATTGTGTTTGTTAGTTTATTTTTATTAAATTCAAAGTATTATTAATTACTATTAAGTGATTAGTATAAGTCATATATAAATGTTTTGTTTATTATTACTTGAAAAAGACGAAATAGAACAAAAATAAGATTTATTAATCTATTTCCATATAGAAAATAAATTAGAAAAGACTTAAAAACATGCTAAATAACCTAAAATAAAACACGCCCTTATAGTCTAATGGATAGAATTTAAGCTTGCGGAGCTTGAGGTCTGGGTTCGATCCCCAGTAAGGGCATTTTAGACATTGAATAATTTATAGTCTAGAGAAATTATTAGCACAATCTCCTTTTTGAGTGATGAGAATAATATTTATAGCAATATTAAACCATACTTTATTGATCAAATTAGTTCCTCTATCGTATCTAATATTAACTTTTTTATCATCCTATAATTAATTTATTTCATTTTTAGGTTAGAATATGAGATAACAATCTGATAAAATAATTGATGTTAGTTTTTTCTTACTTTTCTTTAGATATATCTCTATCACTCACTTTTTGAACTGTGTCATTATTTAATTGTTTGAATGTTATTTTTGAATTCTTGCCAATTTACGTATCTAACTTTATCTTGTTGTGGAAGAATACATATAGTCATATAGTTATTGAAAAGAGTTAGAAAATCTTTTCTCTTTATTGAGGGAGTGGGATTTTGAGTAATAAATTGCTCAAATTTATTCTTGCAAATTTCTCTCTGTGTTGGGTTTTTGTAACATTTTCTATAACAATGAACTTTTTGATACCATTTAATTAATTCAGATACTGGTTTCTCTTTCTTCTTTGCTTTAACACTTGCTAAAACACAGTTTATTTCATCATAAGTTACCATTTGGTCTTTGATTCTGTTTTTGATATCTTTTAATCTGTCAAATTCAGTTTTAATGTGAGTAAGGACTTTGTTAATTTTCTCTTTGGGTAATACTTTCCATATATTGAGTTGATTGTTCTCTATAAGTATTGCAATGTGTTGCCAAACAGTTCCTTCTTTAATGTTTCTTTTCGTGGCAATTTTCTTAATACTAAATCCTTTTTTGAATAATTGATGTGTCTTCATAACACTGTACTCTATTTTACTTTGTTGTACTTTTTTGTTGAAATTCTCATGCTTGCGAACATTTCTAACTTCTGTATCTTTTTGTATAGTGAAGAATTGGTTGAATTGTCTTATTATGTGTCTTCTGTACTTATACGTGTTTCCATAGCTTACGTAGGCAAGCCATCCCTCAAACTTTTCAACTACTTTTTCTCTATTAATCAAATCTTCAGCATAAGCTTTCTTTAATTGATTGAAATTTCTTTCAAACTTATTCAAATTCTTTCTTCTGACAAGCTTGTAATGATAAAATATCCTAAATCCTAGAAAATCAATACCCCCTTCTAAAGTTTTGATTCTAGACTTATCTGGATGTAATTCCAAATCAAGTTTTTCTGTTAGGAATTGGTTTATTTTTTCTTTATAGTATAACAAAATTTTCGAATCTTTATGAAATATTACAAAATCGTCAACATAACGAATGTAATACTTTGCTTTGAGTTTGTGTTTGACAAATTGGTCTAACTCGTTAAGATATATATTGGCAAAAAATTGGCTTGTGAGATTTCCCAAAGGCATACCTCTGCCTTGTTTACTTGTGTTATAATTACCAAGAATTATCTTAATAAGAGAAATAACACGATCATCATGTATCTTTCTCCGAATGGAATCTAGCAAAATATTATGATCCACATTTTCAAAGTAATGTTTAACATCAGCTTTCAGAACAAAGCATTTTTTCGTATTATTTTGAGAGGTCTTCTTCTTAAAATAATCAAATTTTTCTATCGCTTTAAAAGTTCCTTTGCCTTTTCTATTAGCATAATTATCGTGGATAAATATCTTATTGAATATAGGCTCTATAATATTGCATATTGCATGATGAATTATTCTATCACGAAAATGGGATTTGCTAATCTTTCTTGTCTTTGGATCACGAAGAATAAAAGTCTGTAAAGGTTTTGGAGAATATGTTTGAGATATTAACTCATTCTGAAGTTGTTTCAAATTTGAATCTAATTCATTCTCAAATTCAATAACATAAAGTTTGCCACTCTTACCTTTCTTTGCATTCTTGAAAGCTAGTTCTAAATTATCATAAGAACATATTTGTTCATATAGATTATATTTCATTTAAGAAAAAAGAAGTCCCAGCGTTTTAAGAGCTTGACTATTCCAACAGAACAGCCGTTATTGTTTAGATTGTTGTTACAATTGACCCCATTATTATTGTTATTAAGGAGGGCAACACGACCCCTGCACTAGCCCTTTCACTTAATATTTGCACCACCACTTCAGGCCTTAATTCAGGATTGTCGTGGTTGTATTTTATAGTAGGTTTTCTACCGTAGCGAAAGAGCGTGTAGTTCCAAGCCACACCAAAAACTCAACTCTTATCCAATAGATTTGAGTCTGTCGCTGGGACAAGATTTAGTTTTGATAACAAGTATAAAAACTTAACTAAAAAAAATTAAAAGAAAATTTATTGTTGATAAAGAGATCTAGCTCCTTGTTCAAACTGTTTCATGTTTGACCTTAAAAGAGCCAAAATTTCATCTAATGTTGGAACAGCCTCAACACTCGCGCGCGGCGCTCCGCGCCATGCCTCAAGCGCCTCCGGCGCTACCCCAACAGAACAGCCGTCATCGTCTAGAACGTTGCCCCAATTGACCCCATCATTATTGCTATCAAGGAGGCCAACACGACCCGAATCTAAATTTTGATAACCATCATGCCAAGAACCAAATCTTTCCCATCCAAATCTAGGAACTTCTCTTTCTTCGCCAGTTTCCTCATCTAAAACTTTCTCCATTAACATTCTTCTTAATGGAGCTTTTCCTCCAAGTGGAATTACCAAATCTGGATTTCTAAGTTGACCCTCAATTGTACTCCAACCAGAAAGATTTTGTCTTGCTTCACTTACAGGTCTTAATACAGTATAAACTGCACTCATATCATTAAGAGCTTTTACAAATTCTGGAGTTCCAGAAACATCATCAAATTCTTCAAATGATGTGAAGAAATATTGTACAGGAACTTTTTCAACTTCTGTTCCATTCCCTCTATACACTTGTCTTTCTCCTAAAAGTAAATCTTTATCTTCTTTAGATACTGGGAATGCTCTGTCTCTCATAGTGCCATCTGATATTGCTCTTCTTATTGCTTCATGGCGAGGCATAAATATTCCTCCGCCTTGAATATCTACAACATACTCTCCTTTTGGAATTCCTCTGTAACTTTGATCTACATTAAGAGTAAGTCTTTCACCTAAACCGTCATGCCAATTATTCCACACTCTCTCACTATCTTCAACTCCAACATGCACTCTACCCTTAGCAAAAGCGTAAGTAGGAACTTGTAATAATCCTGTATCTTGAACTGCTTGAATTGAATCTGCAACTCCGGTTTTACCTTCTCTATAGAAATGTGCCCCTCTTAACTCTCCTCCGCCAAGTCTTAACCCTCTTTTCTCTTCTTCTTGCTTTTTATCAAGCAAGACTTCATATTGTAATTTTTCTTCTGACATTTTATTCCTCCGTTTATTGTAAAAATGCTTATTTTATAATACTTTTGCATAGTTTATATTTAAATGTTTCTATTATTTACTACTATATAATAACTAATTTTATAAAATTATTACCTATTTCCCCACCAAATGAGTATCTATGAACAACAAGAAATTTTGAGAAAATTTCTTGAGCATATAAACTATTTTATAGTTTATATACAATAAAAATGTTGAGGAACCTTGTCCGCCAAGCATATTTTTCTAAACTAGTTCTAAACCAAGCAAATGATATTCAGTATTATCAATTAATTCTCCAGAATAACATATCTCAATTAGTCTGCATAAATCTAGAGAATTGTCTGTTCCTTGAAAAAGTCTATTAGAAGCTCTCTCTAATACACTCATCCCGCTCTGAGAATCTATTTTTTCCCAATAATCTAATGTTTGCGAAGGGTCTTTTGATCTTACCCCAACATCAATACCCGCTTTAATATCTTCTAATAACTCTTTATCTCCTTCCACAATAAGATATAGATCATAAAAATCTGAACGAAGGATAAAACCCGCAACATCACTTCTCTCATTTATAACTCCACATTCTCTAAGAACTGAAAGAAGTTCTCTTGCAACCTCCCCATATAAAGGAATAGTATCAGATATAAGATTGATTTCCAAAGGAATTTGACAACGTTTCAAATCTTTGAATAAATGATCTCTTCTTTCAAGAGCACTCGCTGAAAATCTACTAAGACAACTTTCTAAAAAAACTTTCCTTACTTGTTGTGTTAAATCCCCCATATTTCCCCATAGAGGGTAAAACAGTTCTTATTTAAATATCTTTCTGAGATTAATCATTAAAAAGTAGCAAAGGTTAAGAAAAGTGAGATGATTGGGATTTATATAAATTGAGGACATAACAAACAAAATGGATTATAAAAAAATAGAAATATTTCTAGAATTTTTAATTTTTGGAGTAATACTAGGATTAATCGAAGATTTGATTATTATAAAAGCTACCACCGATGCCACTATTACACTCAACACATTAGGGATTGTTTTCTTGGTAACATTACCTTTCGCAGTATTGGGAGAATTGATTATTGATAGAATTGAGATCGTACCCCGAAATTCAAACAAATGGATGAAACGTATAGAATTATTCGGAGAGTTCTTAATATTTGGGATCGTTGTGGGAGTAGTTGAAGACGTATTAGCTGTGATATTAAGCACAGGCGCTTCATTTAGTTGGAAAATGCTTATTATTATTGTTCTGATAACTATTCCGTTCGCGATTCTTGGAGAATTAGTTGTGGACAGATTTAGTTTGTTTGAAAAAAAGAAGATAAGATTTACTTGATTCCTCCATTCACTTTCTCCAACAACTCATCCTTCTTCTTCCTGCTCAGATATGTTTTTCCAAAACGAACACAAACAGGATTAACTTTATTCCAATAATTCTTTGGGAATAATTTCTTGAGATCTAACTCTATTTTGTGAGGATCTTTATTTTTAGTCCATTCTAATTTTTGTGCACAATATTGTAAATGAGTATCAACTCCAACTCCCAATCCACCTTCTTCTGCTAAAAAAACGTTAGCTGTCTTTCTTCCAACTCCAGAGAGTTCTATCAGTTTATCCAAATCCATAGGAACGTTTCCATTATAGTTTTCCATAAGAGACTTAGCACAGTTAATAATATTTTTAGATTTGTTCTTATAGAAATTTACAGGAGTTATAATTTTCTCTACATCTGAGAGTTTAGCATTAGATAATTCTTGCACATTTTTATATCGCTCAAACAATTTCTCAGAAACAACAATAGTCACTTCATCTCTAGTACGAGCAGATAGGATTGTGGAGATTAAAGTTTTCCAAGGAGCATCCCATTTCTCAGCCGCTAATCTCATATTATTCCCTAGTTTATCTAATTCTTTGAGTTGTTTGATTGCTGTTGTAGAGTTCATTTTAAATTAGACTTATTATCCTTGTCCCTTAGATTTTTCAATATGTCTTTTCTTTTCATCTTTCCCAAACATCCATAAAGAGATTTTTGGAGAAATACTTTTTCAATGAGTTTAGTCATAATTTATTATAAGTTATAATATTACATAAACCTTTCTGTCAAGCGGTTTTCAATAACAATCTTTATATATTTTAATATCTCTATTTATTTATGTTTGGGTTCAACAAAAAAGAATTGGAGATAATTAACCCTCTGGACACTCCAAAAAAAGTTCAAGATTTCTTAGATAAATTGAAAATAAATTTTGAAGAGGATGGAGATACTTGTATGAGTCCAAAAACAGTTTTAAGAAAAGGTAAAGCACATTGTATGGAAGGAGCATTGTTAGCTGCGTGTATTCTGAGAATACATAAATATAAACCATTGATTGTTGATTTAGTAACTACTAAAGAAGATTTTGATCACGTAATAACAGTATTCAAACAAGATGGATATTGGGGGTCTATTAGTAAAACCAATCACGCGGTGTTAAGATATAGAGAACCAGTTTACAAAACAATTAGGGAATTGGTCATGAGTTATTTTCATGAATATTTTATGGATAATGGCAAGAAAACACTACGTTCTTATTCTTCTCCCGTAAATTTATCTAAATTCGATAAAAAAGGATGGATGATTGATGAGAAAGATGTTTGGTATATCCCAGAATATTTATGCAAGATCCCTCATAAAAAAATTCTTTCACGAAAACAATTACTTAACTTGAAAAAAGCCCATCCTGTTGAAATCAAAGCTGGAAAGATTGTAGAGTGGAAGGAGAAACAGTAAAAAGAAGAACACAATCATCAATCTTTTCTCCTATCAGTAGAAGTTCTATCAATTTGTTCAAATCCATAGAGAATTTACCGTTATGATTTTTCATAAGAGATTTATCACATTTAATTATATTATTAGATTTGTTATTGGAATTCATTTTAAATTATTACTACATCTCTTATTTCCTTAAAATCATAATCAGAAGTTGCAAGAGTTGAGTCATTAATATTAGAAGATGTGTATATAAGAGAATCTATTGCTGATAGTTTATAAGTAAGAGAAATCTCTGCTGCTTTTTCACATATTTCAAGAGTTAAACCTATTGTTACACTTCTTTGTTTAATATAATCAATTAGTTCGTTTATTTTATTTCTATCAAGTTTTGATTTTAATAATTTTCTTTTAATTTCAAATAATGAAATCACTGAAGTAAATAAAATCTCTTCACTTTCTATTAGTTCTTTAGCTCTCTCACTATCTGCAAAAAAATAAGATAACCAAACTGAAGAGTCAATAAATATTTTAGATCCTATCATTTTTATCTCTCAAATCAGTTAATATATCTTTTCTATTCATTTTTCCCAAACACCCATAAAGAGATTTTTTGGGATATGATTTCTCAATAAGCTTATTGACAACTTCATTATATGATTCTACTCCAAAATTATCTCTCATTTTAGTTAATATTTGGTGGATTTCTTCACTTATTTGTATTGTTGTGGCCATGGGTTATCCTATAAACTATAACACTATAGATATATATAAACCTTTCTATCATCCATTCATTCTTCCATAATGAAAGAGATATTGTTGAACATATCCACAATGCTCTCCAAACTCTTCTTCTGCGAATTCTCTTATTTTTTTAATTGAAGTTTTCTCCCCAGAGAAATAAAGTTCTTCCATCATCCTCTTTATCCACACATCCACAGGGAATGCATTTTTGTGTCCTAATGAAAACAATAAAACACAATCGGCAACTTTCTCTCCAACTCCCGGAAGAGAAGTTAATATCTCTTTTGCTTTTTCATATTTGACTAATCTTAAGTTTCTTATAAATGTTTCATCAACCATATTATTAATATTAAATAAAAAATTTGCTCTGTATCCTGTTTTTGCTTCTTTCAATTTTTCTAAATCATTCAAACTTCTTGGTTCAGGGAAAGAATAGAATATTTTATTATCATATTTTATTTGTTTGCCAAAATATTGAGATAATAGATTTAGATTTAGCTGAATTTTTTTAACATTCGATGCAGAAGAACAGACAAAACTAACCAAACATTGCCATAAATCTTGTTTCATTATTCTTATCCCCGGATATTTCTCTAAGAATTTGTTTAAATCTTTATTCTTTGCGAACTTTATGAATTCATCCATATTATCATTTAGTCCAAGAAATTCTCTTATGAAAAATTCATTGCAATCCCCTTCATAGATTAATTTATTATCTTCTTGCTTTATCTTGAAGACGTTATTTCTGCTTACAATATAATACCATCCATCAATAGGATAATATCTAAAGAATTGCCCAGATTCAATAGTATACTTAAGACTGAAATTATTAACCTCTATTTCTCCCATATATTGGTTATTTTGATATTAGGATATAAACGTTGTGTTATATTAGTTGATCTGTAGTATCCTAATATTATTGCATGGGGTAATTCTTTTATTTTCCATATTAATTCCACCTCCTAAAAAACAATCCCAAGATACTACTAGGTTGAAGTTTGTTAATCACAGCTTCATTTGGAGTTATGCCCTCTGTTCTGCTTAATCCCAAATGAATCCTATTGTTATACCATTCAATAAAGTCTTCAAATGATTTAAATTTATACCTATTCTCTTCAGTAGATGAACATTTTGATTTTTTAGAGTATAACCGTTTTTAGATATGATTTTTAAGTTTTAAAGTATTTTTGAGGGATTTCTAAATCCCAAGAAAATGCTTTAGCTCCTCTTTTTTCTATAAAAG
>Ga0210057_1004616_pt1 | contig 18171 bp, 16 predicted proteins | sample CryGeyCG2114_010_2_FD_183968 | JGI IMG/M metagenome (GOLD analysis project Ga0210057, IMG submission 183968) | Groundwater microbial communities from aquifer - Crystal Geyser CG10_big_fil_rev_8/21/14_0.10 (SPAdes) (version 2) | ecosystem: Environmental > Aquatic > Deep subsurface > Groundwater ...
CCCCTCTCCCTCCTTAAACCGGAAGGTTCAACCCGCTGGCCGTCAATCCCGCAAAATACCCCTACCCTGCCCTAAAGCCGGGATTTCCGCTTTCCATAGGCCCGATCTCCGCAAAAACGATCTCACCAGATGAACCAGGATTGACGATCTCTCCCCTCCGAGTATCAAAACACCCACCCAATCTCCGGCCCGTCAGAACCTGTTTGACGGGCTGGCTTTTTACTTCCGGCCAGTTGATGGACCGCTGGAAAAGCGCCAGCGTTCCAGCGGTTGGCCATCCCTATCCCCCTCTTCACAACCAGCCCTTTCTCTGATACAGTGGGCGTATCGTTCATTTCAACCCATAAGAGAAAGGACCGTCTATGACGACCCCAACCCAAGACCTGCTGAACCAGCGCGGACCAGATACCAAGCTGTCTGATATCTCGTGGCATGATTTACCAGAGGAGCTTCATACCATCTGCTGGGAGATTATAGACGCATGGTATAGCAATGTGGGAGTTGACCGGCTCCGAGACATGAGCGACCTCAATGACATGACATTGGCTGAACTGCTGGATGTTTTTCGCGCGCGTCGCCGGCACCGTCTCATCGCCTTTATCCGCGTTGACTCGGAAGACGGCGAACTCCTCACCTACGAGCAAGCCTGTGCTGAGAAAGATCAGCAAGAGCTGATGTGCCCGGAAAACATCTACCGCATTGAAGAAATCACGCCCCCATAGAAAGGAGGATTTCAGTATGCCTGAATTTCGCATGCCCTCAATCAACCAGGTCGCGCTCTCCGGCCGCGTCACCCACGGTCCAGAAGCGTGGCAATCCGAAACCGGCCTGTTCCACCTCACTTTCAGTGTGGCGGTTGACCGCCCGTACACAGACCCATCAGGGATCTGGCAGAAGGAAACCACCACCGTCCCAGTCCGCGCCTCTGGCAAGCTGGCCGAATACGTGGCCGAGCGCCTGCAGCGCGGCAAAGCCGTGTTTCTCACCGGCCGGCTGACTACTAGAGGAACAGTGCTTGAGGTGGTAGCCAGGCACATTCAATTCTTGGATCAGGAAGAGAACGCAGAGGAGGCATAATCATGGATGTCATTTGCGCCCAATGCGGCGAGCCCTGGGAATACTACGGCATAGAACACGGCGACTTTGAGGAGGAAGACATTGAACCCTTTTTCCGTGGCGACAACTGCCCGTCCTGCAGGAACCACCCAGAGCGCAGGAAGAAGGACGAGGAGGGCCTGGGACGGTTCTTTGACCGCCACTTCTCTACCCTGCTGGAGGCAACTGATGACCCGGACCGCTTTCTGGAGTATCTGCCGCTGTGATGGCCACCGCACGGCCGCGGCGGAACAAAAAAGGCCCGGACAGTGCAGGCACACCATCCGAGCCAAGAGCTGTGATTGAAACCTGTCAGGTTTCATCAGGAAGATAACAAGCGCCCTACCCACCGTCAATCCTGCAAAGGAGGCCCACATGCTCAATCCCCCACCCCAAGATATCCTTGACCAGCTCCCCCGCCTCTACGCCAACGAGAACACCCAAGCCCCGATCCCAGACATCATCATCCATCTGCATTTTTTCGTCGCGGCCTGCGACTGGTGGATCGCGGAGTATGACGGAGATGATATTTTCTGGGGATTCTGTAATCTTGGCGACGACCAATGTGCAGAGTGGGGATATGTCTCGTATGCAGAACTTCAGAGCATTGGCGACATCTTGTCAGTTCCAGTCACAGACGCCAACACCGGTCGCCTGATCGGCAACTTGCCCTTGTTCGTGGATTATGACGAATATTGGCAGCCCAAGCCGTTCCGTGACGTGCGCTGGAGGAAATTTACCCCTCGTAGCCTTGGCGAAGAGGGGCAGCCATGAGGCAGTTATGGGAAGGATATGGTGTGCGCGTGGTCCGGGAACAACCAGAACTGCCGTTCCCCAAGCCCTGCATCTCCTTATCTGCCGATGAGGTGGAAACCTAAAACCAAGGTCCCGTGGATTACCATCCCGGGACCTTCTTCTTTATAATTTTTTGTAGTTTACAGCGTAAATGAGTATATTTTGACGGATTGTCGAATAAAACAAACTCAAAGAAAATAATATGTGGCGTAAATGTAGTGTTTTCTGTGGAGGTAAAAAAGCAAAACAATGGGAAACATGGATAAAGTCTTTCGAAGTGCGGTCTTTATTGATTTTGATAACATCTTTCTTAGTTTAAAGAACCAAGATTCAAAAATCGCAGACCGGTTTGCCTATCAACCACTCCAATGGATCACATGGTTAGAAAAATCGCTTCCATTACATGGAATTCAAGATTCTAATGTTCGGAGAAAAATTCTCGTTAGGCGGTGCTATCTGAATCCAAAATCATTCGGAGTTTTTCGTCCGTATCTTATTAGAAGTGCTATTGAAACAATTGATTGTCCAGTATTGACGGCTGGCGGAAAAACAAGTGCAGATGTTCATATGGTTTTAGATATCATAGAATTAATGGATAATGAAATCTTTTTTGACGAATTTATCATTATGTCAGCAGATGCTGACTTTACTCCCGTTCTGCTAAAACTTCGAAAATCGGATCGACGAACATGCGTTGTTGCCATTGGCCCTTCCTCATCCGCGTATCAAGCTGCCAGCGACTTGGTCATTGACCAGGATGTCTTTCTTGAAGAAGCTCTTGGGGTAGCTGAAGAAGAAACTCAAGAAATTAGTAAACCGTGCGTGGAGCAAGAACCATCTCTTACAGAAGAGTTGCGTGTTGAGTGTTCCCGCCTTATAAGAGAAAATGTGTCCGCTTCTCACGGTCCTGTACCTATGGCAGTTTTGGCAGGCCGGCTTAGGAATACATACTCTGTCCTCTCCCCGGATTGGTTAGGTTTTGTGACATTCAAAACTTTTTTAGCGGAACTTGATCTTAGCGAACTTTGTATATCGAATATCATTCCAGGATATGTTTACGACCCTAAAAAACACACACCCCCAGTTGATACAGAGTATTTTCACAAGGAGGACGTATTTGGGGAGAAGTATTCAGAAATTGCACTTGTAGCCAAGAGGATAAATCAACTTACAGATACACCATATCTACTTCCAGAAGAATATGTAAAATTATTCCAGAATATAGCTTCAGATATTAATGATAATGGGTATAATTTTGTTCAGGTTTCCAAGAATGTTCGTGATAAATGTAAAGAGGCAAACATATCCATAGGAAGACAGCAGGTTAACTTCGTTTTGCGAGGAATTTCGTTTGCTGGCCACCGCTTTGGCGTTAATAAAGAGAATAGCGCTACTTTGTCTGAATATTTTTATAAAAACACACTCACACTTTGTGGTAGGGCTCAACTAAGCATACCTGATAAAGAAGGCAAGCTACTTGAACAATGGTTAGTCAGTTCTGAAGGATAATGGCAAACAAGCAGAAAAGACGGACACAGGTAGCTATGTCCGCTCTTGTGCCAGGCAGGTTTTCAGAGAGAGTGTCGTCAGCGCCCCCTTCCCAAAAAATAGTGGTATCTCTCTAACCCCCTGAAAATTGGCTTTATAAAAGCTTGATTTTGTTGGGTTTTTTTTATAATTGATCCACCTCTCAAATAATTGTTTTTGGATCACTTATAGGATCTCTGTCAAATAGTATTGGCAGGGATTTTTTTATTTCTACTCCCTTTTCTTTACAAATCACGACTCTTCTGGTAAGGTGTTTTTACAGTTCTTTCAACCATCTTATCAAGGAGGCCCACATGCTCAATCCACCACCTCTAGAAGTTCTTGACCGCCTACCGCGGCTCTATGCCAATAAGAATGCCCGAACTTCGATTCCGGACATCATCATCCATCTGCATTTTTTCTGTGTATTCTGTAATTGGTGGATCACAGAATTTGACGGAGAGGACATTTTCTGGGGTTTCGTAAATCTCGGAGATGATATGTGCGCGGAGTGGGGCTATGTCCCGTTTTCGAAACTCAAGAGGATTAGCGAAAACGGAATATTTGTTCCAATCATAGACACTAAGACAGGTCAGGTGCTCGACCGCTTAGCTCTGTTCGTGGAATGGGACGAATACTGGAAACCCAAGCCGTTCCGCGAGATTCAGTGGAGACGGAGGCAGGGGCAATGAACTCATGGGAAGGATATGGCGTGCGCGTGGTCCGGGAACAGCCGGAACTGCCGTTTCCCAAGCCCTGCATTTCTTTTCCCGGCGATGTTCGCGGCCTGCTCCAGCGCCAGCTTGCCTACCAGGACCGGGAAATTTTCTGCATTGTGGTTCTGGATGCCCGCAACCAGGTGCTTGGCGTGAACACGGTCTCTATCGGGTCTGTGTCCGCCTCAATCGTTCACCCGCGCGAGGTCTTTCGGGTGGCCATCCTCATGGGCGCGTCCAGTATCATCTTGTCCCATTGCCATCCGTCCGGTGACCCATCCCCGAGCAAGGATGACATTGAACTGACCCGCCGCCTACACAAAGCTGGCGAAATCCTGGGCATCGAAGTACTGGATCATATCATCATCGCGGACAGCCAGTTCCTTTCACTCAAAGAGAAAGGTCTCTTCTAACCTGTCCACCGTAGCTGAACCACCCGAAGCCTCTGGCGTAGGATGGTCAGCGAAGGTGGAAAACCAAAGCCCTGCGGTTTATTCTCCGATTTGTCCCTAAAAGTTTCAACGAAAAGTGAAGCTCTAGTGAAGGAGAACTGTTACCGCAGGGCTTTTTATTGTGGAACCTCATATTTTTTTAATCATATTGAATTAATCCTGCGATACCATACTCTATTCCATTTAATGTGATAATTCCAGTAGCGGTAATTTCAACCCCTTGTACTATTGCCACTATATCAATAATAGGAACGGCTTCTGCAGAACCAGTAACAACTAACACCCCCTTGATGGGAATATTAGGAAACTTGTCTTTTTCCACTAAAAGATCGCCGGATAAAAACATCTGGCCATCTGGTGAATAGTTATTGAAGGTCCACTTATTTCCTACAAGATCCACACTTCCCGTTTTACCATTAATCGCAGTTGGGTCTGCAATTAACGAGGCAAAGAATCCTTCTCTTATTATTTTTACTAAAGCATTGGCAATAGAAGTTGCCGCTGCGAGATTATCAGCCTCTGGTCCACCAATTAGTTGAACTATATCTATATATCCATTTCTCCCTGCGATCATTGTAGCAGTATCGCCATTATTATTTCTGACAGTAATATCCGCATTAGCATTCAATAATGATTGAACATTATTATATCGATTAACAGACCATTGATGCATACTATTTGTTGCATACATTAGAGCAGTTGATCCCATACTGTCTTGAGCATTGACATCGGCTTCCGCTTCTAAAAGTAAATCAACCATTCCTGGAGAAAATCCCGCTGCTGCATTCATTAAGGCTGTAACACCATCAGTACTTCCATTGATATTGACATCAGCCCCCCGCTCCAAGAGAAACCTAACTATATCAATATCACTTTGAGATTTAATTATTAGCGCAGTCCAGCCACCTTCGTTTGTTGCATTGATGTCAGCTCCGGCATCTAATAGTAATTGACAAATGTTTATAAAACCCTTTAACGCTGCTTCTATTAAAGGAGGCCATCCATTACTTTTAGTATTAGGATCTGCTCCTGCTTGGAGTAAGAGTTTTACTATTTCTTCAGAGTTAGAATTTATTGCTAAAGAAAGCGCTGTATTCCCAGTTAAATTTTGGATATTTACATTTGCTCCGGATTCTAATAATATGCGGACGATTTCAGTATGCCCTTCCCTAGATGCTGTCAATAAGCTAAAGCCAATGTTTACATCAGCACCAGCTTTTAGTAATTCTTTTACTATTTCAATATAACCTCTTTGTGTTGCATAATATAAAGCTGTTTCAAGTTTTTCCTGGCCATTTAATGAAGAAAATGCGTTGACATTTGCACCACTATCAATTAGAAGTTTTACTATTACTTTTCTTTGATCTGGTTCTAAAGATTCTGCATTGGACAATACATATGTCAGTAATGGTATTTTATATATAGCTTTTTTATTATCATTCGTAAAAAAAATCTCCATATCTATACTATCGTTGACATTTGCTCCATTACTTATTAAAGTTTGTATTATATCTATATTGCCGTTTTCTACCGCTAAAAACAGAGCGGATTTGTTGTCATATTTTGTGTTACTATCTGCACCTTTACTTAATAAAATTTGTACGATTTTGAGTTTATTATTTTTTACTGCCCATATTAATACTGGTTCTCCATTGTCATTCTTTGTATCTGGACTCATCCCAGAATTCAAAAATAAATTTACTGCAAGGATATCATCATTTTCTATGGCTTTAATAAACGACTCTCTATCATACTGAATTCCTAACTCTCCTAATTCCCTACGTGCTTCCTCTGGACTTTTGGTCTTCGTGTCTGTTTGCCCTGTCGGACTTTTACCGCCTCCGCCGCAAGCCATGAACCCAACTACCAGAAAGCATGATAACATGCTCATACAGCGTTTCATTTTCTCGCTCCTTTTGCGTCCTCACCTTTCGGCGAGTTTGCTTTTGCGGAATATTTGTCAAAATCTACTCAATCGAGCAAGCCGCCACAAGGAGGACATTCCCGCGCGGGTGTCTTGTCTTTTTTTCCCTTGCCTTCCCCTTCCCTTTTAGTTATGATAAAATACATTATAGATACTAAAGACACCTCATAATATCAAAAAAGCCCCTGAAACCACTCCAGGGGCTTTTACTTTATATTTTACAACAACATACTCCGAAACCGTCTCACACATTCCTCCATTTTCTCCCCCTGCTCCCTTATCCCCGAACCACCCCACCGCCAGTGCTCCCTACCCCCAAAACCCCCCTGTCCAAAAAACCCTCAAAAAATCAACCTCATAAACCATTGATTTTATTGACCCGATTTTCTATAATTCAACTGTCCAGAAAACAGTAGTTTTTTGGACACCCCATTCCCCACTTCAAACACCAAAGCAACCTTAGATACCTTTAATTATAAAACTATCTATGACAACAAAAACAAAAAAGCGCGCCGCCATCTATGCGCGCGTCTCAACCCGAGAACAGAACCCGGACATGCAGATTCGGGAATTGCGCCAATACGCCAAGGCGCGAGATTTCACGGTCGCTCATGAATTCATTGACCGCGAATCCGGAACCAAAGAAAGCCGACCCGAACTAGACAAGCTGTGGCAGATGGTCAGGGCCAGGGATGTTGACGTGGTGCTGGTCTGGAGGTTCGACCGATTCAGCCGGTCAACCAAACAGCTCATCAACGCCTTGTCAGAATTTGAAGCCATCGGCGTGGACTTCATTTCCAAGACCGACCAGATAGATACCACTTCTCCGGCTGGCCGGGCGCTGTTTACCATGATCTCAGCGTTCGCCCAGTTTGAGCGGGACATCATCTCCGAGCGGGTAAAGTCCGGAATTGACCGCGCCCGCTCACAGGGCAAGCGCCTTGGTCGTCCCCCGCGTACAGACGAACAGAAGCAGGAAATCCAGAAACTCCGCCAGCAAGGGCTCTCCTACTCCCAAATCGCCAAGCAGACCGGCATCCCCCGTAGCACGGTCTCAGTCATTTTGGGCAAGAAGAAAAAATGATGAGCTTGGTAATCCGTATGATGATACTATTTGCTACCAAATGCCCTACTTCAGCAAAATCATCTTCTTCGTCGCCGAAAAATCACCAGCACAGACCCGGTACAGGTACACCCCACTCGTCACCGGCCGTCCGGCCTCATCTGTGCCATCCCACGCGGCCTGATACGCACCCGGAGAAAGCGTCTTATCTACTAACACCCGCACTTGCTGTCCGGCAAGATTGAAAACCGCCACTACTACTCGGGCTTCGCCAGCCACATGATATGGCACAACAGTTCCGTGATTGAACGGATTCGGGTAATTCTGCAAGACCGCGAACTCGCGCGGCACCACTGGCGCGGCAGTCAACGCCACTTCGCCGGAAGCAATAGTCACCTGCTGATCATTAAGAAGCACCCGGTTGAACCGCATCCACGCCCCGTCTTCACCTATAGAGCGCATCTGTATCCACACAACCGGCCCTTGTCCTTCTACTGCGGCCTCTATCCCGGCAAAATCCAGCTTTAACACCCCATCCACTACATTATGCTCAATCAAGTAATTCTCATATCCTTCAGCCGCAAAAGCGGCCTCAATCCCAATGGCCGGGCCAACCGAGATATCAAACGAGCCAGCCACAATGCCTCTTCTCTCGCTAAACTCAACCGGCACCAATACTATGCCGTCATCTTGAACTATCGTCTCTCCAAATCCAATCGCACACTGTCCGGCTACTGGCTTAAAGAACGGGTGACTGCTATTGCTGGAAACCGCTTCCCCGTCAAAATCAGCGCCAGTTTGAATTGGGAACCGGAAAATCTTGCGCACATCATGCCTCAATACCAAAACCGCGTCCAGAGTAGATATTTGGTTCATGCCGTCTAAATCTGCTTCCAATGAATCCCATTTGTCAGGTTGAATCAAGCCCACCCGCATACGCAGGATAAGGGATGCGTCATACGCTGTCACAGACCCATTGCCGGACAAATCCCCAAACAAGTTTATCGCATATCCCTTCTCGCTCACGGGTCGTTTCGGCCCCTCACTATTCAAAATATCTTCATATGACACGAGCATGCTGTCTTGGGCTGAAATAGTGATTACGCCGTCATCATCAGTGCTAGAACTTACAAAACCTGTAGGAATCCGCCTGCGGAAAATCCCGGTGTTCGCTTCTATCTCATCAAGCGCGAGGTGCTCAATTTCTCCGCTGACCATGTTCTCAAGAATCACACTCACCTGTTCAACAGCATTCTCATCAGTGTTCAAGTCCGGATCAACCAGTTCTATGCGCACCGTATCCCGCAAGCCGTTACTGCTCTCTTTGGCCTGAACCACGCGACTCACCCGTAAAACACCATCGGTACCGGTCTTGAGCGCGGCGGTTGTGTCCTTGCGTGTGGCCGTTGCGCCAGCTGCATCCAGGGAATCCACATATGAGACGATCATGGTGTCCACAGCAGTTAATTCCATTCGCCCGTTTTCAGGGGTGCAGGTCTGGTTATATACGGTCTGAATATCTCCGGCAAAAGTTCCGCTCTGAGTTTCAGTTAAAATAATCCATTCTGAGTCCTCGCATTCTGTTGATACAACCTGAACGCGAATTTGTTCAGATGTTCCATCATCTCGGTTCTCATCAGCGTCAATGACGAAAATGGTGGCGTTTGTGCCAGGTTCTATGTTGGCAGGCGATATGTCCACACTGCCGTCTGTTCCCACAAGAGTCAAACTCCCTCCTTGGCTTTCTAACGTTCGATCTTCATCATTGAAAAGAACGCGCACTACCTCAAGTTGGGTTGCATCAGGATGCCTGACATCTTGTATTTCAAGAATCATGTTGAACAAGGTGCCGTTTCCGGTCAACGGATTGCTATCTGTAGCAGCGGAAACCATAAGCGTGTCAATGCCGTCTGCGCCAGCAACAATATTATGCACTGTAGTCCACTCTTCAATCATGGTTCCTGCTGTTTCTATGCCAGTCACCTTGGCAACGCGTCCGTTGCCTGCAATAGTGATAAAGATACTTGCCGCCCAAATCCCTTGGTCTGTGGTATTTGTCGCCCGGACCGGAACTGAAATTGTAGTTGCGTATGTTGCAGTTATATCGTCTATCTCAATCACCGCAGTAATGATAGATAATACACCTGTACCACTAACAGAAAGTTCCATTGTATTTTGATCGGGGTCATTACTGCTTAATATTAATAATGCTAACTGTGTTCCTATTGTAATTGGTGAAAATGAAACTTTAAAAGAATCTATTATACCCGGCTCAATATTTAAATTATTCGGCACAATGCTGAATGGTGGGTCAATCGAGATATTAACAGACAATGTTGCCTGTCCATTATTGGCAATCTTAAAGAAAACCTCTTTGGTCTCACCAAGAAGCACCTTGCCAAAATCAAAAGATGATTCTCCAAGCAAGGCGATATCTGGCACGACCGGAGCAGTGCCAACGCCATCAATTTCTATATTAAAAGTCGGATTTTCTGGGTCATTTGTTTCAAGAATAACCGTTGTTCTATACGAATCGGCGGTAATTGGAGAAAAGGTTACATCAAAAACCTGCTGTTCTTCTTGATTAATGGTTAATGGAGTTGTCTGGTTAATCGAAAAACCTTGAGAAGCAGTCAATTCCACTTTGTGGATTATGAGATCAGCATTCCCTTGATTTGTAACTGAAAATTGCCAAGAGTCTGAAGTTTGTATCTCTATCGGATCAAAGCTATACGCGCTGGCATCTAATGAGGCATCAGGGCTTCCCGGAGGAGGAATAACCGTTATTTTTATAAATTCATAGTCCGCCAACTGTCCGTCATATGCAGCAAATGGAATTTCATAATCACCAAATTGGTCTTCTTGGGGTGTCCAGTTAAAAGTATTGCCAGAAAAGGTTGCATTCGCAGGCAAAAAACGAGAACTGAGAAGTAAAACTTCTCCATTAGGATCAGATCCTGAAATTACAAAATTGAGTTCATCTCCTGCTACAATTGATTTATCTCCTATAGGATTCAAAGTTGGTGGTTGGTTGTCTATGTCGTACGGTCCTGGGCCTCCATAGGCACCCACATCATTCCGAGAGCCACCTTGTCCCGGTGGCATAAGATCGTTGTAATCCGTGTCTGGATAACCTGCATCAATAAGACCTGAACTACTTGAAAGCCGAAAATTCAAACCTATTGGATCTATAAAATTAGGTTGAATTTCTGGAGGAAATGGTATCCCAGATGTCCCCACATAATTATTTGAGGCGGGTTGTACCCCTGAAAGAAAAGATCCGATTCCAGTTCCAACAAAATTGTTGAATTGAATATCAATTGTTTGCGTATCTGGTGCCCAAATTGGAGTAGCAGTTACCTGAAAAACATTGTTAAGTATCGTAAGTAGAGAAGTTCCTCCTGCAGAAATTGCGGTTTCATCATTGTAGAACACATTATTTTTTGCATAAAGCTTCTGTGGAGGTTGTGCAATCCAAATTCCTTTTATATTTCCAACAAAAATATTATTTTGGGCAATTATCGTATTATTTGAGCTACCTCCAAACTCAATTACATTTGTATTATTATAAAAAATATTGGCAAAAAAACGTATATCGCTATCTCTAATTTCAAGACATGTATTAATGTCCTCAAATTTGTTTCTACCCCAGATTGTTGTCGAATTATCGGCTATATATACCGCTAAATCGTTATGGCTGCTTATTGTATTCCCAATAAATAATGCTGATGAACCACCAAAAACATATATTGCTTGATTTGATGGAATAGGTACGATAATATTGTCTTTTAAGAGTATTTCACTTGAATTATTCCCAATATTAGCAGTGCTATATACTTGAGAACTTGAATTTTCAGCATTTATAGTAAACCCTTCAACCGTGGCATTGGTTACCGTCCGGTCCCGCGTTGTCAATTCTCGTTTTATGATAGTTGAACTAGGCCCATCAGTAGATTTATAGAGAACATTGCTGAATATATTTAGCCATTCATCATACTCTCCTGGTTGAACTAATATAATACCACCTCCTCTATCGCTAAGAATTCCTGCTCCAATTTCAATATTGGGCGAATACGGACTCGGCATTACCCAAATGCGCTGCTGATCTGAAAACGATGGAATTGAAATAGTCGGAGGGTTGAGCGGTGGAGGTGGTGGAAGCGGTTCAGTAGCAAAAGACCATTCAAATAAATCCATGGTATTTCCATTTTCATCAGCTGCATCTGCCCGAATGATGACTGTATATGCTTTTGCATAGTTCAACGGTAAATTAGGCAAAAACGTCAGGGAATTCCCCTCCCAGGAAAAAGTTCCTAATGTTACTATACTTCTATCCATTAAGAGTGAAAAAGCGCCTTCTGTGGCGCTCTGATTCATTGGTTCACTAAATGTAATATTGACAGTGGTATTGATGGGTACGGTGGTTGCCCCTGCACTCGGAGTTTTGCTTAATACGAATGGCGGATCTGTATCAGGTGGCTCGATGAGCGTTCCAGCAATTCTGAAAATTGACGATGGATAAACTGTGTAAGTAGCAGAAGCAGATGCTAACGGCGGATCTGCTCCGGCTCTATTCACATCTTCATAAAAAAACTCCCACGTCCAGGTTCCTATCCGATCATTTTGTGGCAAAGTGTAGCGATTAAAGGTCCACTCAAAATATCTTACATTCCAGAGAACATCTGTCAAAGACCGTTTATCATGGCCAAATTCTAATGGGTCATCTGCGGTCTGATTTTGTACCTTTGGAAAGTATGCATAGTTCACAACGCCATTCGGATCGGTTACTTTTAAGTAAGTATTTACCGTATATCCATCTCCTCTAACTATAATGGCTGACTCTTTCGTTTCTCCTACTACAAAATTTGATGTTTTTACCCCATCTTTTTTGAAAATAAGTTGCAAATCTATATTTTTAGTATCTTGAAAAATGGGATTGTCTTCTTCTGGGATATTCCTAACAACATCATCTGGTAAAAGAATATATGTCGGTGAATCTGGATCAGCATCAAATTTATATTCTCTTTCCAAATATCCTTTTTCACTAAAAACTCTTTTTTTGCTATTTTGAACAAGATAAATCCCAGGTGAGTCTGGAGATTTAATAATGAGACCATCACCTGTAATTTGTGAGGCTTCGCTGTATTTAGTAAGATCAGCATCTTCATATCGAAAATCTTTTCCTGTAAAATTATATACTTCGTGTAATTTCTGAAGTAATGTGGGAGATAATATATGATGACGTTTTCCATTTTTTATAAAATAAATCTGTTGTCCCGTTCTAGATAGAGAGTTATCAGGAAGAGTTTCAGGAAAAACATATGGACCATGAGTTGAAACGAACAATTCAGGATCATAATACATTTCCTCAATCTTAGTAACTTTATTTTCCCAAGTCGTAGTCGTATTAAAAGAAGGCCAATAGTGTGGATTTTTTGGATTGGGATGGGAACCCTTACGAATTTCCCAGTGTAAATGAGTTCCTGGATTTCCGATCACATAACCCGAATGTCCCTGTTTACCAATGGCATCTCCTTTTTGAACAATGTCATCTTTCTTTACATCTATCGTGCTTAAGTGTCCATATAAAGAATATATTTTTTCACCACGATAATTATGTTCAATAACAACAGAATTTCCTAAACCATTATTTGATTCTATTATATTTACTATCTTTCCATTTGCTACAGCTTTTATTTCTAAATTTACGTCATCAGCAGAATCATTATAATCTGTTCCTGGATGAGGAACTCCATTTGAATTTTCTAACCATTCAGTGCCATAATAATCATTCTCCATAGGCACTGAAAATCCTGTGTTAGCTTCTGGAGTTTCTGATACAGCAAAAATAAAACCAGAGGAAAAAATCCCCTCAATAATTATACAATATTTAAAAAATGTACATTTTTTCCACCACCGATTAATTTTACAATTCTTAATTTGCCTTTCCTTAGATAGATTCAAGGCTTGAAATAAATTTCTCAAAAATAAGCAAATCATTTTCTACCTCCTCAATTGAAGGACGGAATTCTATTCCATATGGTTTCATTTGTCTATCATTAAAATTTATTAACAAAAGACCAGCATCTCCATAGTAATCACTTGCATATTGAGAAAGGATAGTTTCAATTTCATCAATTATTACTTTCCTTTTTTCAGATAAGGTCAACCCTATTGCTCCATGCTCCCAGTGGTTATTTTGGATCATTAAAACAGCATTCTCTTTTGATGCATCAGAAAGGATTGGATTTTTAATTATTGTTATTCTAATATTATTTTTATAACTTTCTTCCGACAATTTCCAAGAAGATGGATATTTGAAATTAAATCCAAAATTAGCACTGCGATATTCTTTCCAATCTGAGATATTAATCTCTCCATTGCTGATTGTTTTTGTTTCTGTTTCTGCCTCATCTTCATGCAATAATCCTTGACCTTCTATAATTTCCATTTTATTTTCTGAAACTTCCTCTTTTGAAACTACTTCTTTCTCTCCCTTCTGATTATTTCTCCACCAAAACCCACCCCCAACAACCAACCCAACCACAACAACAAAACCAGCAATATAAAGCCATTTAAATTTATTTGAGCGCATATGATCAAAGCGTTAATATTAACGCCTCAACCATAGCACACTTCCTAAAAATCGCCAAGCCCCGGACCGGTATAGTCACAATATATGCAATTTTGACAAATTCATAAAGAATAATCATCAAATGTCTGCTTGACGCTCATAAATCCTTTCATATCTTTAACCACAAAGCCCCCAATCAAACCAAAGACATATTAGATACCTTTAACACCAACAAATGCCCGCCGTAGCTTCAGCGAAGGTGGGAGGAGCCACTACTTGAAAATCATCACCTTTGTTTCCCGCAAAGGCGGAGTCGGGAAATCTTCCCTCACCTGCCTGCTCGCGCTGTACTGGGCCAAGAAAGGCAAAACCACCGCCATCAAGGACTATGATGCCCAAGGCAGTTCCAGCGCATTCGTTGACCTGATGACAGACCCGAACATCGCCACCTACAAGGGCGGTGAGGATTTTGATTATCTGCTCATAGACACACCGGGCGGGATAAACCGCAAGGACTTGAGCGAATTCGTGGAGCTGTCAGACCTGGTGATCGTGCCCCTGTGCCTGTCCCCTACTGATATCCGCGCCAGCACTGAGACCGCTACGCTCATCACTGAACCAGGCAAAGCCCGTTTGCTGTTCAATCAGGTCAATAGCCAGACATCAGCATTTAAAGATAAGGCCGACTATGCCAAAGCCATTGGCCTGAAGCCCTTGAAAAATTACCTGTCCAAGCGGGTGGGATATTCCTATGCCCTGATAGACGGCTGGTCAGCCCTGAACCGCAAATGCGTGGATGAACTGGATACATTGGCCAAGGAGATTGCCAGATGAACAAGAAGCGCGACCTGACCCGGCTGGCAGATGCTGGTCCCCTATCCTCTGAAGTTCAAGCACCCAAAGCCAACACCACCCCCCAAACTCTCACAGCCCGGACCATCAGATTCAGCGAGGATGATGAAGCAGAGATTGATAGGATTGATGAATACCTGCGCCAGCACGGCTTGAAGCGCACAGACGCGACCAAGATTATCCGCATAGCGCTCAAGGCCGCGTTTCGGGATGTAAGCGATGAAGACCTGCGCTCGTACCACCAAGAAATTCAAATCAAGCATGCTCGCGGTAGAAAAACCCCCTTAAGTGTTTAAGGTTTTTTTAATATCAAAGACATCTAAGATATTTTAGGTATCAATTTATAGTTGCACTGAAACTTATCCACTCCCCTCTCTCCCCTTTCCTGTCCAGGGTGTGCTATAATGCAAGTGTCTGGACACTGTCTAGACCTGTCTTCTTTCGTGGGTAGACGGGTTGGGTAGACAGCATTAACAATGTCCAGACAGATGTCTATGGACAAACTCAACATCAAAGAGGCAGCCGAGTATGTGCGCGTCTCTGAAAAAACTTTGCGCCGGTGGGTCAAGAAAGAGAAGGTGAAGCCGGAAACCGAGAATGGCGAGTACCGGTTTTTGAAGACCGAGTTGGAACCCTTCAGGCCGGCAGAGCAGAAGCAGCCGGCAACGGAGCAGGGGACAGAAAAGAAACCCGAAGCGCGACAGCAAGAACCAGAGCAGGCCAAGGCACCGAAGGCCGCTAAAGCCCCGCCAGATACCACCAAAATCCTTATTGATTCACTTACAGGCACTATGGCAGTTTTGAAAGACCAGCTCGCGGTCAAAGATACGCAGATGGCTGCAAAGGACTCACAGATTCTCAAGCTCATGGATGCGCAGGAGCGCAGCGACATTCTGCTCAAGGGTTTGCAGGATCGGGTCCGCCAGCTGGAAGCTCCGGGCAGCCGAACCGAATACGACCGCCACGAAAACGCCGACCATACAGAGGACCAGAGGAAAGAGGAACTGAGTAGGGGACTAGACGCTGATAAAGAAGATGTCCATGTTGATGTCCAGCCACATGTCCAACCCAACGAGAAAGATGTCCAGACAGAGAAGCAGGGAAGTCACGAAGAACAGGATACTGTAGACGGGGATTTTGAAGAAGCGGACCAGGCCAGCCCAGCAGATGTCCCTTTACCAAAACCAGAGAATGTCCAGTCAGATGTCCTGGCCAGCGCCGGCAACAGGGTACAGGAGACCGAGGAGCACGAGGAAGAGCAGGGAAGCGAGCCCCCGAAAAAAGGACTGTTCAGCCGGCTCTTTTCCCGGAACTGAAGTTATCAACACCTGCACAAATGTTCAAGGTAATCTGAGGGAAGGATGCAGGTAATCTGAGGGAAGGATGCAGGTAATCTGAGGGAAGGATGCAGGTAATCTGAGGGAAGAAATAAATTTTCAAAAATCTCATAAAACAATTGTAAATAAAAGGTTTAAGCAAAATTTTCAAAAGCGGAAATTTGCCTCTCACTTCTCTCACTTCTTATAAATACTTATAAAGATACAACAACAAGGGATTGATGTTGTTGATAGGCCAATATGGAAACAAAAAACCAAGAAGACCAGAAAACAAAGCTTGCCGCGCGCATCACAGAACCGCTTGAAGGCCGTGACGAGATGAATCTGATTGAACTGCCGTTTGCTTTGGTGAGCTACCGGAATAAACAAGGGATAAAAACTATTAAACACCGATGGGTAGGTCAGGATGAAAACGGGGCTCCGAAACAATTTTACAAAATTGTGACTGGCAGCGACCAATGGGGTCTGCCGACTTTCCAGGCTGAGGAAGTGCTCATTGCCGCGCTGGAGCTTTCTTATCGCAAGGACTTTGAACACCGCAAGATACACACAAACAAATATGAACTGCTCTCTTTGATGAACTGGCCTACTAAGGGCAGCCACTATCGCAAACTCTTAATAGAAGTTTTCAACCAACTGCTTGGCGTGACCATTGCCACGAATCACTTCTGGGATAATACTAAACAGCGATACGCAGAAACAGGGTTCCACATTCTGGAAACTTACCGCTTCTATGATGATGAACAGAAGCGACAGAAAGGGGAGCGGGGACAACTTGGTCTTCCGATTGGATATTTCACTTGGAGCGAGGAATTGTGGAAGAGTTTGCAGTCGGGCTTTATAAAACGGCTTGATACTTCGGTCTATTTTTCCCTTAAATCCAACCTTGCTCGCCGGCTGTACCGGTATGCTGATAAGCACTTGTATCAGGGAGGGATAGAGATTGATCTCTTTTCCCTTGCTTTTGATAAGCTGGTGATGCGCGGCAACTACAAATATCCATCAAAGGTGATTGAAAAGCTAAAGCCAGCCATTAACGAATTGAACAATCGCAAACTGGTCAGCATTAGAATCGTGGAAAGTAAAACCCCAAGCGGCCGCAAGGTGGTTATTAAGCCCTTAATGCCTCGTCAGCGCGTCGCAGATGCCCTGGATGGTATATCGAAGCAGGGAACAGGGGAAACAGCCCCACAGGCGCAAATTTCGCCTTCTGGAGGGCATTCAGATACAGACCAGACCCTCACAGACCAGCTTATTAGCCGTGGCATCAGCAAAGGCACTGCCAAGAAGCTGGTTCAGGAGCATGGCAATCATATTGTGCGAAGCATAGAAATCCTTGACTTCCTCATGGAAAACGAGAAGGAGAACATCACCAACCCGGCCGGGTATCTTCGCCGGATGATCGAGGAGGAATGGTTCCTGGATAAGCCCCCGGAGGGCTTTGTCAGTAAGGCCGAGAAGGAACAGCGCCGGCGCGATAGGGAAGCGACCGAGAAAAAATTGATGATCGCGTATCAGCAGGACCTGGGCCAAGCCCTCAAAGACCTGGACCAGCTGATGGCCTTGCCGCTCAAAGACCAGGTTGCCCGCCAGCTGGAGTCCTGGAAAGAATTTGTCCGCGGATACAAGGGAAGCGACCCGTCCGAAACAATGATCGCCAAGCGCGAGGCCGAACTCATCGAGGAGCTGGAAGGCAAAAGCAGGGAAGACCGCATTGCCTCCAAGCGCGTCGAGATTATCCAGCAGTATAAAACCCTGGCCGAACAGCAGGGGATAAGGGACATCAACTTCCATGCTTCTTGACCGTCATTCTGGAGCCCCGTAATTAGGGCGATA
>Ga0210057_1004617_pt1 | contig 18171 bp, 18 predicted proteins | sample CryGeyCG2114_010_2_FD_183968 | JGI IMG/M metagenome (GOLD analysis project Ga0210057, IMG submission 183968) | Groundwater microbial communities from aquifer - Crystal Geyser CG10_big_fil_rev_8/21/14_0.10 (SPAdes) (version 2) | ecosystem: Environmental > Aquatic > Deep subsurface > Groundwater ...
ATCTACAAATACGGAGAATTCTTCCCGTCAGAACTGTCTCCATTTGCCTATAATGAAACAATAGCTCAAGAATACTTCCCGCTCACTAAAGACCAAGCAATTCAACTTGGTTATAACTGGAAAGAACTTGAAGTTAGAAGTATACAGCCAACAGCTAACAGCCAAAACAAATATCAAAATACTGTTACTCATACCCACGGAACAGAACCTTGCCCTAATGAATTTGAAACTACATACGCCCCAGACAGACCAGATATAGTATATTGCGAACAATGTTATCAAGCGGAAGTAGTTTAAAAGTTGTAAAGTCCATAAAGTAAAAAGGTTCGTAAAGTAAAAAACATTGCAACTTTATATGACATTAAAAGCTTTATAAACGTTAATTATGTTGACCACAATCATAATAATAATATTTTTTTCAATTTTAATTATAGTCCACGAACTTGGGCATTTTTTGCTTTCTAAAAAATTTGGTTTATTTGTTGAGGAGTTTGGTTTGGGGCTTCCGCCTAGAGCTTGGGGAAAAAAGATAGGAGAAACGCTTTACAGTATAAATTGGCTGCCATTTGGAGGATTTGTTAAGATCGCTGGTGAAAATAGAGAAGAGGATGACGAAATGGCTGTAAAAATTCCAGCAGAAAGAATTTTCTATAATTTAAAAATTTGGGAAAGATCATTTATTATTATAGGGGGAGTGGTTATGAACTTTGTGTTAGGATGGTTTTTAATTGCAATTGTTTTTTGGGTTGGAATACCGAAAGCAGTTTTTATTGCAGATGTTCAGCCAAATACACCAGCAAGCGAAGTAGGATTGCAGGGCAATGATAAAGTTCTTGGATTTGAAAACACAGAAGTGTTTATAAATTATGTAAATGAAAATAGGGGGAAGGATGTTACTTTAAAAGTTGAAAGGGGTGAAGAAGAAATATTATTAAATGTTACACCAAGAATAAATCCACCAAAAGGAGAAGGCGCATTAGGAGTTTCTTTGGTTGAAGGGGGGCAAGAGCAACAAGGAATATTAGTTGGAATTTGGAATGCATTTAAAACTTCTGGGCAAATTTTTGGATTAATTTTTGTTGGTGTTTTTACTTTAATAAAGGGGGCTGTATCTGGTTCAGGAAGTTTTGAAGCTATTACTGGACCAATAGGAATTGTGAAAGTAACAGCGCAGGTGTCTCATTTAGGATTTTTATATTTAGTTCAGTTAATGGCTTTGATTTCTATAAATTTGGCAGCTATAAATATTTTTCCGTTTCCTGCGCTTGATGGCGGGAGGTTGTTATTTTTGATAATTGAAAAAATAAAAGGGTCTCCACTTCCGAAAAGATTTGAGGGTTATGCAAATGCAGTTGGTATGGGCTTGTTATTATTACTTATGCTTATAATAACTATTAAGGACATTCAAAGATTGCTTTAGAATGCGCTAATTTATTTTAGTATATTATAAAAAGGCGTTCATTTCATAAAGTATTGCTCCAATAAATATTATTGCTACACTATAAATTATAAACGGGCTGATTGTATTTATAATTTTTTGTTTGCATTCTATGTGAGATGCTTTTTCCCACATAACAATAATTAATAATGCCCATATACTTATTAACACTCCTCCTGTAAAACCTATTAAACTTAAAAAATTTTGCAATCCTATAAAATAAAGAGTAAGAGGCGTAAATAAAACAATTATAATTGTAATAAACCTTGGTAATCCCCAGTCATATTTTATTATTTTTCTAATATCTTCTCCGACAGATGCATAAGAATCCCATAGCGATACAAAACCAAATACTCCAAGAAGTAGAATAAAAAATGGATGCACATAGTTTGTTAAATTGGATACCGAATCTTGAGAAACATTTTTAGATAAGCCAAGTATTCCTAAAACAAATAAAAAATAAAATATAGCAGGTAAGATTGTGCCTAATAAAATTATTTTTTTAATGCGAGATAAGTCTAACCCTTCAGTTTTAAAATAAACTACTAATGGGGGAATTCCAGAAAATGATATAAGTGAAAAAAGTACTGGACCAAACGGTAAAAATAAATTTTTAAAATTTAGAATTGGTAAATCTAAAACTTTAGTTATACCTCCAAAAAAACCAAAACCCCCAATAAAAAATATTATAAGGATTGTTAAGAGTGTTGTGACTGATTCAAAAAAAGCTTCTTTTTTAATCCCTAACAATAGTGTTGTTGATCCTAACGCCCAAAATATAAAAATTTTAAAATAATTTGGAATTTGAGGAAAAATAAGATTAGTAAAACTTACAGATATAATTAGATAAACCGTTAGAATTAAAATAAGGGTTATGAAAACTATAAAATTTGCAAAAAGTTCACCATATTTACCAAGATATATTTTTGCATATCCAGGGAAGTGATGACGAGTTGCATAAGTTCTTATAATGATATCTGCATAAAGAATATGTATTATAAAAGCAATAGTGCTAAGAATTACTAAATAAATTATTCCGACCAAGAGGCCGGATTTTGAAAATAAATATGGTAAAGAAAATATTCCAGCTCCGATAGTTGTTCCAACTAGTAAGCTTATAGGTCTAATAAATGTTTTAAGCACAATATATTGGCAAGACGCGAAGCGCTTATCGCATAGTGTATAAAACGATTTGCGCTTGGCGATTGGCGACTTGCAAGTTTATTTATTTTATTTCGTAAATTTTATCACTTCCGTGAATTTTTTCCTTTATCTTTATTCCTACTTCTTGTCCTTTTTTAGCAGAGGATATGTCTTTATGGTCAAATTGCATGGATGCTATTTTTTGTGAAAAATCAGTATTTGCTCCTTTAAACTTTATCATTTCTCCAACAGAAACTTTTTTATTGAATTTAATTATGGCAACGCTAATTTTGTCGAAATAATGAGTTATTTTGCCGATTGGTTTTTTCTCTGGCATAAATTTAAAACTTTTGTTATATCGACCTTTGTATATTATTCTTTTTTTACATTTGGAACATAGTATGTTCGTCCATTGTCGTCTTTAAATTTGTCTATTATCTCAATTAATTTATCTAAAAGTTCTTTTGGATTTTTTGAAAAAACTATTTTATCTTTTCTTTCTTCTGCTCTGTGAGATTTTTCAATTATTGTTTTTATAACATCATCTGTTTCCCAATCACCTTCTAATATCCCAATGGGCTTATTATCTTCAAAGGCAATAGTGAATTCGTTTATGGTGCCTATTCTTCCTGGGCCTACAATGACCGCATCTGAAGCGCGAGTTAGTATAAGATTTCTTCCGCTATAATGAAATCCTGTATAAACAATTACATCATGATGGTCTGTTGGTAAATTAAAAAGACGTATATGGTCTTTTTCATTAGCAGCTGGTGAAAATCCGATAACTATTCCGCCAGCGTCTTTAGCGCCCTTAGCAGCCCAATATGGGAAGCCAGTTGTGGCTCCAGTTACTAATATAGAGTTATGGCGAATAATTTCTCTTCCGATTTCTTCTCCTATCTTAAAAACATTTGGGTTTACAAAACTGGTTTCTGCTGCTCCAGAAACGCATATTTTATATTTTAAATTTGTGTGGCAGATGTTTTGATCCATAATAAATGTTTTAATTAATTGATTATTTATACCATATTTTTTTATATTTTATGAATTTTTATAGGTAATTTTTTCCATCGCATGTTTGATTTAAATTGTCGTCTCGTTATTATGCCCTTTTTTGCGCCAATGTGTTCTACGACTGATTTACTGTTTGCGCTGGCAAGACGAATTGCATATTCTATATTATTTTTATTGCAAAGACCTTTGGAGCATAATTCATTTTTATTCATAAGCCCACTTATAAATCCACTTCCAAATGCATCTCCTGCGCCTGTTTCATCTACTACTTTATTGCCAGGAAATAGTTTAAATTCATATATTAATTGATTATCAGACACAAATCCTCCATTTTTTCCGTCAGTCATAAGCAATAGTCCGCCAATTACATTGTCTAGTTTTTTAAAAATTTGTTCTTTTTTATCATAATCAATGCCGGTTAGGTATGATGCTTCTTCTCTATTTAAAATAAATACTTTAGTGTTTTTAATAATTGGGGATAATTTTTTAAGCCCGGCTTCAATAAGATTTTTTGAAGGACTAAGGACTATGTTAGTTTTATTTCTTGCAAAATGATCAACGATTTTTTTAATAAGATTAAACGGCATTTTACCAGGCGCAATATAAACCCATTTTGCATTTAGGTTTTTAAGAGGGATTTCTTTTTCGGTTAAATTTTTTGAAGCGCCACGGTTTATTAAAATAGTTCTTTCGCCGTTTGGAGAAAGAAGAATTATACCAGTGTCAGTTGTTAAATTTTTATCAACGGCGGTAATTGTAGTTATGTTTTCGTTTTCAAGCTCTTCTTTTATAAGTTGTCCAGTTCTGTCATTTCCGATTTTTATAAAAGCAGATGTTTTAAATCCTTGGCGTGCAAAAGTTATGGCTGTATTACTGGCTCCTCCGCCTGTGGTAAAAATTGGAGCATCAACTTCTATTTTTGCTCCTAAAGCAAAACAGGTTGCTTCGCCAGATATAAACCCTAATTTTTTTAAATGTTTTTTATCTTTAACAATTTTAAAATAGGGGCTGGTTATGAAAATATCTCTAGTTGCTGTGCCGATTGTGATTATATCGTATTTCATAGAATCTATTTTCTCTTAATAACTTTTTTAACAGCTTTTATTATATCTTTAGCTTTTAGGTTATATTTTTTTGCCAATTCATCTGGAGTTCCAGATTCTCCAAAAACATCTTTTATCCCTACAAATTCCATAGGTGCTGGATAATTTTTTACTAAAACTTCTGAAATTGCGCTTCCTAATCCGCCTATAATATTATGTTCTTCAACAGAAACAACAGCCCCACATTTTTTAGCAAGTTCAATTATTTTATTTTCATCAAGTGGTTTTATTGTATGGCTGTTTAAAACAATTGTACCAATTTTTTCTTTTTCTAATTCTTTTGAAGATAGTAACGCTTCGTACAAAATTGGGCCAGCTCCTATTATAACAACTTGTGGTTTTTTAGATTCCCACATCGTGTAAGCTTTTTGAGGAATAAAAGGAGTTTCTTCATTTGTAATTATTGGAGTTTTTTCTCTTGTAAGACGGAAATACATTGGCCCCCAGATATGTAATGCTGATAGAACAGCTTTTTTAGCTTCTATGGCGTCGCAAGGTACAATAACTTTCATATTTGGAATAGCACGCATTGTAGCTATATCTTCTATGGCTTGATGTGTCGCTCCGTCAGGACCTGTTGAGATTCCTGCATGATGCCCTGCTATTTTTACATTTGAATCGTTATAAGCAATCGTCGTTCTAATTTGCTCCCAATTTCTTCCTGGAGAAAATGTGGCATATGAAGATATGAATGGAATTTTATTTGAAATGCCGAGTCCTGCGGCAATTGAAGCCATATTTTGTTCGGCAACACCGATTTCGAAAAATCTATCAGGATATTTTTCTGCAAACCAGTGGCATCTTGTAGATTCTTTTAAATCAGCGCAAAGTACAACAACATCTTTGTCTAATTTCCCAGCTAATAATAACCCTTCTCCGAATCCGTCACGGAGGGGCTTTTCTTGCGGGTGTTCAGAAAAAATTTTATCAAAAATTTCTTTAGTGAGCATATTTATATAATATAATAAATTTTATAACTCGTATATTTTACCAAGTTCAGGAATTTCTACGTCAATTGCCATTTCATCGCGAAGTTTGCTTGCAAATGGGAGCATTTTTTTTTCTTCGCCTTGAACCATAAATACTTTTTTAACATAATTTCTTACTGGTTTTATCCAATTCATTAAAAGAGCTTGATCAGCGTGCGCTGAATATCCTGAAATTGTTACGGTTTTACAATGCACTGGAATATCTTCGCCAAAAATTCTAACTGAGCTGGCTCCATTTAAAATTTGTCTTCCAAGAGATCCATTAGCTTGATATCCGATAAAAAGAATTGTGCTATTTGGATCCGGCAAATATCTAAATTCATGGTGCAGAATTCTTCCGCCTTGAGACATACCTGAGCCCGCTAAAATAACTTTTGGCGATGGAACATCGTTTATTGATTTAGATTGTTCTTTTGTTAGAGATAAAGTTAGTCTAGGAAAGTCAAAAATTTCGTCTCCATTTTTCATCAGCATAATAGCCTCGCTATCCATATACTGAGGGTCTTGCGAATATTTTTTATAAATAGAGGTTAGTCTTATTGCGAGAGGACTGTCTACGAAAATAGGCACAGGAGGAATTCTGTTATGCTCAACAAGATCATTTAATTCATAAAGAAGCTCTTGCGTTCTTTCCATTGCAAAAGATGGAATTAATAAAACACCTTTGTTTTTTATAGTGTCTTCTACTGCGTCTTCAAGTTTGTCTTTTCTTTTTCTTGGATCTTCATGTATGCTGTCTCCATAAGTTGATTCAATTAAAACATAGTCCGCTTTTTCAATTGGTTCAGTATCTTTTACAAGTGGAGCGGGCATATTGCCTAAGTCCCCGGAGAAAATTATTTTTTTAGACTCGCTTTTTGAAATTACAGATAAGAAAGAAGAGCCAAGTATGTGGCCAGCATCGTGGAAAACTATTTCAAAATCTCCAAACTCAACTTTTTCGTGATAGCTTATTTTTTGCCAATGGCGCATGGCTGTATTTATATCTTCAATTGTGTAAATATATGGCAAATTTTTAGATTCGGCCTCCTTACCAAGTAAGCGTTCTGAATCTAAAAGAAGTTGTTCGGCAAAATCTTTTGTTGGTCCTGTAGAATAAATTTTTCCCTTGAAACCGTCTTTGATAAGTTTTGGAATGCGGCCAGTGTGATCTATGTGAGCATGTGTTACAAAAATAGCATCAATTGTTGCTGGATCATAAGAAAATGGCTGATAATTTAAATCTTCTCCATAATATGTGCCTTGAAAAAGTCCACAATCAATAAGTATGCGAGTAGATTTTTGAGGATTGCCTGTTGGGATTGATTCTAATAAATAATTTGAACCAGTAACAGTTTTAGCTCCGCCGTAGAAATATAATTTCATTATGAGTGTTTTTTAATTTCTTCTTGAAGTAATGCTATATGATTTTCGTAATCTTGTTTCAATTTTTGCCATAATTTTTGGCAGGATTCGCAGTCTGTTGATTCGTTTAAATAATGTTTTTTTATTCTCCAAACGCTGTCAGAAATTTCTGAAAGCTGATGAATTAAGTTGTGTGCGTTGTTTTCTAACATAAATTTATTTAAAGTTTAATGTTTATAACGACATTGAGTATAGTATAAACTAAAATTTTAATTATTGGAACTTATTGGTCCCCTTATTTTTATTTGATAAATTCGGAGAATTATTCTAAATTTAGATATTGTTATGTCAGAAATAAATTTTAAAAAAATAGAGGCCAAATGGAGGAAGGTTTGGGGGAAAGATGGTATTTATAAGTCTAAGGATAATGTTAAGGGCAAAGAGAATCATATGCTTTTAACTGAGTTTCCTTATCCCTCAGGAAATCTTCATATAGGACATTGGTATGCATTTGCTGTGCCTGATATTTTGGCGCGATTTTTGAGAATGAAAGGAAAGAATGTCGTGTATCCTATGGGTTTTGACGCATTTGGACTTCCAGCTGAAAACGCTGCAATTAAAAGAAAAATAAATCCGCGAGATTGGACTGAACAGAATATAAAATATATGACTAATCAGTTAAAGAGCATGGGAGCTACTTTTGATTGGTCGCGCGTTGTTTCAACAATTGACCCAGAATATTATAAATGGACACAGTGGATATTTTTGCAGTTTTATAAAAAAGGATTGGCTTATAGGGCAAAAACTTTTGTAAATTGGTGTTCAAGTTGTAAAACAGTTTTAGCAAATGAACAGGTGGTAAATGGAAAATGTGAAAGATGTGAAACTTTAGTTGTGCAAAAAGAAATAGAGCAGTGGATGTTTAAAATTACTGAATATGCAGATAAATTAATTGATGATTTAGAAAAGTTAGATTGGCCGCAAACAACAAAGTTGGCTCAGAAAAATTGGATTGGGAGGAGTAGTGGAATAAATATTACCTATGATATTGAAGGCACAGATAAAAAAATAACAGTTTATACAACAAGACCAGATACTAATTTTGGCGCTATATTTATTGTTATTGCGCCTGATAGTAGTTTTGCAAAAGAAAATGAAAGTATATTTTCTAATAAAAAAGAAATTCATAAATATATTGAAGAATCTAAAAAGAAAAGTGAGTTAGAAAGGATCGCAGAAGGGCGAAAAAAGACAGGAGTTTTTACTGGAATTTATGCTATCAATAATTTAAACGGCAGAAAAATGCCAATTTATATAAGTGATTTTGTTTTAGCAACTGTAGGTACTGGAGTCGTTGTTGGTGTTCCAGGGCATGATATTCGCGATTTTGAATTTGCTAAAGAAAAAGGTTTAGAAGTAATTAGAGTTGTAGTAGGGGTTGATGGAGATACTTCTCCAATAACAAAAAAAGAACAAGTCCAAGAAGAGAATGGTAAAATGATTAACAGCGGATTTTTAGATGGTTTAGATATTCATTTAGCTATAGAAAAAATTAAAGATTATATAGAGAAAAATGGATGGGGCAAGAAAGCTTTTAATTATCGTCTTCATGACTGGGTTTTATCTCGTCAAAGATATTGGGGTGTGCCAATTCCAGTGATTAAGTGTGATAAATGCGGATTTATTTCAGTCCCAGAAAAAGATTTACCAATAAAACTTCCACCTCTTAAAGATTTTTTGCCTACAAGTGATGGTAAATCTCCTTTGGCAAAAGTTAAAAAGTGGGTAAATGTAAAATGTCCTAAGTGCAAAGGAAAAGCAGAAAGAGAAACAGACACTATGGATACATTTGTAGATTCATCGTGGTATTTTATTCGTTATACCGATTCTAAAAATAAAAAGAAATTTGCTGATACTAAAAAAATGAAAAGCTGGCTACCAGTGCCAATGTATATTGGTGGAGCAGAGCATAATACAATGCATCTTTTGTATTCAAGATTTTTTACAAAAGCTTTATATGATTTAAGATTTATAAATTTTAACGAGCCATTTATTATTAGGAGAAATCATGGAGTAATTTTGGGTCCAGATAATCAAAAAATGTCTAAGTCGCGTGGTAATGTTATTGACCCTGATAAAGAAGTAGAAAAATTTGGCGCTGATGCTGTAAGAATGTATTTAGCTTTTATGGGTCCCTATGGACAAGGCGGACCATGGCAAATGAATGGAATTGTAGGAATTCATAGATTTTTACAAAGAGTTTGGAATTTATACAATAGAAAAAATAATACAAAAAAGATAAAAGGAAATGATTTAGGGAAAGTTTTAAATCAAATGATTAAGAAGGTTGGAGAAGATATTGAAAATCAGAGATTTAATACAGCTGTTAGTGGGTTAATGATATTGTTAAATAAAATAGAAGAAAAGCCTGAACAGGTTGATGGTAATGTTAAAGAACAATTTTTGAAATTATTAGCCCCATTTGCGCCGTATTTTACAGAAGAAATTTGGCGAGAAGTTTTAAAAAAGAAAAAATCAATTCATTTGGAAAAATGGCCGACCTATGACCCTAAATTAATTATTGAAGATAAAATAGAATTAGTAATTCAGATAAATGGAAAATTTAAGGATAGAATTTCTACAGATGCAAAAATTACAAAAGAACAAGCGGAAAAATTGGCATTAAATTCTGAAAGGATAAAAACTGCTCTTGTAAATCAAAAAATTAAGAAAATAATTTTTGTGTCAGGGAGGTTAATAAATATAGTTGTGTAAAATAGCATAGCGCTAAGCGCTTATCGCTAAGCGTTAAAACGATTTGCGCCTTGCGATTTGCGATTAGCCAATTATGATTGGTAAAATTTTAGTAGTAATAATTTTAATAGTTTTTATTGTAATGGTGGTAAATAATATACCGCAAATTTTAAGTTATTTTAAAAATTCTAATTTTTTTAAATTTAATTTTACTCCTATTTCAACATTTAAAAAAAGTTCTTCAAACGGAAGTCAAAATTTACCATTTTCAATTATATCTGGATATAAAGTAAAAGTTGCGCCATCTAGCTCTTCTGTGCTTCAACAAGGGTATATTATAACGCCTCAAGTAGATCAGATTAATAAGACAAATAATCAATATCAGCAACCTTTTAACCAGTACAATCAATCAATTTATAACTCTCAATATCAGCAGGTTCAGAATAATAGTAATCAAATTCCAAGCGGACAAGGCACAGGTTCAGGACCCATAATACCTGTGTATTAACAAGTTTATTTTCTTTCTCCTAAAATAATTTTAGTTTCAAATTCTTTGCCAGCGTGAAGAATTTTTATTTTTTTACAATCTCCAACAGAGCAATCTTCTAAGATGTCACCAATAGTTTTTTCCTGAGTGATTTTTTGTCCAGCAAGCTCAAGGATAATATCTTTTTCTTTTATTCCAATTTTTTCAGCAGGGCTATTTGGAATAATAATTTCGTTATATGGCTTTTCGTTTATTACATAAGCTCCAAAATTAACAGGAAGTTTAAATTTATTTTTAATATGGTCGTCAACAATTATATAGTGTACACCTAAAAATGGCTTACAGATTTTTCCATATTTTTTAATATCTTCCAAATCTTTTTTTGCCATATTTATAGGAAGTGTAAAACCTATATTTTCCGCAGTAGAAATTATGGCTATATTTATTCCAATAGCTTCTCCTTTCATATTTACAAGCGGGCCACCAGAATTTCCTGGATTAATGGCTGCATCTGTTTGAATTAATCCGTGAATTTCTTGTATTGGAGATCGTGAATCAATTTGGGCTGTGATTGAGCGTGAGAGTCCTGAAATAATTCCAGCTGAAACTGTATTTTGGAAAATACCCATAGCGTTTCCAATTGCTATAACTTCTTCTCCCAATTTTAATTTTACAGAATTACTAAGTTTTATATATGGGAATTTATTAGTGTTCTCAATCTTAAGCATAGCTATATCGCTAACTGGGTCTTTAGCTATTATTTTAGCGTTGTATTTTTTCCCATCAGTTGTAAGAACTGTATAGTGGTTTTCATAGTCGTTTACAATATGTCTATTGCTCATAACTATGCCTTCTGGGCTAACTATAAAACCTGAACCGCTTCCAATTCGTACCATTCCGTCTTTATCTGCTTGGTCTTTGAGATCCCTTAGTTTTTTGTTTTTTATTGCTGGGAGTATATTTGTTATTGATTTTGCCTCTTTTTGGAGTTCATTAAAGTCCCTTGAAATTATTATCGTAACTGTTGCTGGCAATACCTTTTTAATAACACTTACTAAATTATTTTTAAACATATGTTTATTTTATCATAAACTGCTTTAAAAAAGCAGGGCAATGGCGTAAAATTAAATTTATACTCAATAGTAAATATTATGTTTATATTGTATATACTAAAAAAATAATAAATATGAAATTTTATAGGTCCAATGAACAAAAAATTAAAAATATAAAACTTCCAAATAAGTTTTTAATATTTGGCGTAGTTTTTGCAGTAATTATTTTAATAAGTGGAATTATATATATTATTCATTTTTCACAAGTTTTTATAATTAAAAATATTGAAATTAGCGGCGTTCAAAGTCCTTTGGCAGAAACTATTATAAGCAATTTAAAAGATTATTTTCCAAAACAATCAAAAATTTATTCATTGCTTGGACCTGACAATATTTTAGTGTGGGGAGCCGATATAGAAGAATTTTTAATAACTCATCCTCAACTTTCTGAACTTAAAATAAATACACATTACTTTGGTCGTATAGTTTCTATAGAAGTAAAAGAAAGAAAGAAATATGGATTGTGGTGCCAAGATTTAGAGGAAACAGGGAACGGGGAACAGTTAATAGGGAATAACGAATTTAATAATTCAACTAGCTCAAGTTTTATATCGGACATTGAAATTTCTTCAGTTGGTATTTTTTCAGCTGATAATCAAAAATGTTACTGGTTTGATGATACAGGGATGGCATTTTCAGAATCGCCAGTAATTGAAAGTGAGCTTTTTAAAAAAGTTAGCGACTTTTCTGGACAAGAAATAAAATTAGGAGAGAAAGTTATGCCAGAAAAATTTTTTGAAAATCTAAAGAAAATCTTTAAAATTATTGATGTTTCTGTAATTAATTCTAATACAATAAAAATAAAAGATATGTCACTTCAAGAAGTTGAAGTTGATTCATTAGCTGACCCTAAGCTATTATTTAGTTTAAATAATAATCCTGAATTTTCTTTAAGTGCTATAGACTCTTTGAAAAAATCTGGTAAGTGGGAAAAATTAAATTACATTGATTTTAGAGTGGAGAATAGAGCGTATTATAAGTAAACAAGAATTATGAATTACGAATTAGGAATTAACAAAAGTTTGTTAATTTAATTGTGCTTTTCGTGATTTAGCCGGCGGATGATTTTTAAATCTCTGCCTCGCAATTCTTTTAAAATGTTCATATCTGGGTCAATTGCGATTGAACGACCTATATATTGCCCTGAAGTGAAATGTGGGAGAATAACATAATCAGCTCCGTGGTGGTATAACTCTTTCATTTCTTTTTCATCTGCTGCGCGAATTATTATTTTAAATGTTGCCCCGTTTTTCTTTAGTAAATTAAGCGCTTGTAGTAGGCGCATATTGTCTTTGAAATCTGGATTTGTTGAAATTATTAATTTAGCGTGTGGAAAATTTGCTCTTTCAAAAATTTCTTCGTCATTAGAATCCCCGAATAAGTAATCATAATCGGAGTGTTTTAATTCATCAATTACTCGCGGGTCAAAATCTATTATTAATAATTGCTCTTTTGAAATGTTGTAAGCGATACTTTGCCCTAAGCGATGAGATCCGATTAAAATAATGGGTTTGTGGTTTACACTATCAGAAGAGTATTTTTCTTTCAAATTTTTTCTTTCAAATATGGTAAGCGCAGGGGAGATAAGCTCGAATATTTTTTCTGAATACATTATAAAATAAGTTGAAGTGGCAATTGTAATAATTCCAACAGAAGTAATTATTGCAACAATATCTTTTGTTATATGTCCTAATTGGTAGCCAGAAGTTGCTAAAATTAAACTGAATTCAGAAACTTGAGCTATATTTATTCCAGTTAAGAAACTGGTTTTTTTTCTGTATCCTAAAAGTCCCATTATTATTAAAACAATAAGCGGTGTTCCTATTAAAACAAAAAGAGAAAAAAGAATTACTGGAAGAATTATTTGTGAGATATCTGACAAAATAAAGGAAGAGCCTAAAATTACAAAAAATATTAAAACGAAGAAGTCGCGCAGATATTTTATTTTGGAAAATATTTGAAAATTTTCTGATGAATTTGCTAATGCCAGACCAGCTAAAAGTCCGCTGATTTCAATAGGGAAGCCAATTTTAGGATGGCTTGCAATGGACGCTAAAAGAAAAACCCAACTTATACTTGTTAAAAAAAGTAGTTCTTGAGAATATGAAATTCTGTCAAAAAACATAGGAACTATTTTCCTTCCGATAAAAAGAACTATAACTACTAGTGCAATGCCTTTAAGAAGTGTGAATGTTATATTACTCAAAATAAAACCATTTTCTCCTTTAATCCCAGATAAAAATACTAAAACTATTACCGCTATTAAATCTTGGACAAGTAATATTCCTGTAGAAATTTTTCCATATAGACTATTTGTGTCTTTTTTTTCAGAGAGAAGTTTTACAACTATAACTGTGCTAGATAAAGTGAGCGATAGCGCAATATAAGCAGAGTGTAGTTGACTTAAGTGAAATGCCGTTGCGATGAAAAATCCTGCAGTAAATGTGATTACAACTTGGAGCAGTCCGATCAATACAGATGTTTTCCCTATCATTTTTAAAGAACTAAAATCAATTTCTAATCCCACTAAAAACAAAAGAAACATTATTCCAATGCTAGAAAAGACTTTTAAAATTTCTTTGTCATTTAAGTGAAAAAAACCAAAATAACCAATAAGAGCTCCAGTGCCAATAAAAGCCAAAATAAGCGGTTGTTTAAAAAATTTTGCAACAACGCCCAATACTGTGGCAAGAATAATAACTATTGCAAGTTCAGAAATTCCTGGAGGCATATATAAAGTATATAATTTTTAATTTTTAATTTCCAATTTTCAATTAATTATATAAATAAAAAAATAGACCGCGTGCGCGGTTTTTAAGAAAAATTTGTTATTTTATGAATAGTGAAGTATCGCATAGAAAAATAAAGCAAAAAGTGAAGTTATTCCAATAATCATAGAAACCCCACCCCAAACTTGTTTGCTACCTTTTTCATAAACAATATAACCACCGCAAATAAAAGCTATGGAGGCAGCTATTATTACTAATATCAATAGTATTAAACCGTGCATAGCCGTTCTCCTATTTAGATAATTTTTATTTACTTTAAAAATTATAATATATATTAAGCGCTTTAAAAAGTTTTTGGATTTATAGAAAATTTATAAAGTTTTTTAGACCAAATTGGTCCGGCATAATCAACTCCAGTGCGAGGTTTGGTTATGATTTGTGATTTTTTAATTTTAATTCCGTGGTCTTCAAACCAGAGATTATTTTTACGAATTGCCCTTAGCCCATTGATTTTTTTATTTATTTTTAGAAATTTTGTTAGTTTGGCAGGGCCATTTATATGAATAGATTTATTGTTAAATTGTTGAATAGATAAATTGTTCATAGAGGTAGCGATTCCAGCGCGGATTAAAATGGCAGACGGATAATCTTTGCTATCAGTTACTATATTGAGCATATAATGCATTCCATAAGTAAAATAAATATAAAAAATACCTCCAGTTTCAAACATCGGGCTGTTGCGTAAAGTTTTTCCGCGTGAAGCATGAGATGCTTTGTCATTAAACCCGTCATAGGCCTCAACTTCGGTAATGAGCAAATAAATCCTTTTTCCTCTATATTTGCGGACTAAAAATTTACCTAGTAAATTGTGGGCAATTTTTAATGTTGGCTGTTGGAAAAATTTTTCAGGCAATATTTTCTTCATTGACCCCATTAGAAGTAGATAATCATTATCTTTCTATAATTCAATAGAATACTTTTATTTTTTATATAATTCAATCTATACATGTGTCACCTACTTCTAACGGGGTTGAAATAATGACCTTATTTACTTATAATTATCATATAAATTAGCTTTTATTTAAATGATTAATACTAAATATGGGGGATTTTGATAATCGTAAACTTTTGGGTGCAATTGAGGCCATTTTCTTTGTATACGGAGAGCCCTTAGATATTAAAAGAATTTCTAAGATAGTTAATACTAGCGAAGATAAAGTTAAGGGTGCATTAGCGGAATTAGAAGTGAAATATTCTATGGAAGAAAGGGGCTTGAAACTAATTGTAAATGGTGATAAATTTCAGCTTGCAACAAAGGCGGAATTTTCTGAACTTTTAGAAAGTTTTGTAAAAGAAGAATTTGATGAAAATTTAACGCCAGCGGCGTTAGAAACTCTTTCGCTTATAGCTTTCTTAGGGCCAATATCAAGACCAAGAATAGATTATTTTAGGGGAGTCAATTCTTCTTACTCAGTTAGGAATCTTTTGACAAGAGGTTTAATAGAAAAATCTTCAGATTTGCAAAATCAACATAATATTTTATATAGAACTAGTCTTGATTTATTAAAGTATTTAGGAATTTCAAAAATAGAAGATTTGCCTGATTATCAAAAATATCAGGCATTAATTACTGAAACTAATTAAAAATATTTTCTGAAATATATGAGAAAAATAAAATTTATTTTATTAATGTTAATAGTCTTGTCTTCTTTTGTTGTATTAAAGGCATTAGGAGAAGGAGTGGGTAACTCATTAGTATTAAAAGCTGTTGAAGGTAATTCTGACCAACTAACAGCTTCTGTAGGTGATTCAGTAAAGCAATTGCAAAATAATAATGCAGATTTATCAGAAGTGTATTCTCAGAATGTTATTTCAACATCTTCGCTTTCTAAAATAAATAATAGTGGGTGTGATTTAAATGTTTCAGCACAGTTGGGTTTAGTAAGACCGTTTGGACAAAATTATAGTTTGGTTGAATTTAACGCTGACAATCATTGGCCGATTGCTTCAATAACTAAATTAATGACAGCTATGATTGTGTATGAGAATATGAATTTAGAAAAAAACATAACTTTTACAAGCAGTTCTGCTTCAGTAGATGGTGTTACAGGAGATTTTAAAGTTGGAGAAACTTTTAAAATAAGCGATTTAATTAGTTCAATGTTAATTTTTTCAAGTAATCGCGCGGCAGAGGCTTTGTCGCAGGATTTTGGTAGAGATAAATTTATGGATCTTATGAATAAAAAAGCAAAGGAATTAAGTATGATGGACACTAATTTTTATGATCCGACAGGACTTTCTATGAATAATCAATCAACCCCAAATGATATTTTTAAATTGGTTTCTTATATATACAATGTTCATCCGGAGATTTTAAAAATAACCAGGCAAATAAAGACTTATATTACAGAGATTAATTCACGAAAAAGAAGGACTATTTTAAATATTAATGAATTTGTTGGAACTGCAAATTTTATTGGAGGAAAGACTGGTTTTATAGAAGAATCAAAAGGTAATTTAGTTTCAGTTTTTAATGTAGATAATCAACTTATAATTACAGTTGTTTTGGGAAGTCAGAATAGATTTGGAGAAACTAAAAAATTATTGGAGTGCGCACAATAGTTAATAAAGTTATAATGTTATAAAGTCCATAAAGTTTTAATTTACGAAGTATATTCTAAAAGGTTTTTATATAAACTTTATACATTACAGATATTATAGGTATTTAACAAAATTTTTATGTTTTCAATTCACGTAATAAATATTGTAAAATTTATAATCCTTTTTGTTTCCTCTATTTTAATAGCATTTATTTTTGAGCCCTTGCTTGTTCATTATCTTTATAAATATAAGGCGTGGAAAAAAAGATCAAAAAAGAACGCTATAGATGGAGCTGACATTCCGATTTTTCAAAAATTTCACAGTCAAACAGAAACTTCTACTCCTCGTATGGGAGGGATTTTAATTTGGGGGACGGTTTTAATTGTTTCCACATTAATTTTAGTAGTTTCTATATTTTTTCCTCAAGTGAATTTTTTAAGTCGTTCTGAAACCTGGCTTCCTTTATTTACTTTAATTTCTGCTTCTGTTTTAGGTTTAGTGGATGATGTAATGACAATAAGAAATAGCGAAACTTATATTGAGGGTGGGTTGCGTCTTAAGGTGCGGCTAATTTTAATTTCAGTCATCGCTATTGTCGGCGCTTGGTGGTTTCATTTTAAACTTGGCTGGAGCAGTATTTATGTTCCATTTTATGGAAACGTAGAAATTAACGGTTTGTATTTAGTGATTTTCGTAGTGGTTATGTTGGCGACGTTTTCTTCTGGAGTGGTTGATGGTTTAGACGGTTTGTCTGCTGGGGTATTAGCTCCTATATTTGGAGCATTCGGAGTAATAGCTTATGCGAGAGGTTTGTATGATCTAACTGCTTTTATAATAATAATTATTGGCGCTCTTATTGCGTATTTGTGGTTTAATGTTCCTCCGGCTAAGTTTTGGATGGGTGATAACGGAATACTTGGATTAACATCGGTTTTGGCGGTAATCGCTTTTTTAACTAATTCCATTTTTTTATTACCGATTATCGGAATGGTTTTAGTAATTGAAGTTTTATCTGTAATAATTCAGTTGCTTTCAAAAAAATTGAGAAATGGAAAAAAAGTTTTTCTAGCAGCGCCAATTCACCATCATTTTGAAGCTAAGGGCTGGAGCGAATCACAAATTACAATGAGATTTTGGATTATCTCTGCCGTGTCTTCTGGCTTGGGGTTGATACTTTATTTTTTGAGTAAGTTCTTATATTAGCAGCATGTTTAATGTGTAATGAGACAAGGAATACTATTGGCGGGATTAGTACAGTGGTAGTATGATTGCTTCCCAAGCAATAGGCGCGAGTTCGATTCTCGTATCCCGCTCAAATTTCATACCTTAAAAGATATTTAGAAATCGTGTTATTGGTATGATGTGTGGTATAATTAAATTATATAAATGAATACTATAACTAAAAAACGCAATTTAGGACAATTTTTTACTACAAATTCTGATTATATTTTGCAAGG
>Ga0210057_1004618_pt1 | contig 18164 bp, 12 predicted proteins | sample CryGeyCG2114_010_2_FD_183968 | JGI IMG/M metagenome (GOLD analysis project Ga0210057, IMG submission 183968) | Groundwater microbial communities from aquifer - Crystal Geyser CG10_big_fil_rev_8/21/14_0.10 (SPAdes) (version 2) | ecosystem: Environmental > Aquatic > Deep subsurface > Groundwater ...
AAATAAAAAGACATGTCTCTTTTCTCGGTCTACTTGATGCTAAAAAAATGAATTACTTTTTTTCCCACATTAATCTTATCTTGTTACCTTCACGATCAGATTGTTTTCCATTAGTTCAAGTCGAAGCTATGCTCCGTCATGTTCCTGCAGTCTGCGCAGATATTCCAGGTGCACGCGTAGCTGTACAAAAAACTCGGTTTGGCCTGCTGCATAAAAAGGAAGATTTCCATGATCTCTCAGAAAAAATTATTTTAGCAGTAGAACAATTAGATTATTTTGCCAAATATCAATCTCAAGTTTCCCGTTTTTTTTCATATGAAACAATTACCCAGTCGATTACAGACTATATTACAAACTGAAATAGATCCTGCTTTTTCAAAACGCGCGCATTATATATTTGCTGAGATTCAAAAACACAAATCCGCTTGCATCCTTGATGCTGGTTGCGGAAGAGGATTTTACTCTCATACTATTGCACTATTCCCATTTGTAAAGAGAATTTATGGGATAGATATTAATGAAAAATATCTGCAAGTGGCTAAAACTCATTGTACAAATAAAAAGATAAAATTGATAAAATCTAGTATTTATTCACTACCCTTTCCCAGTAACTACTTCGACTGTATTGTCTTATCTGAAGTACTCGAACATTTAACAGATGAAAGAAAAACTCTAATAGAATTAAGGAGAGTATTGAAAAAAGGGGGTATTATTCTCCTCACTGTTCCAAATGCTAACTATCCTTTTCTTTGGGATCCTCTTAATTGGATTTTGGAAAGAACAATGCAGAAACATATTTCAAGTAACATATGGTGGCTATCAGGTATTTGGGCAGACCACGAACGTCTGTACTCCCAAGAATCAATTCAATCGCTACTAAAAAAACACCGTTTTACTGTTCAATTCATAAAAACATTAGTTCATTGGTGCTGGCCTTTCTCACACTTTTTTCTCTATGGAATAGGAAAAAATATTGTTGAAAAAATGAAAATAAATAGTGTTAATCGATTTAATTTCTCTCGAAAAACGTCTTTTTTTTCACAACTGATTGCTATATTATTTAAGCTACCTACTAGATTACTTGATAAAAAAATACCATTAAGATCGTCTGTAAACATTGTCGCTCTTGTAGTTAAATAACAGATTCTGAATTAGATTTTTCTGCTTCAATTATATATCAATACGCAAACCACTTTAAAACAGGTAATGATCCGAGCCAATCATTTATTTGGGATAGTTTTTTAAACCAATTAAAAAATGGACGAGGAAATAAACCTAAACCGGTAATCTTGATATTGCTAAAACCATATAATTTAAGTTTATTTTTAATATTCCAGTATGTGCAGTTTAAAACCCCTTTTTCTACTTCCCAACCAACAAATACGGGAAGAAAAATATACCAACTAATATTAAGAGCTCCTGGTTCACTAAATAAAATTCGCCCCTTTTGTTTCAACGAAAAATAAAAATGTGGAAAATATATATCGAAATCAATATGATGCAGAATATCTGCACCCACAAACATATCATATTTGCGTACCCCCACTAAAGAGTGTGTCGTTTTAAGTCTATTTTTATAATTGTTCTTAACATTTGACTGTAATACACTTAATGATTTTTTGCTTACATCGACAGCGGTTACATTATATCCAGCTTTAATTAAAGGAATGGTTAATCTACCTGTACCAGCACCAAAATCTACTATTTTTTTACAACTATTACTTTTAAAGATTGTTTTCAAAATTAAATTCAATTCAAATTTTGTATGTAGGGGTGGATTATCAATACTCTTTCTTTTATACTGATGAGTCTCGTTGTTAAAAAAAGTGCTTTGTATTTGCGTATTAACTTTCATTTTTTGTTTTTAAAAATAAAAACACTTGGGTGATCATAAACAGTAAACGCCTCTTCAAACCAATAATTAATCCATGAATTTGGATGAAATGGAAAAAAATATTGATAAAGTGGAATGAATCGTTTCACCAATGTATAGTTTGTTTTTTCATTAAATAGATCAATATAATATTTGCTCATTTTCGGATATTTTTCTGGTACAGTTGACATACTCGCCCATCCTCTATTTGAAGACAGGATATAATAATCAGCTTTTTGTAACTGTTTTTTCATTTCAACCCACTTTTCATCAGTATCAGGATCAAAAACTTTCATTTGTTCTATGCGGTATTGTTTTTCCGAAGAAACCGGATAAGGAAGAGAGTCGTCCCAATATTCACTGAGAATAAGTGAATTATTTGAAATATTGTTATATATCCAGTAAGATGCCGCTATTCGAGTATTAGGTAATACATAAATTGAGGAAAATACTAAAGGCCAGCATAAAAAACCCGTTATAACGATTAAAAATACCATTCTGTTTTTAATTCGAATTAAAGTGAAAGCAAAACTTCCCAATAAAGCAAAAAAAGGAAAAAGAAATATGAGATAGCGAATTGACTTCGCAAATTGAAAAGAATTATACGTAAAATAGCCAAAAATCCAAATCATTACACTGATTCCAATTAAACATTCCAACAGATATTTGGACTTTTTAATTCTTAACTTGTTGATACATACACGAACAAAAAAAATAGATCCGATGAAACTGAGAATAAAAGAAAAAATCCCTAAGCCAAAAAACGATACATTAAACAAGCTGAATAAAATTGGCTTTTTACTCAACCATTGAACATTTGGCGGAAACATCATTTGTTCCGATGTTATATATTTCAATTCAGTTATATTTTTAACAAACTGTTTATTGAGGTCAAAATTTAAAATGTCTCCTGAATCAAAATAATACGGAGAAAAAAATCTTATTCCTACATATAGTACTAACACATATAGAACGATAAACAAAACAAGACTCTTAATTTTTCGTTCGTATAAAAATCTTATAAAAATAATTAACATTAATAGTGGCATCATATAAATCGCACTAATTTTAGATGAAATTGCAAGACTTAATAAAATTGATGACCCGATAAAATAACTAAGTTTACTTTCATAAAAATACTTAACTGCCATATAAAGACTGGTAAAAAGAAACAAGTTAAGAAATGTATCCGTTGTATAAAAATGAGAAGCTTGGATCGGGTATACTGCAATCGTATACAAAAAAGCAGAAAACAGCGGAAAAGTAATCGGTAGATGATACTTTTTTTTCAATAGCATCCCAATTTTATAGACTACAAATAGTACAAGCATATCTGCAATTCCTGATAACAGTCTTCCCTGTAGGGTAAGCGCGTTATACGAATCAGTATTTAAAAATAAGGCAATTATTTTATTTAAGGTAAGCGGGAAAAGTCCATAAACAAAAAATGAAAAACCAATATTAGTAGGGTTCCATGTAGAAACAGCGGCGTTAAGATAATCTTCTAAACTATCTGGCAATTTCATTGAATTGCCAACCATTGTGAGAAAACGTTCATCTGGATGCAAATGCATATTTGCATCCCAATTCAGATTCTGAAATCGTAAAAATACAGCTAATAAGAAAATACAAATTAGTATATTAGTTTTATTAATGTGTTTCATGAAGAATCACCTTTCTTCCTTTTTTTTCACCTCTTTTAAGACATGTTCAAGATTTTTACCTTCCTTTTTAATTATTTTAGGCTCTCCTTTTTTTGGAAATAGTGATAAAATTACCTGAAATAACCCCCCTTGTTTTTCTTCTTTAATGAATAATTTAGCTTTAGTTATTCCTTTTCCTTTTTGAATAATATTTTTGAAATGGTAAAAAAAACCACCAAGAACTTTTTTACTTTTCTGGGATAGATTCTTACTGGTTACCTTAATCAATTCCCTATTGCTTTCTCGAATAAATAGTGAAAGTAAATCTTTTGTAGTAATTATGGTTATTGGTTTATTCATTGAATCCACAACAACAACGCTTCCAATTCTTTTTTCAAGAATTAAATGGAGCGCGTCTCTGAGAATTCTTTCTGCACCAAGAGTTAATACGAACGATTTCGCATAATTTCTTACTCGTTTATTTTGAATATTATATTTTTTTCCATCGCCATTTGAACGGTCTTTTTTTTTCGGACTTGCAAGCAATGATATAACGTCATAATAACTTATGATTCCTTTTAACCTAAATTCTTTATTTACTACTACCAATTTTGAAACCCGTGTATTTTTAAATATTTGAAGAGCATTTGAAATTGAATCATCTTCATATATAGTTATGAGCTTTTGTTTTTTAGTTTTTAAGAATTCTGAAATCTGTGTAGAAAAAATGTCTAAATGCTGCAAATTACGTAGTAATGAACGGGCGGAAATACGACCTAAAAATTTTTCGTTATCATCAAATACAGGCAGATAGTGAACTTTTGATTCATTCATTAATTGCGCTATTTTCGATATTGAAAAATGAATTCCAATCCGAGGGGCATGAAATATACAGTTTATGACTTTTGCATTCGAAGGAAAAGAAGTTCTAATCACAGAAAAATAGGGATTAATTAATCCTAAATATTTATGTTCTTCATCAAAAACAAGAGCGGCATCATGCGCACTTTTAAGTTTACTTAAAGCCGAAGATAGTGTTTCGTCAGGAGATACCTTAATAACGTCTTCTGAGTCAATAATTGTGTGCACTTTCATATAAAATGCTGGGAATGTATTAAATTTATAATTGTCTGCATACCCCATCCCGTCCCCCCCACATCTATTATACCTACTGGTTTACCACTATTATATCCTGGACCTGCAATATCAAGATGAATCCATTTTGCTTTTTTAACAAATTCACGGATAAAAAGAGCCGCAGTAATTGCCCCACCATAATGAGGGGCTCCGCCAATATTTTTTAAATCTGCAACCCTGCTTTTCATACGCTCCAGATATCGTTCATATAGAGGCATTTCCCACACGCTTTCTCCTTCATAATTTGCGGTTTCAATAAATATTTTATTTAATGATGCATTATTTCCAAATAACCCTGTTATCTCTGTTCCAAGCGCAACCATACAAGCTCCTGTTAATGTTGCAATGTCAATAATGACTTCCGGATGCAGTTCAAGTTCGGCATAAGCAATTGCATCAGCAAGAGTAAGTCTTCCTTCAGCATCTGTATTTAATACTTCAATTGAAGTTCCATCAATAGTTTTTACTATATCTCCTGGTCGCATGGATTTTCCTGAAGGCATATTTTCACATGCGGGTAATATACCATATATGGTATATGGGATTTGTTCAGACGCTTGTGAAAGATAATGAAAAATCCCTAATACTGTCGCTCCTCCGGACATATCTATTTTCATATCTTCCATTGCACTTGCCGGTTTTAATGACAAACCACCCGAGTCAAATGTAATGGATTTTCCAATTAAACATATTTTTTTAGCTTTTTGGTTATTTACATGCGGGTTTTGATATGTAAGTATAATAAATTTCGCTTCATGTTCACTACCTTTTGCAACTGCCGTAAAAGCTCCCATGCCTAATTTTTCACATTCGCTTTTTTCTAAAATTTGAACAGTAATATTTTTTGATTTTGCAGCAATTACTGTTGCTTTTTGCATAAGAATTGAGGGATAAACGTGTGACGCAGGTTCATTCACTAAATGTCTTGTATATTCAATTGCGTCAGCAATTTTTCTTCCGTTAGACATTCCCTCTTTAATTTCATTTATTTTATTAGTATCGGTATATAAAGTAAATGTCTTTATGTGATGATGCTTACTTCTTGTTTCTTCCTTTTTATGTAAATGATATACATATTCTGACATAAAATATGCAATAGAAATATTCTTTCCAACTTCTTTCATATCCGTCAATACATTAGAATGAAACCACATGTCAATTGCTGCAGATTTTAAAACACGAGCTTTTCGCAACGCTTCAGCTGTTTGATTTTTTATATCCATCACCGTAAAATTTTTCTTTTTTCCAGCGCCAATTAAAATAATATTTGAATAAAAGGGATCTGCATCGAAGGAAATACATTGGTCTTTCTTACCTAAAAAATCATTTAGTTTAGTTTTATTTTCAATTTTAAGACATATTTCTTTTGGAAAAATATGAGCAAAATGTTCTGTTACTTTATCATTCTCAAAAAAGAGATAAAGAAGCGTATCCCCTCTTTTTGGAAGCTGATTATTCTTTACAAAAATACTTCCTTGCATAGAACACTATGTTAATCTTTAAAATGATTGGAGTCAAGAGGTAAAATATTATAAATATTACTATTGACTTTTCATAAAAATAGGTAATAATGGTACATAATCTTTTATAAAAATGAAAAAAGAAATCGAAGAAAAAAATCTTCAACAAACTAATTCACATTTCTCAAACAAACATACAATTCTATTGGTAAATACAGGAACACATAAAAAGCGATTTATTATACATAAACTGAAGGAAATGGGTATTTCCATTATCGTATTAAATAAGGAAAAAAATTGGGCGCAATCATATGTCGATTCTTGGATACTTGCCGATACAACAAATCATCGAGAATCACTTACTGCTGTTGAAAAATTTATCACTTCAAATCCACATCTAAAAATTGAGGGAGCTATGACTTTTTGGGAAGACGATGTTCTTCTTACTTCCAAAATAATTGACCGTTTCAATTTTGTTGGAATACCCTTTCATATTGCAAAGCAAGTGCGAAACAAGTATTTATTTCGAAAATTTTGTCAAGAAAATAATATCCCAACTCCGCAACACATGTTAGTAAAATCAATGGACGATCTTCATTTTATTGAGCGTAATTTTAAATTTCCTTTAGTAATTAAACCCGCGTTTGGTTCAGCAAGCGCATTTGTTGTTCAAGTAAAAGACAAAGAAGATCTTGATGAGGTATATCAATATGTTAAAAATAATATTTCAGCAAATACAGAATCAGCGCTTTCTGATGGCTTAGATATATTTATTGAAGAATATATTGACGGCGACGAAGTTGATCTTGATCTCATGATTCAAAATGGAAAAATTAAATTTTATGCCATTTCAGACAATTTTAATAAAGCAAAAGATATATTTTTCATGGATAGTGGTCAATCTATTCCGTCAAGTCTTCCTATTAAGGACCAAGACGCCTTGCTTGATATGGCTGAGGAAACATTAGAAAAATTAGGAATCCAAAACGGCTGCATTCATTTTGAAGCAAAATCTACAAAACGCGGACCATTTCCAATTGAAGTTAATCTCCGTATGGGTGGTGATTATATTTATTCATATATTAAAGATGCATGGAATGTTGATCTTATTGAAATGAGTGTAAATATAGCATTAGGTCAATATATTAAAACAATAAAAAATAAATATCCTCGGAAATATATTATTGGATGGGATCTCTATCCAAATGCTTCGGGTATTTTAGTACAACTTGATATTTCAGAAAAACTGAAGTCAAAAAAATACTTGGAAGAACTACATATTTATAAAAAAATCGGGGATCCTGTTCTCATTCAACCTGATGGATCGGATTATCTTGGATGGTTGACTGTATCAGGGGAAAATTCGATAGATGCACAAGATAACCTAAAAGACGCTCTTAATTATATTGACTATAAGGTGGTTAAATTTGATCCTGCATCATCAATTGGAAAGACATCACGAAAACATCGTCGTTCTTTTGCATCACTCCAACAAGATACCATTATCCGGGCTATGAAAATTGAAAATATACGAAGAGTTTCCATTAAAGACTTACGGAAACTCCATATCGGAATTGCATGTAATATTTTCAACGGTGAAAAAGGAGATGTCGAAGTAGATCTCATGAGTGTCGGTAAAAATATTGAAAAAACGCTTGTTGAGCGAAATTACAAAGTTTCATTTTTTGATTTCAATAATCTTCCAAAAGTATTTAATGAACTGCGGACATCTGACGTTGATATGGTTTTTAATGTTTGTGAACGAATAAATAATTCAAGTCTTCTTGAACCGCACGCAGCTTCTATTTTAGATACTCTCCAAATCCCCTACACTGGATCAAATCCATTTACGTTATCTTTATGTATTGATAAAATCAGGGTTAAAAAACTACTTGCCTACCACGATATACCAACACCGCGATGGGATTATGCATATACCATGGATGACGATATCGATGAAGATTTGAAATACCCGCTCATTATTAAACCAGGCAATACAGATAATTCTATTGGGATAACAAATGAATCGGTTGTTGTTAATAAACGCGAACTGAAAAAACAACTTGAAAAAATTATTCTTAAACTAGGAAGACCTGCTTTAATTGAAGAATATATCGAGGGAGATGAATATGATGTTTCTATCATGGGGAGCGATGAAGCTGATCTCCGCATCCTTCCCCTATCCCGTTCCATATTTGATAAAATGCCTAAAGGCTATTGGCATATCTATCCTTTTGAAGCAAAATGGAAAGAAAAAGCTGCTTATAAAAAAATTATTACTCAAAGACCTCCAAAAAATATCAGTAAACGTCTAGAATCATTGATTTCTGAAATTGCTCTTGATACGTATAACATTCTTGATTGTCATGATTATGGAAGAGTGGAAATTCGTGTTGATAAAAACGATAACCCTTATGTTCTGGAACTTAATCCAAATCCTTCAATTAATATTAATGATTGTGTTCCCTATGTTGCGGAATTAACAGGTATGGACTATGGAGACTTCTTGGAGGAAATAATAAGCATGGCAGTCAAACGCTACAAAAATAAACCCCCCTACTACCACCTGCAGACGAATATTATGTAGAAATATATAAACAAACTCGGATTACGAAACTTAATACATTATTACTACAAGCAATTCGTCATTCTGGCACCACTTCTGATTGTCCAGAATCAGTTTACCCTTCCGTAACTTTAACGTAGGAGGGATTCTGGATGCGCCCGCTTTTGGCGAGACTTACCAGAATGACGTAAATATTATTTCGTAATTTACCATAATGACACCTATTTACATTCGACTAATATTCGACTACTATTTGACTAAAATTAAAAAGAATTTATTACGCCAAAAGCAACCAGACGAATTGATTTCAATAAACTTATCAAATTTGGCTTAATTGTCAGACGCGGAAAAGGAAAAAATACGTATTATGTATTGAAAAAGAAATAAACACTATAAAAACAACCCCCTACTACCACCTCCAGACGAATATTATGTAAAAATACCTTTTAATAACTATTATTTTATTTTTCCCAATATGCCTCATCTTTCGATTTATCGATAAATCGAAACAAAAACGAAAAAGCTTTCAATCTTTACGATTAAACAGTTTCCAATAAAACCACAAGTTTATTATCTGAAAAAACTGTAAAGTAAGAAGTGCTTTCGAAGGAGTGACTTTATCTGCTACAAATCCTAATATAAACGCTAATACACCAAACACAATACTTCCCGCAAATGAATTGAGCGAACCCATTGTCGCGCGTTGTTCATTTGAAAATTCTTTTTGCATTAACGTATTCTTTGTTACAGATGTAACGCCATAAAACACTGATGTTGTAGACATGATAAGTGGAGATAATATGGTTGGAAATGCTGTTGAAATAATATTTACAATCCGATTGTAGATATTGTCAATAATAAGTATTTTTATAATTTTTAATCCCTTGAATCTTCTTAATATTCTTCCACTAAAATGAAAACTTAATGCTGCTCCAATATTTGAAATTGTTTTAGCAATTCCAACTGCCCACACTGGCCAAAGAGTATTATAGAACGCAGACTGGAATTGGTATGAGGCTTCTCCAAATGCATACCCGAATATTGAAGTAAGACTTAATAAACGAAGTTTCTTATTTTGTGTGAAATTTTTGAAAGCAGCCTTTAAGTGAATGTAGATATTTCCACTTTCACTGCTATGCGTCTTCAATTCTTTCAGTTGGAAAGATAAGTAAAGACAGATTACTTGAGGAATAACGGATAACCACATAATTAAAGAAAAAGACCAGTTGGCAAGAAAGCTTCCTAACAACCCTGAAATAGCTAAGGCGATTTGAAACATTGCGCTTATTTTTCCTAAAAACTCATCATACTGATTTTCATTACCGGATTCTGAAAGCGTATCATGAAGGAGCGCATCATTGTTGCCGCTGTAAAAAGAGCGTGATAGACCTTCAAATAAAGCCCCAATGGAAAGCATAAAAAACGATTGACCCAAGGCATAAAAAAGAGAATATAAAACCGCTAACAATGCGCCTAAAATAACTGTTTTTTTCCTTCCAATTTTATCGGAGAATATTCCGGTTGGTATTTCAAAAAGAGCCGACGAAATCATAGTAATGGAAAATATACTCATACCTAAAGCATATGAACCAGAAACCCGTGCAAAATAAATAATAGCTATCGGAGCATATAGCCTAAAGTCTGTGAAAAAATTAAACCAAGTCAATAATTTGATGTTTTTATGAAGAACCATGTGGACTCGAAGGGATTTGAACCCCCAACATCTTCGATGTAAACGAAGCGCTCTACCGTTGAGCTACGAGTCCTAGCAATTTAAAGTATAATTATAACAAAATTAAAGTTGAAATTAATAAGATGGATCCCAGCCTTCGCTGGGATGACAAACAAAATATGAAGAAAAAGACATTTCTCTTTTTTCCGGTTGAAATCGGACTTGTTCATATTGTACGGGGATTAAGTATCGCTGAAGAACTTTTTTCACGTGGTCATAAGGTATATTTTGCTCTTCCAAAAAGAAAACATGATTTATTTAAATCAACTCCTATATCCCTGATAGATATAAAATCTTATCTTAACGTTGATAATGAAATAAATATTAAATCATTTAGTGATTTTCGTTTTCTTAACAATCTTGTTAACCAAGAACTTGCCATGATAAAAAAATATAAACCTGATGCGATAATAGTAGATTTCCGTATATCGGCAATGGCAGCCGGACTTATTACAAAAACACCGACTTATTTTCTTTCACTTGGAGAAAGTCTTCCTTATGGGGCACGTCTCCCAAATCCAGGACTATCTCCTCTACTTTACTCTTTATTTCAACCTTTTACCGGAAAAATCTATCATAAAGTGCTTACCCGTTATTTAAAACCTGTCATGGATATTGTTAAAAAACATAATGTTCATATTACATGGGACTCATGGTTTAAAAAAATTTTCTGGATTTTATCTGAACCATCATTCTACTTTCCTCCCTTTTCAAAAAATCTTAATCTAAGTTATGTAGGACCGCTTTCATGGAACGGGTTTCAAAACAATATCCCTCACTGGTTGTCATCTATTAAACCAAATGGTAAAACTATTTATGTTACTTTTGGCGGAACAGGATTTGATAAAAAAAAATTGATTGATCTTAGCATTTTATTAATTAATCATAGCTATAGAGTAATAGTGAGTTCTGGTACTATTGCTTATCCTGAAGATTTCCCAAAAAAATCAAATCTCTATGTCTCACGGTTTCTTCCCGGAAAAGAAATTTCAAAACGAGTTGATCTTATGATATGTCATGGCGGATATGGAACTATGATTGAAGCAATTCAAAACAACACACCAGTTCTCTCAGTGCCTTTTAACCCAGATCAAATCATACACGGTTGGAGGATGCAGGAATTAGGTGTAGTTAAATGTCTTTTTAAAGTTTCTCTCCCAGATCTTAAGGAGATTTTTACTTTTAACTGGAAACAAATTGAAGAAAAAGGTAAAAAACTAAACATAGAAACAGTTGCTAAAGAAGCCGAAAATATACTTCAAAACATCCATACATACAAAACAGCTCTCATTAATTTTAATAAAAAATATCCCTATAAAAATGGCGCAAAGCAAGCTGCTGATATTATTGAACAAAACAACGCAAATCCGTTTCTTGCCTAAATAATGGTGTGTTATAATAATTAAGTCGAAAATTGAAAATTTGGGTGCGTAGTTTAACGGTAAAACAGTTCTCTGATAAAGAACAGAGCGATGGTCCGACTCCATCCGCACCCACAAAAATTATGAAATATTCTCATTTATAATGATGTATGTCTCTTGATAGAATAAAACCCTATCCTCTTAACCCTCTTGCTGAAACTTTGAGTAACCTTCTTTTATGGGATGGTCCTAAACGAAGAGATGCGGAAAAAATAAGGGCCGCTGGGATTCCAACACCTCGTATTTTTGACACTTTTAGAGAAGCTGCTGAGGCTATTAAAGGTGGTCGACATGTTCTATTTCGAAGCGAGAATGCTATTGGATCAGGTCATATTGAACCATCTGGTTTGTTTACTACGTTTTGTGTAGATAAACATGGTTTTGGTGAAACTCATCAAGACATAATTCCATATCCAGAATGGGAACAAGCTGTTATTGATGGAGACGAGCAAGCAGCGTATCATTTTTTAGCCTCTCAACAATTAAATCGACAAGAACCACTCCAGTATGCGGCATTATTCAATATTTCGCAACCTCCTCCTCCAAATTTCTCTCTTTGGGAATATATACAGGGAACCAATTTAACTCTCGCTCGAGATCCAATCAATCCGCTTCGATTTCATTTTGCAATTAAAAAAGGGGAGGGTTATGATCAATTTATTGTAAATTCTGACCTTACTGTGCAGTTTTTAACAAATCCAGACTTTCCAGACGCAGTACACGAACAGTTTATACCTCTTATAGAAACCTATTATGCAGCAGATAAAGCGCTTGGCAATGGCACTGTTAAAGCCATGGAAATGCAGATTACCCCAGCTGGACAGATTTTCTGGCTACAATCACTCCCATGCCCAACACATACACCATTATTAGATAAACAAACGAAACTTCAAACATCAGACGGTGATAATAATGTTCCATTGTCTTTTTTTCGTGGACTAAAAGGTACGTATCAACTTAATGTTCTCATTGAAGCTGGCATTGTTAATGGTTACCTTACTATTGATGATTGTAAAGCACTCCGGCAACAGTTTCCTCCAGAGGTAAACGGCTTTGCTATTACTCCACCAACTAATCCTGCCATTATGGCATTTCTATTATCAAGGGCGCAAGCTTACATTACACCCGCACGTAAAGCGGGAAATATCATTCGAGCGGATCATGCAGCAAGATCAGCTTTTTTTGTTCCACCTTTTAGTGGTGTAATTGAAACTCGACATTTACAAGCTTTTTTAAGAAAAGCCTCTAATGGACTTGTTCAAATAAAGGAATTTAATTTACCTTCATGGGATGATATTCCTCTTACTCTTAGTTGGATTCTTTTAGTTCTTCATTCCGATGGAACAAATGCTACTCTTTCTTATATGTAGTATTTTCTAGATTAATTTCAAAAATTCTTTTATATCTTTCTTTCTAAAGTATATAATAAATTATGCACAAGGATTTTAAATCATACACGAAAGAATCAGTTTCACATTTTTTTGAAGCAATAATCAATTTACTTATTTTTTTTCCTTACTTTTTTTCATTTACTAAACTGCTTAAAACATTATTCCATCCCTGGAAAAATTTAATTACAAAAAAAACAACTCGCGGATTCTCTTTTAGCGAATGGGCAAATCGAACGTTTCTTAATATGATTTCCAGTGGAATAGGTTTTTGTATGAGACTTAGTATTATTTCATTTTTTATGATATTTGAATTATTATACGTAGTCTTGCTTCCATTTATTATTATCTTATTTTTTATTTTCCTCCCTCTTTTTTATTTAAACTACCTGTTTCAAAAGACAGATGAAGTAAGAAAACTTGAGCTTAAAAAATGGTTTATCTCAACACATCTGCTCAAAGCAGAAAATCAAATTCGTGTAGAAGAATGGTTTGAATCATTTTATCTCACCTACTTTTATAAAAGCAAATGGTGGAAGCTCCCCCATCTTCTTTCTTTCCCTCCTCTCGCGCGCGACTGGGCAGTTGGATTTACTCCAACACTTGACGAATATACCGAAGAACTTACTATTCCTACCTATCAGGCAAAATTTAAATCAATTGTGGGTAGAGTAAATGAGCTTCGACAAATCGAAGAAGTATTAAGCAAACATGAAGAGGCAAATATTCTTCTTGTCGGTGATGAAGGAGTTGGCAAACATGCGGTAGTTGATGCTTTGGCAAAAAAAATATACGAAGGACAAACCAATCCAATTCTTGCATACAAACGAATATTAAAAATTAACTTTGAAAAAATTCTTACCGTTTTTACTGATTTAAAACAACGTGAGGCATTTCTTGAAAGTCTTTTTTATGAAGCTGTTGAAGCAAAAAATGTTATTTTACTTATCGAAAATATTGATAAATACGTCGCGTTTGGCACAGACCGTGTTAATCTTTCTATTCCTATCGAAAAGTTTGGTAAATCTTCTTCTATTCAATTTATCGGAATAACTTCTCCCTTTTTTTATGAACGATTTATCTTTTCAAATGAAAAAATAAATAGAATATTCACAAAAATTGAAGTAAATGAAATCTCAAAAAAAGAGGCGTTATTAACTCTTCTTAGTGCGTTGCCACAATTTGAATACCGTTACACACTTAGTATTCCTTTTGAAACAATTGAAAATTGTATTGAAAAAAGTGAATTTTATATCACTCATATTCCATTTCCAGAAAAAGCGTTGGATTTATTAGATAGTGCATGTGTTTTTTATAAAACAAATACAAAATATCAAAACACCAACTCAAGATTACTTCCAGAACTCATTGATCTTACATTGTCGGAAAAAACTCATATTCCCACTCAGTTAACAGACAATATGAGAAAAAAACTCATTGACCTGGAAAAACTGCTTGGACAACAAGTTATATTCCAAGAATATGCGATTTCTATGCTTGCTGGTGCTATGAGAAGATCTTTTATTCTTCTGGGAAAACGAAAAAAACCACTTTCCAGTTTTTTATTCCTTGGGCCAACCGGAGTGGGAAAAACAGAAACTGCAAAAGCTCTTTCTCAGTTATTTTTCGGTGGAGAAAAACATTTACTTCGATTTGATATGTCTCTTTATCAAACAATTTCCGATATCCCAAAATTAATCGGATCAATTGATTCAGGAATTCCCGGCCTTCTTTCAAAAGCAATACGAGAAACTCCTTATGCGGTTCTTCTTCTTGATGAAATTGAAAAAGCGGATAAAAATCTTCTCAACATTTTTCTTACGATTTTAGATGAAGGTTATTTTACTGATGGATTTGGAAAACGGGTGGACTGCAAAAATCTTATTATTATTTCCACCTCAAACGCTGGAGCTGATTATATTTTTCAATCAGGAGCAGCACTTACCCAAGATATGCTCATCCAACATCTTATTTCCAAAGCTCTTTTTTCTCCAGAATTTCTCAACCGTTTTGACGGAGTTGTACTATATAACCCAATAACCGATATGTCAATCATTGCTTTGGCGAGAAAAATGATAGTATCGATAAAAGAAACTATTTATTCACTTTATAAAATAAAAGTCGAAGTATCTGAGACAACGCTTGCCGATATTATCAAACGGGGTTACAATCCTGCTTTTGGTGCACGCAACTTAGACCGTATTATAGCACAGGAGCTTGAAGATCGCATTGCAAAACTCATTCTTGAAAAAAAAGTCTCCGAAGGAGAAACAATTCAGTTATAATATCGACTGTATGAAGATATATTTCACAGCTCCTACTTCATTTAACGGACAACTGCACAATCAATACAAAGTAATCTTTTCTCTCCTTGAGAAATACCCCGACTGCAAAATCCTTTCTGGAGCACAAATCATTGACAAACAATTATTGTCAAAAGACAAACAAATAAGTTCAGAGGAAATCTTTAAACGGGAACAAGATTTGATAAATCAAGCAGATGTTATTATTGCAGAAGCATCAAAACCATCACTTGGAGTGGGAGCTGAAATCTCCTATGCTTTAAGTCAAAATAAACCGGTATTAGTCCTCGTTTCCACTCTTTTCGAAGATCGTATCTCCCCGATGATAAAAGGAAACCCATCAGAAACGCTCTATTTGCGTTTTTATAACGAAGATAATATCAAGTTTAAAATTAATGATTTTATAACTCATGTTAAAACAATCCATAGTAAAAAAGGTAAGTTAATAGTTATTGATGGAGGTGATGGATCGGGAAAAACAACCCAAGCAGAACTACTTGTCTCATATTTTAAAGCGAAAAAGATACCAGTTAAATATATGGACTTTCCTCAGTATTATCATTCATTTCATGGAAAAACAGTTGCAAAATTCTTAAGGGGAGAATTTGGAAAAATTGATGAAGTCTCACCCTACCTATCCTCTCTTGCATATGCTCTTGATCGTGCATCAGTAAAACAGGAAATGGATGACTACTTATCAAGGGGCGGAGTTATTGTTGCAAACCGGTATGCAACATCAAACATGGCTCACCAAAGCGCTAAATTTACAAATGAAAAAGACCGGAAAGAATATCTGAAATGGATTTATGAATTGGAATATAAAATACATAGAATTCCAAAAGAAGATATGGTAATTTATTTACATGTACCCTGGAAAGTTGGCTTTTCTCTTTCATTACAAAAAGGGGTCAGAAAATATCTTAAAGGAAAAGATGATATTGCAGAAAAAGATCTGAAACACCGAATGGAGACAGAAAAAATGTATCTTTTGTTAGCTAAGAAATATAAGCATTGGAAAGTAATTGATTGTATGAAAAATAACCAATTACTTTCAAAAGAGGAAATTCACAATCAAATCAAAAAAATGTGTTGTTTATCCTGAAATTTTGGATTATCCATAACACAATGGATTTCCGTTATTATTTTTTCAATTTTCTCAAAGTCAGAATTTTATTCTTTTGCTTCTCATAGCAATTAACAAGCTCATAATTACCAGATAGGTGAACCTCTTTCCCAATCTTTCTCCAAATGAAATCGTCTGACTTAACCTGAAATAACTTGCCTATTTTCTCTGATTGTACATTCTGTGTGGAGAAAACTACATAAGGATCATGAGGCATTTCTATTGATAAACCAATTTTAGGTCTTGCCCAATCCCCTGTATCGTGTGATTGTACCCAAATGATTTTGTTGGTACCTAATTTAAGATAGAGTGATAAAGCATCAGAATCAGTTCTTGTTTGCAAGGTGATGTTATCAGCATATGTTTTAATACCAGACAGTGCAGTCACTAATAAATACTTAGCAAATCCTTTTCTTCGATGATCTTTACCAACAATCAAATCCCAGATATGAATTGTTTTATGAGCTGCAAATGGACCAACAAAATTAAGTTCAGCAACAATTTTTCCTTCACATTCAACCACCAAAATCACGCCAGGTCCAAAGAACCCAAAATTTGAACGAACAAATGATGGAGTGGGAATAGTCCAGGTTTTTTCTTCAAGTTGTCGAATACCAATAACTATTTTTTCAAATAATGCACGACTACGGTTTCCATACTGAACCTTCCATGGAAGAAGAAGTAATTTTTTTTCCATAAGTCGCCAATATTCAATAGGAGCTACACAGTAGATTTTAAACGGATATCGTTTATTCATAAAGACAATCTCAATAATTTTTTAGGATTATTATTGGTCATTTGTCTTATTGATGACTTTTCAATTCCACTTCGTTCAAGAAGCGAAGTAAATACGTCTAAGCATTGAGCCGGTGTGAAGGGCTTGTCTGAATTTGACGGTAAAACTCTTCCACAATCAGAAGAAATAATACAGTGATCGGGTCCCACAATCTGTATAGGTTCAACAAAATGTTTTGTTAAATCATAAGCTCCCTTTAGCCCGTCAAACCATGTTACTGCACAATGTTCTGCCCAAACTTCTGATCCATGCTGGAGTCCGATGTTAATAAGTGCTATTTGTTCATCGGTCGACAATCGATTATGACGGGAACTCACATGAGTAAGAACAACTGACCTTACTCCATTCGCTACGGCATAAGGAATAAGTTTTATTACTTCCGTTGCTGAAAGATGACCTGTTGCTAAAATTGCATTCGTCTCAGCGATTGCATGTATTGTATCCTTAACTTCTGAAGTCAGTACGCCTTCTTTATCAAGAACTGTTAACGGCTCACCCATGACTACTCCTTCGAATAGCCTTTTCCACCCATCATCATGTGCAACTACATCATGATGGGCTTTAGCGTTTAAACTGGGAAACCAAACAGTTAAAGATTTACTTGTTTCTTGAGCTGCCCGATATACAGCCTCAGCTGAAAAACCTGAGTTAAGAGTAACCGAGCTCAAAACGTGACTTGCTTCTGGAACAAAGGGTAGAAAGTGGGATTTGGCTACAGCAAT
>Ga0210057_1004620_pt1 | contig 18161 bp, 18 predicted proteins | sample CryGeyCG2114_010_2_FD_183968 | JGI IMG/M metagenome (GOLD analysis project Ga0210057, IMG submission 183968) | Groundwater microbial communities from aquifer - Crystal Geyser CG10_big_fil_rev_8/21/14_0.10 (SPAdes) (version 2) | ecosystem: Environmental > Aquatic > Deep subsurface > Groundwater ...
CCCTCCGGGCTTCGTGCTCGACTCGGCACGCGTCCGGAGGACCGCTAAGTTTAGTTTTTTATTTGACATTTGTCAAGGAATATTTTAGTATAATGGGGTACCCCCCATAGGGGGGTTAGGTAAATATCTAATTATCTATTTATAAAATGGGGCAGAAGAACGGGAATTTGGAAAAGAATAAACAAGACCTTATAAACCGTTTGCATTACGCAGAGGGGCACTTAAAGGCGGTTTGTAAAATGATTGAACAAGACGCTTATTGTATGGAAATTATTAATCAAAACCACGCGGTTATTGAGGCGTTAAGGAAAATTAACAAATTAGTTTTGGAAGGCCATTTGGGAGTTTGCGCCTGGGATGCGGTTAACAGTAAAAATTCGAAGACGCGTAAAAAAGCCATTAATGAGCTGGTGAATTTGTATTCTAAAAACAGCTAAGAAAGGGTAATATGGAAAATAATAAAATACACAAGGTAATAGTAATAGGTAGCGGTCCGGCCGGCCTGACCGCGGCATTATATGCGGCGCGAGCGGAGCTTAAGCCGGTGTTAATCGCGGGGCAGGAACCGGGCGGCCAGCTTATGCGCACTTCCGAAGTGGAAAATTTTCCGGGCTTTCCCAAAGGAATTTTGGGGCCTGAACTAATGGGCAACATGATGAAGCAGGTTGAGCATTTTGGCACCAAAATAATGCAGGAAAACGTGGAGAGCGTGGATTTTTCCAGACATCCTTTCATTGTTAAGACCGACAAAACAGAGTATTACGCCAAGACCGTTATTATTTCCACTGGCGCTTCGGCCAACTGGCTGGATTTACCTAATGAACAGCGTCTTCGGGGTAAAGGGGTTTCGGCATGCGCAACATGTGACGGTTTTTTCTTTAAAGGCAAGGATGTAGTGGTAATAGGCGGGGGAGACAGCGCCATGGAGGAAGCCACTTTTTTGACAAAGTTTGCGAATAAGGTTACCGTGATTCATCGCCGTGAAGATTTTAGAGCTTCCAAAATTATGCTGACCAAAGCCAAAGCAAATCCTAAAATAGAATTTGTCACAAATTCGGAAGTCTTGGATGTTTTGGGCAAGGACAGCGTGGAAGGAATAAAAATAAAGAATTCAAAAACCGGTGAAGAAACGGAAATTAAATCCCAGGGGATGTTTTTAGCCATTGGCCATACGCCGAACACAAAAATTTTTGCCGCAGGGGGTGTGGAAGTGGATAAAAAAGGTTATGTGGCGGTAAAAGACAATACCCGCAGCAATATTGAGGGCGTGTTTATAGCCGGCGATGTACAGGACTTTAGGTACAGACAGGCTGTAACGGCGGCCGGTATGGGTTGTATGGCTGCGCTGGACGTGGAAAAATATCTTGCGGAGAATGAATAGCAAATTGGGAATTAGGATATCGGGAAATGTCGTGCAAGGGGCGCGCTATGGTACTAAATTGGGTTTTCCTACCGCGAATTTGGCACGGCGCCAATATTCAAAACTTAAAAATAAGCCAAAGCTTGGAGTCTGGGCGGGTACTGCTATTTTACCTTCCGGGAAAAATTATAAGGCCGGAATAGTTATTGGTCCAATAGACAAAAAAGGGCTGCCAAAGATAGAAGTTTATTTAATCGGGTTCAAGGGGAATTTATATGGTAAGTATGTAAGTATTTGTTTAAATACTTACATCCGTTCTTTTAAAAAGTTTAAAGATGTTAAGAAATTAAAACAGCAGATAAAAAAAGATATTAAAATCATTAAGGAAATAGTAAATAGTAATAAGTAGTTAGAAATTGAGCTCCTTGTTGCTATGTACTCTTGCTAATTACTAAATATTTATGGAAAATAAAAAACATAAAAAACGCGGGCCAATAATTGTTTTTTTAGCGTCATTGCTATGGGCCGGTGACGCGCCGTTTAGAAAGCCACTTTTAGTGGGGGGCTTAGGAGTCGGGTTCGTTGCTTTTTTAGAGCACATTTTTAACAGCTTGGCTTCTTTGCCAGGGTTAATTAAGAACCGCGCGCAGTTTAAAACAGTCACCCGGAAACAGTGGCTTGGACTCATTTATATTGGCGCCGGCGCTTCGGCACTGGGAGCCTTAATGTTCGTCAACGGCGCCGTGGCGATGAATTATAATTTTACAGTGGCAGCGTTGCTACAAAAGCTCCAGCCCATATTCGCGATTCTCTTAGCGGTAATATTTTTGAAAGAAAAGTTTTCTTCCAGGTTTTGGTTGTTGGCTATGCCCGCTATTTTTGGGGCGTACTTGGTAACTTTTGGCTGGAAATCGCCGGGAGCGCTTTGGCAGACCGGCGGAGAGGGAATAGGCTTTAAAGGGCCGCTTATGGCTGTTGGCGCGTCCGTGCTTTGGGCGGGCGGCACGGTTGTAGGGCGGGCGCTTTTAAAAAATTTGAATTTGCAATTTGTGAACGCCATGCGCTTTATTTTTGGCTTGGCGTTTTTGCTTGGCTATGTTCTGTTGGTGGAAAGTATGCAGTTTGGCCTAATGACCCCCATGTTTTGGAGAAATACTTTCATTATAGCCATGCTTACCGGTTTTTTTGCTCTGCTTCTTTATTATTACGGCTTAAAAAGCACCAAAGCTTCGGTCGCGACTTTAATGGAACTTGGCTATCCCTTGGCCTTAGCCGCGGTTAATTGGAAATTTTTAGGGATAGCCTTAAGCGCGTCTCAAATAATTGGCGCTTTAGTACTGTTATTTTCAGTAACATTGATAGTTCTGTATGGAGAAAATCAAACGCAAAAATCTTTAGAAGGTATAAATAATTAATGCTGCCAAGGTTTAAAGATAAATTTTTTAAATAATCTTGCCAACCATTTAAATTAATAAATTTTTGTCAATAATTCTATGACCAATTCTTTTGAGACAGCAAAGTATCAGTTAGATCAAGCGGCAAAATTAGCACAATTAGATAGCAAAAAAATAGAACAATTAAAAACCCCGGATCGTTATGTGGAAGTGAGTATCCCTGTTCTTATGGATAACGGAGAGCAAAGGATTTTTCAAGGCTTTAGAAGCCAGCATAATAATGCTCGCGGGCCATACAAAGGGGGGATTCGTTATCACCATGAAGTCCATTTAGACGAAGTAAGGGCTTTAAGTTTTTGGATGTCTTTTAAAAATGCTGTTGTAGAGGTGCCTTTCGGGGGCGGCAAGGGCGGAATTATTGTAAATCCAAAAGAACTCTCGTCTTTGGAATTGGAAAAACTTTCAAGAGGCTATGTAAAAAAAATGTTTCGCGTACTTGGCCCGGAAGTGGACGTTCCCGCCCCTGACGTAAACACTAACGGGCAGATTATGAGCTGGTTCGTGGATGAGTATAAAAAGCAGACCGGTGATGAAAAATTTTTAGCTACTTTTACCGGTAAACCAATTGAAAATGGCGGTAGCGAAGGTAGGACAGAGGCAACGGGTTTTGGAGGGGCGTATGTCTTAGAGGAAATAGTAAAGCGTAAAGTTTTAAACTTGCCAAAGGGTTCTACGGTTGCGATTCAGGGTTTTGGAAACGTTGCAATTTATTTTGCCCAGGCCGTAATGAGCCTTGGTTTTACGGTAGTGGCGATGTCAGACTCCAAAGGGGCAATCTATAAAAAAGAAGGGTTGGCTATTAAGGATTTAATGGAGCATAAAAAACAGTACGGTTCGGTTAAAGGCTTTGCCGGGGCAGAGGATATTACTAATGAAGAGTTGATGGAGTTGCCCGTGGACGCGCTTGTGCCGGCGGCTTTGGAAAATGTTTTGCACCAGCATAACGCAGAAAAAGTCAAAGCTAAACTAATTATAGAAATGGCAAACGGGCCGACTACTCCTGAAGCGGATAAAATTTTTATGGAAAAAAAGATTATCGTTATTCCCGACATTTTAGCCAATAGCGGGGGAGTGTGCGTAAGCTACTACGAATGGCACCAAAATATGTATGGCGAGAAATGGACAAAGGATCAGGTTTTGGAAAAGCTTAGAAAGCAGATGGAAAAAGCTTTTGACGACGTGTTAAAAATAAAAGAAAAATACAACACCACTTTCAGAAATGCGGCTTACATTTTGGCCGCGGAGCGGATTATCGTTAAGATGTAGCGCACCGATTTATCGGCTTTCTGAGCGCCCATAAATGGGCACGCTACAAGTATGATCAAAACAATGTTTGATTGCATAATAATTGGCGCCGGGGAAGCGGGGGCAGCCGCGGCCCTAGCAGCCGCAAGAAACAAAATTAAAGTTTTGGTGTTGGACAGGGAGGCTCGCGGCTTACCCGCATTTGATGGTGAGCAAGGAGAGTCTAAAGGCAGCAGCGAAGTGGTCGCCGTGGAAAAAAATATTGTCAGCTTTTCCGTGGAAACGAAATCCGGCAAAGTTTTTTACGGACGCTCAATTATCATCGCAACCGGCAAAAATGGGGGTGAGTTGGAGACCATCACTGCCAAGGAATTAAGCGGTAATATAAAAGTTGACGCCAATATGGCAACCAGCGTGGAAGGCGTCTTTGCCATAGGCGGATGCAATAATGCTTTGGATGGAGATGAAACCGTTAAAACCGGTGAAGGCGCCAAAGCCGCTCTTGCAGTGGCCGAGTACCTAAAAGGCTCAAAATAAGCTTTAAAATATGGCAAAATGAAAGGCTCAACCGGTGGTTGAGCCTTTCAAAACCGGTTGACAAGGGCTTTAAAGTTTTAGATAATATAGGGACCTATAAATCATTATTGCCCAAGCCTGTCAAAGGGTAAAGATTTTTAAATTTTTACTCGCTTGACAAGCACAGGGATGAAAATTAAAGCCATGAAAACCCTAAAGAGAATTTTTATTGGGGGGGTTGTCGTATCGCTTTTGAGTTTTGCCGGTCCGGCGTTAGCCGGCACGCCGTCTTTAAGTGTGAGTAACGAAGGTGGCTATGACAATGTTAGAATAACCATTAGTAATGCGAATCCGTATTCACAGATTACGCTGAATCGCAGGCAGGGTACCCCGCTTTGGACTACCATTACTAATTTTGGCCAGACCGACGGTAGCGGGTATTATTATTCCCCGACCGTAAGCCTAGGGAGCGACGGAAGCAATAATCCTGTAGAGCAGTATGTGGTGGTTGCGGGACTGCAGTCGTCTACGGTAACCACTCGCCCATATGGCGGCGGCGGATGTTACGGATCCAGCTGCGGCAATTACGGCAATATCACTTTTAGCGAAACCAATCCTTTTTTGAATGTAGGACAGAGCAGAAGCATTAGTATTTATGATAGTTATTCCGGCAATTATTATGTTTCCAATAACAGCAATTCCAACGTTGTATCCGTAAGCGTAAGCGGCGCTACTTTGAATTTATATGCCTACCAAAACGGCAATTCCACCATTACGGTTTGCCAGAGCGGTTATTCCTCTTCTTGTGGCAGCATTTATGTGACAGTCAGCGGCGGCGGGGCGGTTGGTAATATTACATTTAGCCCGCAAAATCCTTCTTTAAGCGTGGGCCAAAGTTTGAGCGTATATGTAAGCGCGCCGTATTTTTATTCCGGTTCTTATTATATTTCCAGCAACAGCAATTCCGGCGTAGTTACTGCTTCTATTTCTGACAATAATATTTTTCTTTACGGCAACAGCGCAGGCAACTCCACTCTTTCCGTTTGTCAGAGCGGTGGCTCCTACTCTTGCGGCAGCTTGTATGTTACGGTCAGCGGTTCGGATTATTCCGGCAGTTTAACTTTTAGCCAGAGCTACGTAAATTTAAACGTTAATCAAAGCAGTAATATTAGTATTTTCGGGAGCAGCTATTCTTACGGCAATTATTATGTTTCCAGCAATTCCAATTATAACGTCGCTAATGCGAGCATTAGTGGCACTGCTTTGTATCTGTCAGGAAAGAGTTCCGGCAGTACTACGGTGAGAGTTTGCCAAAATAACACTTCCAATTGCGGCACGGTCTATGTAACGGTTAGCGGCAGCGGCGGTAATTACGGGTATGTGCAGCTTAGTCCTTCTAGCGTAAATATGAGTTATGGACAAAACACCAGCGTGAATATTTATAGCAATAATTATTCCGGCTCTTATTATATTTCCAGCAACAGCAATTCCGGCGTGGTATCTGCAAGCATAACCGGCAGCACGCTGACTCTACAAGGTAGCCAAAACGGCAATTCCACTATTACAGTCTGTCAGAGCGGATATTCTTCATCTTGCGGCAGTGTATACGTTACTGTCACGGGTAGTTATTACGGCGGGAGCGGGTTATATTTTCTTACCGGCTCTTTGCCGACAATAGTTATTGGACAGTATTATAGTGTTCAGCTTCAGGTTAGCGGTGGAACATCACCTTATTATTTTACAGTAACCTCCGGCCGGCTGCCACAGGGGCTTTCTATGAACTCAAATGGTTTAATTTCCGGCACCCCGCTGTATTTGTATAACAATTACGGTTTCACAGTTAGGGTAACTGACAATTTCGGAAGAAGTGCTAATATGGAGTTTCTAATAAATTCTTCCGGCCAGTCTAATTATGGCGGAGGACTTTCTTATCCGGGAAGCGGTAATGTTTTAGGGAGCGGGATTTATTCAAGTGGGCGGCTAATTAAAGAAAACGGTACGGTTTATGTTGTTTATAAAAATACCAAAACCGGCTTTGCAAATGCCAGCGCATTTACCGGCCTTGGCTTTAGCTTTAGTAATGTGACGGATGCAGGCATTTCCGGCCTCGCCAATAGCGGTTATATTGTTTCCTCAAGCCGTGCTTCCCACCCTTGGGGTAGTTGGGTCAAAAACGGCCAAACCGTTTATTTTGTGCACGAACTTGGGCTTATTCCGGTTCCGAGTATGGACGTATTTACCAACAATGGCGGACAGACAAGCTATGTTGTTCCGGCGAATTCCTACGACTTCTCCTTGCCGATTCTTTCGCCAATGACGCTGAATGATAGCAGGTTGAGGTAGGGCAGTAGCAAATAGTTAGTAGTAAGTAGCAAGAAAAATCTCCGCCAATTGGCGGAGATTTTGGTATTACGGTTCTATTTGGTCAAGTTGTTTTATTTCCCGCATTTTTTGTTCCAAAAAGGCTGTAATCGCTTGTTTTGCTTCATCTTCAGGGATTAGCCCTATGTAGGGTAATTCCTGTTCCAGAACAAAAGTGCCAGCTGGATAATTGTGCTGGATCAGCAAATAATAAAGTTCGTCGTTTAATGTTGTATCTAAATGAGGCTCTTTAAGCTGTTCTTCGGAAGGAAATTCTCCTTCTAAAATTTTTTTTGACCAGTCGCGGGCGAATTCCAGTTTTCCTTTTTCTATATCTTTAAATTTTTCAGGGATAGTCGCTAACCTGTGCCCAGGATTAAGGCTTCTGTATCTTTCCCTCAATAACAGGTTGGCCTCAATGTTTGAATAGAGAGCTATCAAACGGCCTATTTTTGGATGTCTTAGATATGGCAAAGGGATATAACCTCTATAGGGAGAGATTTCCGTGTAGATATTTTGCCACCATCTTTTTTCTTCGTCAGATTCTTCCATTTCTTCTAGTAAAGCGGCCGGATAATTTTTTTCAGACCCAGGAGGAACAACTCCTTGTGTGAAGGTTAGTTTTCTTCCTTTTGCCCAATCGTAAGGGGAGATTTTCTAACTGGATTCCTTTGGTTCTTTCGTCCATAATTTGAGATTTATATATAGTATGTTCATTATAAATCTAACGCTAAAATAAAACAAAGACTCCCTTTGATGGGGGGTTCGTGGTATAAGGGGGATAAATTCCCGTTTCCGCGGGAATGACAGAAGAGAAGGAATGTAACTGTCGTCGCGGGTAGGAGCTTGTTGTTTTAGAGATGAAATTCGTCTTTGGGAATTTTGGATTGTTTTACAATTGCCATAAAAGTGCCTAAGTAAATCGGTTTATTTGCTTCGTGTACGGGGACGGGAACCATAATGCCTGTTTGCGGATGGGTAAAAATGAGGTGGCTGCCTCTTTGTCGGACAAGCAAAAAGCCGTGTTTTTTTAAAATTTTTATCACGGCTTTGGCTGGCAATGGCTTCATGAAATTTAGGCGGGGACGGAAACTTTTACTTCGTCGATAATCGGCCTTTCCGTCTGTTTAGGGACATGTTTGTTTCTTGTGTTGAGTTCTCCAATCCACAGTTTTAATACTTCTTTTGCCATTTTTTTTGCTTCCTCAAAATTGCGGCCAAAAGTAACACAGCCTGGAAAGTCGGGGAAGGATACATTAAAACCACCCTCTTTTGCCGGGTCAAATATTGCATAATAGGCGGCGATTTTTGTCATTTTTTTTCTCTTCGTAGGCATAGGGTTATTTTAACAAATTTTAGCTTTTCTACAAGACCGGAGGCCAGTTTTTTTAGGCATTAGCCCGTTCCACATAACTACCGTCTCTGGTGTCCACTCGTATTGTATCGCCTTCTTTAATGAACATGGGAACATTGGCGCTAAGGCCGGTTTCCAGTTTTACAATTTTGGTAATATTGCCGCCGCTATTGCCCCGTACATCGGGTGGGGCTTCGGTAACTTTTAATTCCACTTTTATTGGCAGTTCCACGCCGACAGGTTTGCCGTTAAAACGCATAATTTGTACTTCCATTCCTTCTTTTAAAAAAAGTTCCTGTTGTTCTGTAACTTCTTTTTGGATATCAACAGTTTCAAAAGTTTCGTTGTTCATAAAGTGCGTGCCGTCTTTGTCCGCGTATAAAAAGCCGGCTTTTTCTTTGGTCACGTCCGCCTCGTCAACTTTTTCTCCGTATTTAAAAGAGTATTCCAAAACTTTGCCCGTTATTAGATTGCGCAATTTTGTTTGCATTACCGGTTTTCTCTGTGCCGTGCGCATGCGATTAGACCAAATTATTTGCCACGGGTCGCTATTGTACATAATAATAGCGCCGAGCTTGATGCCTGAAATATCCATATTGAAAAATTAACTTCGTTAATTTTAAATTCCAAAATCCAAATAACAAATTACAGACAAATTTTAAACCCCAATTTTCAAATTTTTAAGTTTGTAATTTGGTGCTTGTAATTTGTAATTTCTTTATTGCCTTTTTGTTTATGCCGCTACAAAAGGCAATAAAGCCATATGTCTAGCACGTTTTAAAGCTTGGGTAATGACGCGCTGGTGCTTGGGGCAGGTACCTGTTCTTTTATGGTTTAAAATTTTTGCGTGGGGCGACATAAATCTGCGCAAGGCCTGCGTATCTTTGTAGTCCACGGTAGTCATTTTGTTCGCGCAAAAAAAGCAAACTTTTTTTATATTGAGGTTGTTGTTCCTGTTGTTATTGTTGTTATTATTAGCCATGGTTCAGAGTTAAAATTAAATACTAAAAAGTGAAAATAAAGGCGTTTTTTGTTCCGAAAAAAACTCTATAATTATTAGTTTTGCGTTTTTCGTTTTTCGTTTTTTATCTTGAGCTAGAAGGGGATGTCTTCCACGTTAATGTCTTCGTCTTGTTGTATGGTGGGAATGTCTTCTTTAGCGGGGGACTGGGGAGCTTCTTCAGGAGCGGGAGGTTCTTCATTTCCGGCATTTTCTTGTCTTTGTCCTCCGGCGCCGCCGCTGTCCAGCATTATCATATTATCGCCGACAATTTCCGTGCGGTATTTTTTTTGTCCGTCTTTGCCATCCCAGCTTCTGGTCTGCAGCCGTCCTTCTATATAAACCCGGCGTCCTTTTTTTAAGTACTGGTTGGCAATTTCTCCCAGCTTTCTCCAAAGCACGATGTTGTGGTATTCCACGTTCTCCACTTTTTGTCCTGTTTGCTGGTTATTGTAAACGAAATTTGTTGCCACGCCAAGCTGGCAAACATTTATTCCCGAGGGGGTGGTTCTAAGCTCGGGGTCTCTGGTTAGTCTGCCGATTATCATTACTTTATTTAAATCCATATGGGTTAATTTGCAATTTTCAATTTTTAATTTTCATTGAATTTTCAATGGCCAATTTTCAATTAGGTCATTGGAATTTGAAAATTATTTGAAAATTGTTAATTGTTAATTGAAAATTTACTTAGTAACATCTTCGCTTAAAGCTTCTTCAATTTTTTTGTCCAATTCAACTTGGTCAATTTCCAAAACCGGAGCAGCCGTTCTGTCTGTTTTTTCTGTTTCCAGCTTTCTGGCTTTTTGCGCTTTCGCCAATTTGTCCTGCTGAACTTTGTCTTTTTCCGCTCTGGCCAAATGTTCTTCCAAGTTTACGAGCAGGTGCCGGATAATTTTTCCGTCCATAGTCTTTATTTTAGCCGCCAGACCGTTAATTTTGTTTGTGTCCATAACAAAATTTACCACAACATAATAGCCGTTGCGGGTTTTTTTTATGGGGTAGGCAAGCTTCTTTTTGCCTAAGTTGTTTTCTACCACGGAAGTGCCGCCAAAGTCTTCAATTGCTTTTAAGACCAAGGTTTGCGCCTCCGGAACTTCGTTGTCGGCTACATCTGAGCAGAGCAGATACATAAGTTCATATCGTGGCATAGAAAGTGCTTCCTTTCTATCCCCCACAAAGCGGGGGAATATGATTTAATTATTTTTTTTGATTATATTATAGTTTAAATTCCACTCCAATTTTATCCGCGACTTTTCTGATTCAGTCTTGCACCGCCATCAGCTGATGTTTCATAGTTTCGTGTTCATCTTGGTACTTTTTGACCATTGCCGCGAATTTCTCCACCGAAATAGTTAGGTTATTGACAGCGCTTTCCAGCTTATCAAATCGGTTGTTGACTTCCTGTTTAAATTCGCCAAACTCATCCTTCGTCACCATTTGTTTTTGAAGGAAAGTTTCGATATTGCTTAATTGTGTTTTTAGTTCAGTATCCATAAAATTTTATTTTAGGGTTTCAAAAGTATAACAAAACAGTGTATTTTTGTCTATGTTGACAATAAAATCATTTTATGATTTAATATAGGGTCTTTTGGCCCGTGTCCTTGTGGCCCAAGGATTTTTATCATCATACATTGAAGAGAAAATGCACCACATCCCCGTCTTGTATGGTGTAGTTTTTTCCCTCCGTCCTTAGCCAGCCCTTTTCTCGCGCTTTGGCGTAGCTCCCCGCCTCTAGAAGTTTGTTCCACTGAATCACTTCAGCCCGAATAAAGCCTTTTTCAAAGTCGGTATGAATTTTGCCGGCCGCTTGCGGGGCTTTGCTTCCCGCCGTACAGGTCCAGGCTTTGCTTTCTTTGGGCCCGGCTGTAATAAAAGTAATTAAGTTTAAAGTTTTGTAAGCCTGTTTAATAATTCTGTCCAGGCCCGCTTCCGGCAGCCCGAGTTCTTTTAGATATTGCGCGCGTTCTTCGTCCGGAAGTTCCGAAAGTTCGCTTTCTATTTTGGCATCAATAACTATCATATCATCTCTACCGACCGAAGGAAGCGGAGAGATCCCCTGCCCGTTTTTTAATGATGGGATAAGGGATTTCTCGGCTTCGTTCGGAATGGAAGATGAATATTGTTTTGTATCCAAGTTAAATTTGTTGTTCGCTACGAACAGAAATGGCTTTGTAGTTAAGAGCTCAATGTCTTTGCTGTGTTCTTTTTCTTCGTCTGTAAGCTCCACTGTATTTGCCATTTGTCCCTGCTCCAGCGCGGCGCGGTATTTATCCAAAACCTGTTTTTTTATTATCATTTCGCGGTCGCCGCTCTTGGCCTGTTTGGAAACGCTTTCCAGCCTTTTTTCCACGTTTTGCAAATCTGCCAGCTGTAGCTCTATGCCAATAGTTTCCATGTCCCGCTTTGGGTCAACCGAGCCTTGCACATGGATTACATCGCCGTTTTCAAAAAATCTTACCACTTCCAAAATCGCGTCCACTTCGCGGATGTGGCTTAGGAACTGGTTGCCAAGGCCTTCACCCTGGCTGGCGCCTTTAACCAGCCCCGCAATGTCAACAAACTCAATTGTGGTGGGCACAACTTTTTCGCTCTTTTCCTGCGCCGCGAGCTTGGCGAGCCGTTCATCCGGTACCGCAACCACGCCCACGTTTGGGTCCACCGTGGCAAAAGGGTAATTAGCCGCAAGAACTTTGGCTTTAGTAATGGCGTTAAATAATGTGGATTTGCCTACGTTAGGAAGCCCGACGATTCCTATTTGGAATGACATTATAAAGTGGTTAGTGCTAAGTGCTTAGTGATAAGTATAAGGCAGGGCAAGCTTTTAGCCAAGGCTTGACTTTAAAGAGAGAGAGAGAGAGAGGTTTAAAGTTTTGATTAACAAATCCAAAGAACAGCGCCGAGCTTTGCTCGACGCGGGAGGTATAATATGCCTAAATCTAGAGGTGGTCGTCGCGCAAGGCGGCGCCATTCCATGAAAGGGCGCCCCGGCGGCAAGGCCGCCGAGGTAAATAAAAGAAACAAAGCCGCCGAGAAGCGGCGCCCCGGGTGGGGGCGCCAAAATTTGTTCCAAGGTTAGACTGGTGACATCAGGCGGGCCACAATGTTTTACGCGGCCCGCCATCTATTTTTTTATGCTAAAATAGATATATGATGAGCAACTTAAATACAGATCCCTCGTCCGCCATTGGCGGACTTCGGGATGGCAGGAAACCAGTTGTATGAATAATATTGATCCTGCCATTTTTAAAGCCTATGACATTCGAGGCAAGTATCCTTCGCAAATAAATGCGGAAGTGGTTTATGCAATTGCCCGCGCGTATGCGGAATTTATAAAGCCCAAAAATGTTGTGGTAGGAACAGATATGCGTCTGTGCGGGGAAGAATTTAAACAAGCTTTAATTAAGGCGCTTACCGATGCCGGCGCGGATGTTATTGATGTCGGTTTGGTTTCTACCGACCAATTTTATTTTGCGGCTTATCATTTGGGAGCCGGCGGCGGCATAATGGCTACGGCCAGCCATAACCCCAAAGAATACGGCGGGCTTAAGCTGGTGCGCGAAAAAGCCATGCCAATTTCCGGTGATTCGGGGATTTATAAAATTAGAGATTTAGTATTAAGTAGTAAGTATCAAGTATCAGGTACAGGGCAGGGAAAGGTGAAGAAAACAAATATTTTAGATGCTTATTATGAGCATGTGTTGTCTAAGTTTGATGTTTCCAAGTTTAAAGATTTAAAAGTTGTGGCTAATACCAATTTTGGCATGGCCACGCCCGCTGTAGAGGAGCTAAAAAAACGCGTTCCTTCCATCAATTTTTTGGAAGTTATAAACGGCAGGCTGGACGGAAGTTTTCCCAAAGGCAGGCCGGATCCGTTAAGGCCTGAAACGCGAGAAGAAACATCACAAACCATCAAAAAGTTAAAACCCGACCTCGGCGTTGCCTGGGACGGCGACGCTGACAGGTGTTTCTTTTTTGACGAAAAAGGGGAATTTGTTACGCCCGCCTACATTAACGCGCTCTTAAGTGAATACTATCTGCAAAAGTTTCCGGGAGGAAAAATTCTGCGTGATACGCGTGTTTACAGGGTAATTGACGACGCTATTAACCGTGGCGGCGGCATTTCGGTTCCCGCCGTGGCCGGGCATTCATTTATTAAGGAGAGAATGATAAAAGAAGACGCGGTGTTCGGCACTGAGACCTCGGGGCATTATTATTTTAAGGAAAATTTTTATTTAGATAACGGCTTACTTCCGTTTTTAGCGGTTTTGGATATTTTGTCGGCGGCGGATAAAACTTTTTCCGAACTCCTTGCCCCGTTACGCGAGAAATTTTTTATTTCCGAAGAAATAAATTTTAAATTTGAAAACCAAAACATTTTAGAAGACATAAAAAAACACTATCTGCAGGCGGAGATAGGGGAGTTGGATGGTTTGGATGTGAAATTTGATGATTGGCGGGCGAGTTTTAGAAAATCAAACACGGAAAACTATTTGCGCGTAAACTTGGAAGCAAACAGCAAAGAATTGTTGGAAATAAAAATAAAAGAAGTGACAAGTCTGATTTCAGGTTTGTCATCTTAAGTTATCTTTCATCTCGACCGACCCCGCTCTTTGGCACAAAGGGCGGGGGAGTGGAGAGATCCCTTGTCCATCTTTTGATATTAAGATAAGGGATTCCTCGATTGCGTTTCGCTTCACTCGGAATGGAAAAGGTGAAGCGGCAGTAAGAGGGGTTGAACCTGCATACTGCCGCGCGATGTGCTTCATCCGGCACCCGCTTTCTTCGCCATCACCGCGACCGGCGATGGTTTTTTCGGCTCCAGGGTAGAATGGGGTAGCCATCCTTGTTTGAGCCTTCCAAGAACTTCGGCCGGACTGTCCTGTACGAGCAACAGCTCGGCATCCGGAACAAAGCACTGAACTCGTTCCGGAATGTTGCCTTTAACTGCCCGCAATACTGCTGCGAAGCCCCTGCTTTCAAACATTCGGGCTTGGTCTTCGTCAGCGCAGGAGACGTGGTCCATCAGTTGCAGGTTTGATGGATCACGAAGGGGATGTTGGGTCAAATAGTAGCGGAATGCATGCCACATGGCATGGAGATGGAGGCGCGACAACGGGTCTGCCGTATTCCTAAATAGGAACAGGGCGGTACACCGAGGTTCACGGCCGTGAGGAAGTTCAATTATTTTCATTAGCCCTCTTTGAAAGAAAAAATCGGACTTCCAAATTTATAGGAGTCCGATTTTTTCTTTCACTTCTTGCAGGGTTTCCGTAGCAACGCCACGGGCTTTTTTGGATCCTTCTTCAAGGATTTTGGTCAGCTCTGCGGGGTTGGAAAGCAATTGTAGTTTTTTCTCTCGAAATTCTTGGAAGTAGTCTGCAATTCTCGTGGCCAAGTTTTCTTTTAGTTCGCTGAATTTTAGCGAACCATTTTTTTGCTGGTCTTTGAAATTAGCTATTTCATCTTTTTTTCCGAAATGTTCCAGTAGCATCATCAAATTGTCTTCGCCTGCAGACTTACCTCCGCTTTCTGTAGCAGTAGTAGCTTTTTTGAGTTTGGCGTGTATGTCTTCCGGGCTGTCATCTAAGAACACACAGCCGGCCGGATCTGACTTGGACATTTTTTTATCCGGCTTTTTTAAGTCCATCACTTTAGGAAATTTGGTCCAAAGGGGTTTTATTTCCGAAAAAGTTTTTCCGTAGCGGTTGTTGAATTTGCGTGCCAGGGCATTTGTAAGCTCCAAGTGCTGTTTTTGGTCAACTCCCGCAGGCACGGCCGTTGCCTTGTAGATTAAAATGTCCGCTGCCATTAGCACGGGGTAATTAAATAGCGCAGCATTAATATTTTTTGTCTGTTTTTGCGATTTATCCTTAAACTGGGTCATACGTTCAAGTTCAGAAACGGGAGTAATGCTATTCAGTATCCAGGCAAGTTCTAAATGCTCCGGCACATGAGACTGAATGAACAAAGTGGATTTTGTTGGGTCAATTCCTGCGGCAAGAAAATTCGCCGCTAAATCTAAAATTTGCCCCGGCTTGTCTTTGGGGTCATAGTCTTCGCTTATGGAATGGTAATCTACAATAGTAAAAAAGCAGTTGTAGTTGCCGCTATTTTGCAAAGTTACAAAATTGCTTAAGGCACCCAAAAAATTCCCTATATGGAGTTTTCCCGAAGGCTGTATCCCCGAAAGAATCACGTCTTTTTGCATATTGTATATAGTATAGCAAATTTTAGAATATCAAAAAGTCCACCCCTGCATACAGGGGTGGACTAATATGTAAAGGACTTAAATTTCTATAACCACAGGAAGAATCATTGGCCTTCTTTCGGTTCGTTGGTAAAGAAACTCGCCAATGTCGTCGCGAATTACATTGCGCAGGTACGCCCAGTTGGGCTCCAGTTTTTCCTTAGTTTTACTGTCGCAAATTTTGCGCACTTCGTGCTTAACCTCGCGGATTAAATCGTCATTTCCTTTCATATAAATGAAGCCTCTGGAAATAATGTCTGGCTGGTTAATAAGCTTGCCGCTCCTTCTGTCTAAAGTCATTATAATTACAAACATGCCGTCTTTGGCCATAACCTGGCGGTCGCGAATTACCACTTCGCCGACATCACCAATACCCAGGCCGTCTATAAACACGTAGCCCGTGGTAACTTTGGGGTCTTCCACTATTTTGGCTTGCCGGGCGGAATTGACTTCCAGAATTTGGCCGTTATCAAGTACAAAAATATTCGGGTCGGGGATGCCCATGCTTTTGGCAAGTTCGGCGTGGGTTACAATCATGTGGTGCTCGCCGTGAATGGGCATAAAGTATTTGGGTTTAACCAGCGCCATCATTAGTTTCAATTCCTCTTGATGCGCGTGTCCGGAAGTGTGGATGTCCAGAATTTTACTGTAAATTACATGCGCGCCCAAACGGGTTAAGTTGGAAAGTACCGAAGCCACCGCGCGTTCGTTACCCGGAATAGGGGAGGCGGAAACAATAGCAGTGTCGCCTTTTTTTATTTTAATGCTTTTATGGTCGTTCCGCGCAATACGAGCAAGGCCTGCCGCTTCTTCTCCCTGGCTGCCGGTTGTTAAAATTACTACCTGGTTGTCGGGAAGTTTTTTTGCCGCTTCCGACTTTATAATTATTTTCGGCTGAATTTTAAGGTAACCTAAAGACAGGGCGATTTCTATGTTGTTAACCAAGCTTCTGCCGGTTACCACAACTTTTTTGTTGAATTTAGCCGCGCTGTTGAAGACCTGCTGGACGCGGGAAATATTGGTAGAAAAGCTTGCAAATATAATTCGGCCTTTTAGGTCGCTAAATAGCCTGTTTATAGTTTGGCCAAGTTCGCGCTCGCTCATGCAGTAGCCGGGCTTGGTGGCGTTGGTGGAGTCGGACATTAATAGCAGTACGCCTTCGCTGGCAAATTGCGCGATTTTTTGAAATTCGCTTGGCCTGCCGTCTGCCGGGGTATGGTCAAATTTCCAGTCCGTTGCGTACATAATTTGTCCCACTGGAGTCTGAATAGAAAGACCTATCGAGTCGGGAATATTATGGTTAAGACCGAAGAAGCGCATTTTAAAGTTGCCCAGGGCTAAAGTGTCGTCTTTTTTGAACACGTTAATTTTAGTTCTTTGTAAAAGGCCGAATTCTTCCATACGTTTTTTAATAAAGCCGGCGGTTAGAGCCATGGTATAAATTGGCGGGTCGCCAATTTTTGGCATAATGTAAGGGATAGCTCCAATATGGTCCAAGTGACCGTGGGTAATAATTACACCGCGGATGCGATGCTTGTTTAGCTGAAGCCATTTAGTGTCGGGAATAATGTAATCTATTCCGGGCATGGTTTCATCAGGAAAGGCCAGCCCCATATCTACAATTATAAGATCGTTGCCATATTCAAGTATGGTCATATTCTCGCCGACCTCTTCAATGCCGCCCATTGGTATAATTCTTAAGTTTTGCCTGGAAGACGTATAACCACTAGTGTTAATAGGAGTGAGGCTATGGACTGCGCCAGTCTGGCCCGAAACGCCGGCTATGGCGGCGTCAAGTTTGTCTTTGTCGGGCGTTTTATTGTGGCCATACGGGGCCAATCTGCTTGTTTTTTTGTTAACTCCAAAGCGCGTCGGTTTTTTGCTTTGTCCCGACTTTGCGGAGTTATAGTTCGATTTCTTTATCATTAGTGATAGTTCATTGGCTTGTTATGCGCATAACTTGCCAGGTTAAAATTAAATTAGATTTTCCCGTTAGAGATTGTTATCTAAAATCAGCTATTCGTTAAAACAGTGAGTTCAGACGATAATTGCGTTTGTTGTTATCGTTATCTCTAACGGGGTGTTAACCTAAAAAGTAGGCCCATGAGCCTCAAGGCTTTTTAGGATTTTCCCCGTACTTTATAACCGAGGGTATAAGCTTGGTTTTGGAGTATTATCATTGAGATAATATACCCAAAGCATAACCATCAGAGAGTGGCGGGGAATGAACTGCTTAGCGCAATTAACAGATAACAGCCAAAAAAGTTTTTTAGCTAGTATCCGGTAACCGGGTTGCGTCCCGCCACAATTGGTTTCAAAATTTCAGGCGGGTAAATTTTTGTTTCCGACGAGAAGTTTTTATCTTTCTGTATCTGTAAATATAATTATATCATACCCGGGTTTTTTTGTCAAACTGATTTTTAGGACCCATACCTTATTTGGGATAAAACTCTGTGGGTATAATGCCTTTATACAGCTAAACTTACGCCTATTTTTGGCGCTTCGCGCGTCCCACCTTCTGGCTTTGAAAAAGCCGTTAAGTTCTGTTCTGGTGGGCACGAGAGGATTTGAACCTCCACTGGATTTCTCCCGCTAGATCCCTTGCCCCGCACCTTTAGGGCGCA
>Ga0210057_1004623_pt1 | contig 18149 bp, 15 predicted proteins | sample CryGeyCG2114_010_2_FD_183968 | JGI IMG/M metagenome (GOLD analysis project Ga0210057, IMG submission 183968) | Groundwater microbial communities from aquifer - Crystal Geyser CG10_big_fil_rev_8/21/14_0.10 (SPAdes) (version 2) | ecosystem: Environmental > Aquatic > Deep subsurface > Groundwater ...
AATGAAGCCCAAGTCAAAAGATACATTGAGTGGCAAAGTCGGAAAGACAAACCACAAAAATCTAGATTGTTCTGAACCCTCATGCCATGTTGGAAACCCCGGGCGCTAGCCCGGGGAGGAGGTCATTCTGATATAATGCTCTGTATGGATAAAAAGATTCTCGGGTTTCTGGTGATTGGGGCTATTGCTATTGGAGCTTGGTCTGTCTTTTTTAATAAACCACAACCAATTCCAAATCTAATATCAGAAGAAGTTTCCGGAGAGATTACTTCCTTCTATTTGGCCAAACCAAACTTAGTTGTTGAAACTATTGGTTTGGAATCTGTCTCTTTCTATGCCACCCCGGCTGATCGAAGTCTGCCAGATTTTCTTTTAGGTCAAGGAGCCTTAGTCGAGGAGTTTAATGACCGTCAAACTTGGACTTTTGATATCCCCGAAGCAATTTTAATTCGAAAAATCTATACGATTGGGACTGACCGCTGGGGTCTAAACACTGAAAGGCAGGTTTTCCCAATTGCAGGTATTCCAGAAATATATAAATCATTGTGGACCGAGGTGCCGGAGAAATTGGTCAAACTACAGCTTGGTCAGGGTGTTGTGTTGGAAAACGGTAAGTTAACTTTTGATAGGGTTCTAGAAGATAGCCGTTGTCCGGTTAATGCTGATTGCATCCAAACGGGTCGATTGGCGATTGAGCTGTCTTTGGGTGAACAAACCTTTGTGCTTTCCAGCAATGATGAAGAACTGAATTTAGGCAATCAATATCTCAGGATTGTTAGAGTTTTTCCATCAGCTGAAGGCATTGGGATTAAACCTAGTGAGTATGTTGTGACCTTTTCTATAATTACTAATCCAAGATGATAAATTCCTTGAAAATTAAAATAGCAATCTTGGCGGTAATCGTTATTGCGATTATCTTGATCTTAATGAATAATAATCCTGAGAAGAAAGTTATTATTGAACACCAGTATCCCGACAAGGTTGTTTATACCCTGGATTTATCAACTCCCCGGGAATTTTTGATAGAAGATTGCCAAATGCGCGGAGGACAATTTAATTCTTGTGGCTCACCTTGTGCTCCAGAGGAAGAAAGTGTTTGCGATGCTCCCTGTGCCTATGTCTGTGAACTGTAGATAACAACGGTTTACATGTAAAAAATTAGGTGGTACCATTCAATATTAGATCCATCTGGAAGGATTCAGATGGCCGTCCTGGCGGTTTCCAGGGAAATATTTTGGACAGGGGTGTATTATGCCGGTATCAGCATGTCTCGGTCAAAGGCTTGATCTCGATGGCGAACTCAGCATCGGAGATGTGGGCCTCGTGGTCTTCACACACAGAAATCACGTCAAACTGCTGTGTATGAAGAAATGTTCCTATTGGAGTACCGTTCTGGTACTCTGTGGGATTTACCCGGAGATTGCTTTGAATCAGGATGAGGTCCTGGTCAGGGTGGTCAACCGGGCGCGCGACATCGGAGATGAACGGATTTATTACGTCGAACTGGTCAATGCTGTGGGCTGAGGACCCACAGGACAAGACAATCACGCGTCTCATCGGAGGCGCGTTTTTTATTTATCAAATCGAATACCGTTTCGAACCGGAGTGTTTTTAATTATATTGATAACCTCATCTAGGTTATCTGTAATGGTATAGAGCTTGGTATCTTCTGGGTCAATTAGTTTTTTCCCTAAGAGTAACTTGTTTATCATCCTATCAAAATGTTTCCAAAAGTTTTTACCAACTAAGATAATTGGTACCCTCTCAATTTTACCAGTTTGAATTAGGGTTAAAATCTCAAAAAGCTCATCAAAAGTACCAAAGCCACCTGGGAAAAAGACATAGCTTTCGGCTGAGAAAGATAAGCAGACCTTGCGGCTAAAGAAGTAATAAAATTCGGCTTGATCTGTTACAAACAAATTTTTTTTCTGACCATGGGGTAGTTCAATATGTAGTCCCAAAGATTTACCTTTGGCTTCAAAAGCTCCACGATTAGCGGCTTCCATAATACCGGGGCCACCACCGGTTAAGACAGCGTAATTTAGTTCCCGGACGATCCTAGTGGCTAGATGATGAGCCATTTTATAGGCTGGATGGTTTTCGGAAACCCGAGCGGATCCAAAAAAGGTAACAGATTGAGGGTGATTCTCGATTAATTCAAAACCCGAGCGAAACTCCTGTTGGACCTTCTCAATTCGTTTGTCGGTAGCTTCATGAACCTCCTTTAAAGTTAGGGGTTTAAATGGAACCACTTTTCCACTTGGTCTATCTGCTTTTTTCATCATTACCTGCTATTATATCATTAAGTTCTATTAATTTAACATAAACAAAATATGAAATTATCAAATAAAGAGTGGATCGGAGTAGCCGTGGCTCTGATTGTGGTGCTGATCTTTTTCTTTCCATTTTTTGGTAATATTTTTTTTTCGGATTCTTCAGCTGATCAGTATGATAATTTAGATTTTCCAATTGATACTCAAATGTCAAAAACCAATAACACACAAACCAGAGATCTTGTTCTGGGAACCGGAGTTGATGCTTCGGCTGGTAAGATTGTTACGGTCCATTATGTGGGTCGCCTAGCAGACGGTACTGTTTTTGATAGTTCCGTTTCTCGAGGTGTGCCTTTTAGATTTGTCTTGGGAGTTGGCCAAGTTATTCCAGGATGGGACCATGGTTTTAATGGTATGAAGGTTGGAGGCCAGAGAGAGTTAATTATTCCTGCTTCAGAAGCGTATGGCCCGGCTGGTATTACTAATCCCCAGACAGGTGAATATGTTATTCCACCAAATGCGACTCTCATTTTTGAAGTTCAACTCTTAGGCGTTCAAGATTTACAACAGTCATAATTTATTGACAAAAAAGGCTACTCGTTTAATATCCGCACATGAGTGCTATCAAGTTTAGTATTGTCCATCGAGGGAACCATCGATCCGAAAGGGTTGGTATCTTAGAAACCAAGTACGGTTCGATTCGAACTCCACACTTTGTGCCTGTTGGTACCAAGGCGACCTTGAAGTCAGTCCAAACTAAGGATCTCGAAGGTCTAAACATTGATGTTATCCTTGCTAACACCTACCATCTTTTCCTACAGCCGGGTGATAAGGTTATCAAAGAGGCTGGTGGTATCCACCAGTTCATGAATTGGTCGGGTCCTATCATGACAGACTCTGGTGGTTTTCAAGTTTTCTCACTAGGCACTGGTTTTGGAGAGAAAATTAGCAAAATTGCCATAACGCCAACGAGTGAAGAAGGTTTAGATGTTTTTAGGGATGAATTAGATACAGCTCATGTTAAACTAGCTCGGATTGATGAGGAAGGCGTGACATTTACCTCACATCTAGATGGCAGTTTGCACCGTTTTACACCAGAGCGGTCTATTGAAATACAGCACAATATTGGAGCTGATATCATTTTTGCCTTTGATGAATGCACTTCTCCTCTAGCTTCATTTGAATATCAAAAAGAAGCTCTCAATCGAACTCATCGTTGGGCTAAAAGATCTCGGCAAGCGCATTTAAATAATCCAAGTTCAGAGCAAGCTCTTTTTGGAATCGTTCAGGGTGGTCGTTTTGAAGACCTCCGAAAGGAAAGTGCTAAAGCTATTTCCGAAATGTCTTTTGATGGATATGGTATTGGTGGCTCTTTTGCCAAAGAAGATATGGCCGGTCCAGTTCGATGGGTTAATGAAATTTTGCCGGAGCATAAGCCGAGACACTTGTTGGGTATCGGTGAGCCTAGAGATATTTTAATGGGAGTCGAAGAGGGATGCGATCTCTTTGATTGTGTCTCGCCAACACGGCTTGCTCGGCATGGTACGATCTATACCACTAGTGGTCCGATTCATTTGCATAATGAAGAATATAAAAAAGACTTTTCAGTTGTGGATGAAGAAAAGAATTGGGATCTGGAAGGTAAGTACACCAAAGCTTATCTTTCACATTTATTCCGAGCCGATGAAATGTTAGGCGCGACTCTCTCAACTATTAATAACATTGCTTTTATGGGGAAATTTATGAGTGATATTAGAGATAGCATTGAGCATGGTAATTTCTCGGTATTCAAACAAAAGTTTCTGAAAAAATATTATGGCCAAGTTTAAATTACACAGTCAGTATCAGCCGGAAGGTGACCAACCAAAAGCTATCAAAGAGTTGATTCGTGGATTAAAGAGTGGAGCCGAACACCTAACCCTTTTAGGTGTTACCGGTTCGGGTAAGACTTTTACCATGGCTAATGTTATTGAAAAAGTTAATAAGCCAACTTTGGTCATTGCTCATAATAAAACATTGGCGGCACAACTGGCGGAAGAGTACAAGGAATTTTTTCCTGAAAATTCTGTTCACTACTTTGTCTCATATTACGACTACTATCAACCTGAAGCTTATCTAGCTCCCACTGATACCTATATTGAAAAGGAAGCTCAGATTAACAAAGAAATCGAAAGACTTCGACATGCTTCGACCCAAGCTCTGTTAACCAGAAACGATGTCATCATTGTGGCTTCAGTTTCTTGTATCTATGGTCTTGGCTCACCCGAGGAATATCAACGAGTTAACCTAAAACTTGAAAAAGGAAGCCAGTTTTCTAGAAAAGACCTGATTTTGAAGCTGGTTAACATGTATTACGAGCGAACTAATGCTGACTTAGAACCTGGCCTATTTAGAGCCGTGGGAAATACTCTGGAAATAATGCCACCGAATGAGAAAGTTATCTATGAAGTCACCCTCAAAGATCAAAAAATTGAAAGTATTCGAGAGATTGATGCAATTACCAGGTCTGTCTTTGGTGAGCCTAAGGCTTTTTTTATCTTCCCGGCCAAACACTTTGTAACTAACGAAGATCAACAAAAGAAAGCAATTAAAACCATTGAAATTGAACTAGCTGAGCAATTAAAAAAGTTTGGAAAAGAGGGAAAATTATTAGAAGCCGAAAGATTAAAGAGACGAACCAAATATGATTTAGCTTTAATCCGAGAAGTCGGCTATTGCAATGGAATTGAAAACTATTCCAGACATTTCTCTGGAAAGAAACCCGGGGAAGCGCCGGATACTCTTCTCTCTTATTTTCCTAAAGGCTTTCTAACGATTATTGATGAGTCACATGTGACGGTTCCCCAAATAGGCGGGATGTATGGTGGTGACGCTTCTCGCAAACAAAATTTAGTTGACTACGGTTTTCGTTTACCAAGTGCTAAAGATAATCGACCGCTAAAGTTTGAAGAGTTTGAAGAAAGAGTTAGCCAAGTTATTTACACTTCAGCTACGCCCGGAGAATATGAGAAAGAAAACAGTTCGTTAGTTACCGAACAAATCATTCGACCAACTGGTTTGGTAGATCCAATTATTGAAGTTTTTGGAGTTAAGGAGTTGGGTGATTACCCCGGACAGATAAAACATTTTATCCAGGAAGCTGAAAAGGAAATTAAAAATGGTGGGCGAGTGATTGCCACAACTCTAACTAAAAAGATGGCCGAAGAGCTAGCGGAGTATTTGGCTCGGAAAGGACTAAAGACCAAATACTTACATAGCGAGATTCATACCATTGATCGGATCGAAATTTTAACTGATTTCCGAAAAGGGAAGTTTGATTGTTTGGTCGGAGTTAATCTTCTACGTGAAGGTTTGGATTTACCCGAAGTTACCTTCATTGGGATCCTTGATGCGGACAAGGAAGGGTTCCTCCGATCTGAAACTGCTCTCATTCAAACGATTGGTCGGGCGGCTCGAAATGTTGATGGACGAGTTACTCTTTATGCCGATCAGATTACGGGTTCGATTGAGCGAGCTATGGAAGAAACCAGGAAAAGGAGAGACAAACAATTGGCCCATAACCAAAAACATGGCATTACACCAAAAACAATTATTAAAAACATCCGAGATATTACGGATCAACTACGCAGTGAGCATGACAAGACAGTTCAAAGAGAGTTAGCGATTGAAATGGAAAGGTATCAAGGTGATACACGCAAGTTAATTAGAGAAAAAAGGAAGCAAATGGCTGAAGCCGTAAAGATTTTAGACTTTGAAACGGCGGCTATCATTCGAGATGAATTGAAAGAGTTAGAAAGCTAAAGTTTTCCCCAGTTTAAGGGGCGAAAGAGCCCTAATCTTGTTACAATATATAGGTAAAAGATATGCGTAACAGGAGAACATACGTTACTTTAAAAGTGTTTGTGTACACGTTACTCTTTGCTTTAGCAATGAGGTTATTTTCTCCCGATTCTCAACAGGCACTGCTTGCCGAGAAAGATCAAAATAACCCTAATTCTCTGGACATGTCCAGAGAACTGTCATTTGGCGAGACTTTGGTCCGGATTTTACTGGCTCCACCCAGAATGTTGTATGCTGCTCCACCTTCTTCAACCTACACGCCTGGTGAGACTCTAGATCCAAGCTGTTCACCGGGTGATACCAACTGTACGGTTAACTATCCAGTCGCTGGTTCAGCCGGCAACATTCAATTCAATGATTATTCCACTTTTGGTGGTGAGAATTCTTTGTTCTATGCAACTTCTACCGGTAATCTTGGAGTTGGGACTTCTTCTCCGTATGCCAAACTCTCTGTCACTGGTGAAGTAGTGGCCAACAATTTTACAGCCACATCAACTAGTGCTACCTCAACCTTCCCAAATGCTTCTATTACCAATCTTCTCTTTGGTTCAGATTACATCACTGATCTAACAGGTTCGGGTCTGTCGATTGTCGCGGGTGCTCTAACATCATCGGCTGGAGCCGATCATGTCTATCCATTCGATGCTGTAACTGACTGGGGAGCTACGGCTTTTGGAACCACTACCCCAATTATCTTCCAAGGAGGTATTGGCACCACCGCTACCTCAACCTTCAATGCCACGACAACCTTCGGTTCCCGTGTTTATCAAACCGGTCTAGGCAACTCTACTTTCTTTGGATATCAGGCGGGGGAGAATGATGATTTGACGGATAATAATAATACAGCTTTTGGGTACCTAGCGCTCGATGCTAACACTACTGGTGGAAGTAATGTTGCTATAGGGGTTGACTCTCTTGGTGCCAATACTACTGGTGGAAATAATGTTGCCATGGGGCTTGACTCTCTTAGTGCCAATACTACTGGTGTAAGTAATGTTGCTATAGGATCTTCAGCTTTAGGTTTAAACACCGTGGGCCAAAGTAATGTCTCAATTGGGCACGAGTCAACTAGAAATAATATTACCGGAAACTACAATTCTGCTCTTGGATATCAAGCTTTGAACGCTAATACTACGGGCACAAGTAACGTCGCATTGGGAGCCCAGTCTTTGCTAAATAATGCTTCTGCCACTTCTACAGTAGCTATTGGTTACAGGGCGGGCTATGGTTCGGGAGGTAGCGCCAACTCTCAAAACAATGTCTTTTTGGGGCATCAATCTGGTTCAGCAAACACCACCGGAGACAACAATACACTCCTTGGATACCAAAGTGGTGACAATATCTCCAGTGGAAGCAACAACCTCATCATCGGCTACGACATCGATGCCCAATCTGCTACCGCTTCCAACCAACTAAGTATCGGAAACCTAATCTTCTCCGAAGGCATTGATGGTACCGGCACTACACTCTCTACCGGTAACCTCGGTATTGGTACAACTTCTCCAGGGAGCAAACTCTCAGTCAATGGAGACGCTTTTATTTCAGGAACAACTACCGCCTCAGCCCTATCACTTAAAGGTCAAAATACTGGTATTGAGTTTCCGGATGGCTCTATTCAAACTAGAGCCTATGCAACGGGAACACCTCCTGCTGGATCAAGTGGTTCTTTACAGATAAATAATGGCGGAGTCTTCGCCACACTTGCTGGTCTAACCTTAGATACTACTGGTAATTCTCGAGGCATTGATGCTCTTGATATCCAGACTAATAGATCAGTTGCTACTCAAGTAGCAAGTGGAAATGCCTCTTTAGCTTTTGGTTACCAAAATAGTTCTGGGGGACTTCGATCATCCGCTATTGGCTATAGCAATAATGCTTCTGACGAAGGTGCTACTGCAATTGGCTATGATAACACAGCCAGTGGTTACTGGGGTGCCACTTCTGTTGGTTATATAAATACGGCAAGTGGAGATTATGGATCTTTAGCTTTTGGGGCTAGCAACACAGCCAGTGGTAGCAACGGTTCTTCTGCTTTTGGATATAATAACACAGCAAGTGCGGACAGGTCTTCGTCTTTTGGATTTAAAAATACTTCTTCTGGCGCTGGTGCTGTTACTCTCGGATTTAACAACCGAGCCACCGCTTCCTCAACTGCCGCTATTGGATTTGGCGTTAAAAATTACCTCATCAATTCTGTGCAAATCGGCCCATCTGATGCGGCTAAGCTAACTATACTTTCAACCGGTCAAGTCGGCCTAGCCTCAACCTCCCCAACCTATCTTCTGCACGTCCCAGGGGAAGGCTACTTCTCTTCATATGTTGATGCCTCTTACTTTGTTGCTACTTCAACTAGTGCCACCTCAACCTTTGCAGGCGGACTTAAACTAAACCTTGCAGGTTCTGGTATTGAGTTCCAAGATGGAACGATTCAGACTACAGCTTCTTCTGGAGGTTCTGCCGATCATGTCTATCCATTCGATGCTGTAACTGACTGGGGAGCTACGGCTTTTGGAACCACTACCCCAATTATCTTCCAAGGAGGTATTGGCACCACCGCTACCTCAACCTTCAATGCCACGACAACCTTCGGTTCCCGTGTTTATCAAACCGGTCTAGGCAACTCTACTTTCTTTGGATATCAGGCGGGGGAGAATGATGATTTGACGGATAATAATAATACAGCTTTTGGATATAAAGCATTATTAGCCAACTCTTCTGGAGATTACAATACCGCCCTCGGTTATTATGCGTTAAGTGATAATACTACAGGGGGACGAAATGTTGCCATTGGGTATAGCGCATTAGGTTCTAATAGTGTGGGTGTCTACAATGTTGCTTTAGGATATCGTGCGGGTCAGCAAACTGAAGGTAGTAATAATATTTTGTTGGGATACCAAGCTGGTGATAACCTTTCTAGTGGCTCCAACAACCTCATCATCGGCTACGACATTGACGCCCAAAGTGCTACAGCAAGCAACCAACTAAGTATTGGCAACCTCATCTTCTCCGAAGGCATTGATGGTACCGGAACCACTCTTTCAACCGGTAACCTCGGTATTGGTACCACTTCTCCATATGCCAAACTATCAGTCAATGGAAATATTGTCGGTACAAGTATCAATTTAACCTCTACCAGCATCACCTCTACCATTGCTTTGGCTCTAAACATCGGTACCACCTCATATTCAGGAGTCCAAGAATTGGTAGTTGACGGTACCATCTTCTCTTCGGATCTATACGGTGGTGGTACCACCTTGGAAACTGATGCTAACGGAAACATTATCCGAACTCCATCAGATCAGAAACTCAAGAAGGACATTACCCCAATTACTGACGCTCTTTCAAAGGTTTTAGAGCTCGAAGGTGTCTACTACAACTGGAAAGATTCGGCTAGATTTGGAGATCAGACTGAAATCGGTTTGATTGCCCAAGAAGTTGAAAAGGTTGTGCCGGAAGTTGTTCGTTCTGGTGGGGAATACAAATCTCTAAATTACCAACACTTAGTGGCTCTACTCATTAATGCTATCCAAGAATTAAATACCAAAGTGGACAACCTAGCCCTTTCTGCCGGAGGAGTTGTTGGAGATATCAAAGACTTGGTAGTTGGCAAATTAAAAGTTGGTTCACCTTCAAAACCAACTGGTATTGTCTTATACGATGAATTAACCGGTGAACCATATTGTTTGTCAATTTCCGGTGGCAAGACTAAGACTCGAGCGGGTGAATGTGATGAGGTGGAAATGTCTCACACAAGTTCTGGTGGTAGCCGAACTGTTGTTCCGCCGGAGGAAACTCCTATTGAAGAACAGGCTACAAACACTGAAGATGTTGTTGAAGAAGAGCCGATTGTTGAGGGAAAAGCCGCAATCACCGAAGATGACATTGTCGAAGAACCTGTTGTTGAAGAAGTGGTAGAAACTCCAAAAGTTGTTGAACCAGAACCAGAAACAACCGAACAGCCTGTGGTAGAATAAGACGACTATGCCCAGAGCCTCCTTCAAACTAATTCGTGACAAAGATCTAAAAGAACAAAAAGATCGTCTGTGGAACTTGAATGATAGCCAATCGGATCTAGTTTCCATGGCTACCCATCAGATTAAAACTCCTTTAGCTGGTATCAAATGGACCCTCAGAATGCTTCTAGGTGGGGAACTCGGTAGTTTAAACGATGAGCAAAAGAAATGGTTAGAAGACAGCTATGATTCTAATGAAAGAGTCCTTTCTCTAATTGATGAAATGCTCGAATCCATTCGAGTCGACGAGAATAAATTAGAAATCACTAAAAAAGAAGAAAACTTACTTGAAGTCATTAAAGAGACGATTGAACAGCTACAACTATTCATTAAGAAGAAGAAAATCAGTATCCATGTAAGTACGGTTCCACACAGTCAATCAGTAATGGCTAATGTCGATCGTGGCAAGATTCAGATTGCTCTGCAAAACGTAATCGAGAATGCGATCCGCTATACCCGAGATGGTGGGCATATTGATATCCAGGTTGTTAAGGAAACTGGTGATATTAAGGTTTCAATTAAAGATGACGGTATCGGTATCCCCGAGGCTGACAAAAAGGATATCTTTTCAAGGTTTTTCAGGGCTTCTAATGCCATTCATAAGATTGAGAAAGGTTCCGGTTTGGGGCTTTTCATTTCTAGGGGTATAATCGAGAAGCACGGAGGCAAGATTTGGTTTGAGAGTAATCAAGACCAAGGCACCACCTTCTATTTTATTATTCCTAAAACATAACGTATAATATCCACATATGGAAAACACCAAAAAAGTTTTATCAGTTGAAGATGATAAGTTTCTTAGTAGTTTAGTTGCTCGTAAATTATCAGCTGCTGGCTATGAGATGAGCCACGCATCTAAGGGCGAAGAAGCGCTCAAAATGGTCAAGGAACAGAAGCCGTCACTGGTTCTTCTAGATATTCTGCTCCCAGAAATGAGCGGTTTCGAAGTTTTGGAAAAGATTAAAGCCGATCCAGAAACTAAAAACATTCCTGTTATTCTTTTCTCTAACCTTGGTCAGAAAGAAGATATTGATAAGGGTCTAAAACTTGGAGCCGAAAAATTCATTGTCAAAGCGACTGTTGTTCTAGACGATATTGTTAATGAAATTGAAAGTGTTCTCTCTGGAGCATCAGCAGCCTAACCATTTAAATTAAAAACACCGATTCCGTCGGTGTTTTTTTGACTTTTAAGACTTTCAAATATATACTAATCAATTACATACACTCCCTAAGAACAAATGGGGGTCAAATTGTTATGTCCAAAAAAGAAGAAGAAATTATTGTTAAGGGTGCCCGCACCCATAATTTAAAAAATATCACTCTGAAAATGCCACGGAATAAGATGGTAGTTTTTACGGGTATCTCTGGATCGGGTAAATCTTCTCTGGCTTTCGATACGATCTTTGCAGAAGGGCAGAGACGATATGTGGAGTCTCTGTCCTCATATGCTAGACAATTTTTGAACCAAATGCAGAAACCAGATGTTGATGAGATCTCGGGTCTCTCACCGGCTATTTCAATTGACCAGAAATCTCGGTCTAATAACCCACGTTCAACCGTGGCTACCATTACCGAAATATATGATTACTTGCGTATTCTCTTTGCTAGAGTTGGTCGACCACATTGTCTAGAGTGTGGACGAGAAATCAAAAAACTTTCTAAAGAAGAAATTATTGATTTAATCATCAAGACTATTACTGACAGCAAATCTTCTTCCAAAGAAATTCTAGGGGTTGGTGTTGATCGACAGAAGGTTCGATTATATGCCCCAGTGGTTGTAGGTCGGAAGGGTGAATACTATCAATTATTATATGACCTTTTGGGCAAGGGGTATAAAGAAGTTCGGATTGATGGGCTGAAGCACAATCTTCGGGATAAAATCGTTTTGGAGAAGAATAAAAGACACAACATTGATGTTTTGGTTGATGAGTTTTATGCCAGTGAGCTAAAAAAGATCAGCGAGGAGACCCGAGAACAGTTAGCTGAAGCCGTTGAGCGAACTTTGGATGAGTCAGCTGGTCTCATTCGCTTAGCCCTGCCGTCTGAAGAGAAGATTATCTCCTCTAAGTTCATGTGCCCATATGATGGCTTTTCCTTTCCAGAGATTGAACCTAGGCTGTTTTCTTTCAACTCTCCATATGGGGCATGTCCTGCTTGTAATGGCCTGGGTACCAAGCATCTTTTTGGTGATGACCTATGTGAGACTTGTCAGGGTGCGAGACTCCGCGAAGAAGCTTTACACGTTTTTCTGTTTGATTCTAAAGAGGATAAGAAAAATATAGTTGATCTGACTGGCCTTTCGATAAAGGAGGCTTATGCTTTCTTTGAGAATTTGGAGTTAAGTCCGACGGAGAAAGAGATTTCTAAAGTGGTGGTTAAGGAGATAACTAATCGCTTGAAGTTCATGTTGGATGTCGGTATTGATTACCTAACACTGGATCGAAAAGCCCATACACTCTCGGGTGGGGAAGCTCAACGGATTAGACTGGCTAGCCAGCTAGGCTCAGGTCTGGTCGGTGCTTTATACGTTTTAGATGAACCAACTATTGGTCTCCATGCACGGGATAATGATCGGCTGGTCAAGACTCTGCTTAACCTCAGGGATCTAAGTAACACGATTATTGTGGTCGAGCATGATGAAGACACCATCTTCTCAGCAGATTACCTAGTGGATATCGGACCAGGAGCGGGCATCCATGGAGGCAAGATTGTTGTGGCTGATTATCTGGATAAGTTGTTGGATGATAAGAAAAGTATTGAGAAATCTCTAACTCTGCAATATTTAACTGGACAGCGGGGGATTGAGATTCCAAGAGAGAGACGAAGCTTACCGCAAGGTAAAATCTCGATTAAGGGTGGCAACATTTTTAATATCAAAAACCTAGATGTCGATATTCCACTCGGTCGCTTGATTACGGTTACTGGTGTTTCGGGTTCTGGTAAAAGCTCTTTTATGTATGAAATTTTGCACAAGAATCTGCAGGCTCGGTTTAATAAAAGGTATCGTAGCAACGAAGTCTATAATGTTAAGAGTTTTACTGGTACCGAGTATCTCGGTCGAACTATTTTAATTGACCAGTCTCCCATTGGTAGAACGCCTCGATCTAATCCGGCAACATATACCGGTGCTTTTACTTTCATTCGAGATCTTTTTGCCGAGACCGAAGAGGCCCGAGCTCGTGGTTGGAAGCCAAGAAGATTTTCTTTCAATGTTAAGGGTGGCCGCTGTGAAGCCTGTCAGGGTAACGGCCAGATTGCGGTGGAGATGCATTTTCTGCCAACTGTCTATGTACCTTGTGATGTTTGTAATGGCAAGCGCTTTATGAGAGAGACTCTAGATGTGACATACAAAGACAAAAACATTCAGGAAGTTCTATCGATGACAGTTGAGGAAGCTTACAAATTCTTTGAAGATATTCCCGCTATTGCTGATCGCTTAAAAACCTTAAACGAAGTTGGCCTCGGCTACCTAGAGCTTGGTCAATCGGCTACGACTCTCTCTGGCGGTGAAGCTCAGAGAGTTAAGATTTCTTCCGAGTTGTATCGGCAACATACTCAAAAAACTATTTATCTCTTAGATGAACCAACTATTGGATTGCACTATGATGATGTTAAGAAGCTAATTGAGATTTTACAGAAGTTGGTGGATAAAGGTAATACAGTTATGGTCATTGAACATAATATGGATGTCATTAAATCCTCTGATTATCTTATTGATATCGGTCCAGAAGGAGGTGACTTGGGAGGTAAAATTATGGCCAAAGGAACACCAGAACAAGTGGCCGAGAATAAGAACTCATATACCGCTAAGTATTTAAAGAAAGCTTTAAAACATGGAATTAAAAAAGAAAAAAATACCAGATAGCCAGGGAATCTATTTCTTTTTAGGAAAAAAGCAAAAGATCCTTTATATTGGTAAAGCCACTTCTCTAAAAAGTAGGGTCAGCAGTTATTTTAGTGCTGATATTTCTAAAACCAGAGGACCATTGATTGTCCAGATGCTAACCGAGGCCGTAAATGTTAAATGGCAGACAACCGATTCAGTTTTAGAGGCTTTGATCTTAGAAGCTAAGCTAATTCGGAAATATAAGCCAAGGTATAACACTAAAGAGAAGGATAATAGGAGCTTTAACTATGTGGTAATTACTAAAGAAGATTTTCCAAAAATTCTAACTGTTCGAGAACATGAGCTGACTAAAAAAAATCTAGATGCTAAGTATGAATTTGGGCCATTCCCGAGTGGCACTTCTTTAAAAATTGCCTTATCTATTATCCGCAGGATTTTTCCTTTCAGAGATCAGCGATCGCAAAAGAATCAGACTTTCTATCAGCAACTTGGTTTAGCACCAAATGCTAGTCGCAAGGAATATGGACGGAATATCCAAAACATTAAAATGTTTTTTGAGGGTAAGAAGGGGCAACTAATAAAGAAGCTTCAGAAAGAGATGAAGGGACATGCGGAGCGGGAGGAGTTTGAACTGGCTAATCAGAAAAAGAAACAAATCTTTGCTCTAGAGCATATTCAAGACGTTGCTTTGGTTGGAAAGGAAAAGGATTTAAGTAACAACATTCGAATTGAAGCATACGATGTGGCTCACACCTCCGGACAACAAGTAGTTGGAGTTATGACTGTTGTGGAGAGTGGGGTAGCTAACCGAAGTCAGTATCGAAAGTTTAGGATAAAAGAAGATCCGGGTATTAATGACACCAAAGCTTTGGGAGAGATAATCGATCGACGTTTAGGACACCCCGAGTGGCTATTGCCGAGACTTATGGTAGTTGATGGTTCTAAAGCCCAAAAGAACATAGCTGAAAAGATTCTAAGAGGATATGGCCTAAGTATTCCGATTGTGGCTGTTGTAAAGGATGAAAGACACCGAGCCAGAAATATTTTGGGGGATACTAGAGGTCTAGAAAAGGACATTATTTTAGCCAATAGTGAGGCCCATCGATTTGCCTTAGCTTTTCACCGAAAGGAAAGAGATGTGATATAATTCATAGGTATGAAAAACACAAGTTTTCTGGTGCTGTCAGTCTTTATTATTCTCCAGAAACAGGAGGGCTGACTTGTGTTAATTTAAAATATTAGTTACTACAGGCGAGCTCTTCGAAAAGAGCTCGTTGTTCTTTTACCCTGAAGGAGGTTTAGGATGTCTCGAGCTGTAACCCTGGATCGTGTTAAGGGAACCTATTTTGTTGAGTGTCCCAACAGGCGTTGTGCTCATCAGTTCCAGATTCCGCACAACAAGATTGACAAGAAACAAAGGTGTCCTCGGTGTCGATCGGCTTTTGTACCTCGAGATCAGGTTGTTTCGCAAAGACCCCACTAGGGGTCTTTTTTTGATATACTGTATTCAATGACATATATTGGCGTCCTTCGAGGTGGACCATCCAGTGAATACGAAGTTTCTTTGAAAACCGGAGCGACTGTTTTGAAAAATCTACCGGAACACTACACTCCGATTGATATCTTTATCTCCAAAGAAGGGGATTGGCATGTTGCTGGTTTGGTCAAAACACCAGAGCAAGCACTCAGAAATATTGGCGTTGTTTTCAATGCTCTGCATGGTGAATTTGGAGAGGATGGCAAGGTCCAGCAAATATTAGATGGAATTGGTATCCCATATACCGGATCCGGTGCTCTGGCTTCAGCTTTGGGAATGAACAAGATTTTGACTAAAAGAGTTTTTAAACAGCATGGTATCAAAACTCCATATAGTATGGTTGTCAAGAAAGAACAAATGAATACTGATTTAACCAGAGATATCTTTTTATCTTTCCCCCAACCCTCGGTTATTAAACCAGCTATCGGCGGATCATCTCTGGGAGTAACTATTGCTCACAATTTGGATGATTTAACAGAAGCTCTGCAAAATGCTTTTCAGTATGCAGATACTGTTTTAATTGAAGAATATATCAGGGGTAAGGAGGCGACCTGCGGAGTGATTGATCATTTTAGGGAACAAGAGAGATATGTTTTTATGCCAACTGAGATTGTTGATCTGACGGGTAATGATATCTGGGACTACAATTCTAAGTATACTAACGACTTGCACCAAATGATTACTCCGGGTAATTTCTCAATTGGCCAAAAACGAGAAATGCAGGAATTGGCTAAGGTTGTTCACCAAGCCTTGGATCTTAGGCATTATTCCCGAACCGATTTCATCGTCCACCCCAAGAGAGGTGTATATGTTTTGGAGGTCAACACTTTGCCGGGCTTGACTGAAACATCTCTTTTTCCACATGGGCTGGAAGCTTCTGGGAGTAGCTTACCGGAGTTTTTTGACCACACCATTAATCTTTCTTTGTATGGACGCTAAAGGCAAAATGTCGGTGGAGAATTTCCACCATTTTAATTGCGCCAAATGCGAGCGTTGGTGGGGGATTGGAGATCCGCCAGAAAAACCCAAGGAACTATATTGTCCGTGGTGCGGACTTAAACAGGGTTTTGTGGATGCGACACCACGACTTGACAGATAGGCATAAGGTATGATATAATATACACAGAGTTAAATCGCTAAATTCCACCCTGAATTAGGACACCCCACTTTTAATATATGTAATGATACCAGCCGCCAAAGCAACTTCAAAGGCGGTGCGATAACCGAGGATTCTCCTCGGTTTTTCGTTGATCATTTGAACAGCTTGATCAATGTCATCCTGAGTCACAAATCTGAAATCAGTTCCCTTAGGAAAGAATCTGCGAAGCAATTTGTTTGCATTTTCAATTGATCCTTTCTGCCAGGATGAGTATACCTCGCAGAAAAATGATGGCACGGGGTTTTCTTGGTGGTATATATTTTCGATACCATTTCTTTGTTGCTTCCTCGTGATCTCTGGGAGACATATTTCTGACTTTTCCGGCCGCAAGTAATCTGCTTTTCCTCTCCGCCACTACGGCAAGTGACGCAGACACTCCGAATCGAGAAACAATAGCGTCTTTTTCCTAGTGACCATATCTAGTCCTGTTCTCTCCACCCAAAAACCGCCTTGATATATCAACACGATTTGGAATCAATGTCCTTTTCTTTGATCCAACTCTTTTTCTTCTGTGGTATCGCTTTGAGTATAGAAGCGGACAATATCTTTGACCTCTGTTCGAATACAACCATCGGTATATTGAATTTTTAGAAACTTGAAACGAGAGCTTTTCTTTTTTCATTCTTCCGGCTATTTCATCAGGGTTCCATTTCTGTTCCAACTTTTCGATTATGTATTTTTGCAACTCCTTGTTTTCCTCGATCTTCATCCATTGAAGTCTTCGCATTCTCTTGTGAAGCCGCGACTTTGCCTCCGCTTTCTTTGAATTATATTTGCCATTAACCCCGTTTCTCCGAATCTCGTAGCAGACGGTGTTTGGGCTTCTGCCTAAACTTTTGGCTATGAAACGGGCAGAGTATCCTTTAGACCAAAGTATCGAAATCTCCGATCGTTCGGCCACAGAAATATTTTTAAATTTCATATCACTCTATTTTACAGAGTGTCCTAAGACATTTGGGAATTAACAATCACCAAACAGGGAGTCCAGCCATGGAAGTTTTCTATGTTGTCGTTCGAGGTCGCGTGTATCGCGGGACGGTCGATGAGGTCGAGGCGTTTCAGAAACGCACTGGTCTCAAAGTAAAAGCGTGTGGATACGTGCCGTACGCCGCTCGGATCACTGATGAGTGATCCAAATCAAGCCGTCACCTATAAGTAGGGACGGTTTTTTTCTTGATTTATATCTAGATTAGGGTACAATTTCTTCTGTTACATAATTTGGGCCAGTAGCTCAGTTGGCTAGAGCGCCTCATTTGCACTGAGGAGGTCGGGGGTTCAATTCCTCTCTGGTCCACCAAACGAAACTTGTTCGGAATTAAGAAAGCGGAGCGATTTTGCGGAAGCCAAAATCGCGCTGTCAATTTTTTCAAAACCCTTTCCGCCTACGGCGGAAGCGGTGAATTCCCAAAGTTCCCCCCAATTGCATGAAAGCGTTTTGTCTTTGAGAGTGGGGTTAGAGCCGATTTTTTGGAAAAACTCTTTC
>Ga0210057_1004624_pt1 | contig 18146 bp, 22 predicted proteins | sample CryGeyCG2114_010_2_FD_183968 | JGI IMG/M metagenome (GOLD analysis project Ga0210057, IMG submission 183968) | Groundwater microbial communities from aquifer - Crystal Geyser CG10_big_fil_rev_8/21/14_0.10 (SPAdes) (version 2) | ecosystem: Environmental > Aquatic > Deep subsurface > Groundwater ...
CTGTTGTTTTAATGTCATCCTGAACTTGTGCTTCTGCTTGTTTTTGAGTTTCAAAACAATCATGTGCTTCTATCCAGTAAAATTCCCGTGCTCTTATTAACGGGCGCGTTGCTTTTGTTTCATAACGAAAAACATTTGCTCTTTGATATAATTTTAAAGGCAAGTCTCTATGACTTCTAATCCATAAAGAATACATTTGATACATTGAGGTCTCGCTCGTCGGTCTTAATGCCAGTTTGTCTTCACTTTTAATTTTTTCAAGCCAGAAAACCTGGGGTGTAAATCCTTTAACATGGCCTGCTTCTTTTTTGAAATTTTTTTCAGGAATTAAAGTTGGGAAAAACGTAGGTTTATGTTTTTTTTCTTGAAGAGCTTTTTCATAAAGTGAATACATGTTTTCAATAATCATTGCTCCCCAGGGTCTTATGACCACAAAACCTTTGACAGAATATCTTATGTCTGTTATTTCTGCTTTTTCAACAACCTGAGTATACCACTCTGAAAAATTCTCATCTTTTTTTACTGATAATCCCTCTGATGATTTTTTTTGCATGAAATATAAAAGAATAAATGGTATTTAAGATTTTGCAGTATAGAAATTTTTAAATACTCATTTAATAGAATGAATTTTATGCCTTTTGAAAAAATTTTTAGATTGAATAATGGTGAGCTTGCAATTCCAGGGAAAATTTATGTTTCTTCTGAGGGCTTGGAATTGTTTGAGTCAGATATACATTTTCATGTTATTAATTATGCCGTGAATGTTTTATCATATGACCCCTCAAGATTAAAGGGTTTTGATTTTTTTCTTGGTGTAACTCATGGAGATTTAAAATCATCAACTAAAATGATGGATCTTTTTTTATACCGAGGATTAAAAAAGAATTGGAAATCTAATCCAGAGGTGTTTATGAAAAGGATTACAGGGGGTTTTTGGTCTGATTTAACTTCGACTTTCGGAGATACATTCACTGTTTTACACAAAGAGGGAGAATTAATTAAAAGTTCTAAGAGTCTTGATGAATATCTTGCAAAAACCCCCTTGGGGATTTCAGGAATTGCAGAAGGTTGTTAGTTTCAAACCAAACTTTAATTTTTTTTAAACCAATATCTTCCCAAAAGCTTGCTGTGATATTTCATTCACAGCTTGTTTTATATAATTTGATTCCAGTGCAAAGCCAATGTTTTCGCTTCCGCCGATTTTGAAGTTGTTAATTCCAAGTGCTTTTCCTTGTTTATTTATTAAAGGGCCACCTGAATTTCCTGGGTTGAGCGCTGCGTCTGTTTGTGTGTATGCGCTTGTTTTGCCGTCGATACCTAATCTGTGGACAGCAGAAACAATTCCTTCTGAAACTGAAAATTGCAAGCCCAAAGGATTTCCAATTGCAATTACTTTTTCTCCTATCTGTGTTTCATCTGAATTTGCAAGAGGCAATGCAGAATATTCTCCGTCTATTTTTAATAATGCTAAATCCAACTCAGGGTCATAGCCAATTAATTCCGCTTTTTTTGTTTCTTGCGCGTAAGTTATTGCATTGTATGTTTTGCTTCCAACTAAAACATGCGCGTTTGTAACTAAATATCCCTCGCTGGAAATTATGAATCCTGTTCCTTGACTGGTTTCTGTTCTAATTGTTACAACTGATTTGATGACATCCTCGATTATTCCTGAAAAATCCTCACTTGCAGATGCTTTCAGTAAAACCATATCTTCGTCGATTGTGCCGACCCTGACATCTAAAGAATTTATTGTTTGTTCTAATGTGCTTCTCGTTTGAATTAAATTATCAGACAGAGAATTGATATTGCTTTGCGTGTCTGTGATTTTTTGGTTTAATTCTCTGTAATTTAAATCTTGCTTGACAAACGATGTGTAAATTAAAATACTGCTTACTGCTATGTAAACAATTACAATAAAAGTAAAACTTCCAATCATCCACTTGTGGTGTTTTTTTAATCCAGTGTGCTGGACTGCGGGCTGGTAATATTTTTGAGGCATGTTCTTAATTATTAAAATATTAAGATATAAAAAGCTTGGGTTTTTATAAATTGTAAAGGCTCGTCGTTCAATGGACAGGATAACAGGTTTCGGTTGAGAGGAACCAAGGTTCCCCCTCACGCTCCTTCCTTTTCGGCGCTGAAGGGCGATTTCAAATTGCCTCCGACGAAATCGCGAAGGAATTGTGAATCAGAAAAACCCTGTCGATGGGGGTTCGAATCCCTCCGAGCCTATGAAAAGAATTCTAAGTCAAAATAAAATGCGAGAATGTCTGTAAAGATTTATAACTCTGGAAAGTATTAAATGGTTATGGCTAAAGGCGATCCTATAATATCTATTTTAGAAAAAATCGAAAGAGTAAAAAATTTTAAAGATGCTTATAAGTTCAGTCAGCATTTAGGCCCTTACCTTCATGGAGAAGAGAGAAGAGGAGGGATTAAATATGATTATGGGAATGTTGGAGAAGAATTAGAGCAAATTCAGAATTATTTGCTTCAAGCAAACACTTATGTAACCTCTCCAAATAAGTCTCGTCGGGCAGATGCAAGAAGATACCTAGATGTAGCTAGAACTCGTGCAAGATATCTCTTAATAAATCTTGAAGGAGGAAAAAGGAATCTCGGCGGTTTAGAAAAATTTGCATTAGCTGCATCAATGATAGTTGTTTTTTTAGGAATCTTTTTCTTATCATCTAACTTCACAGGAAGCACAATTTTAGACTTGTCAACTAAAACCACTTCTTTTCTCGGAGCAGGTTTGCTTATTGTTGGTTTAGTTGCTGGTTTTTTCTGGTTGAAAAGAAATAAAACTTTTCATTTTAGAAAAATATATAAATAAATTCATCTTAAACGTTTTATGGAAACATCTGTGAAAATAACTTTAATTATTGTGTGCGCGGTTTTGGTGCTCGCACTAATTGGTGTGGGGATTTTTTACCAGTCAAATGCGAGCAATGTAAATGTTGCTGGGAATTCGCAAGTTAAAGCAGTTCCAGATTTGGTTTCTGTTTATTTTAACATAGAAACTTCAGCAGAAACTGCAAAAGAAGCCAAAGATAATAATTCTGAAATTTTTGACAATGTGCTTAATGCATTAACTGGGTTGGGATTTGAAAGAAAAGAAATAACAACAGAGAATTTTAACATCTATCCTGAATATAATTGGCAAAATGGCGGACAGGAAATCACAGGTTACAGAGCAACACACAACATAAAGATTGAGCTTTCTACTTCAAACACTGAAAAAATCGGCGAATTAATTGATGCCGGGGTTGACAACGGAGCAACTATTTCATATATTAATTTTGAATTATCTTTGGATAAACAAAACGAATACAAATCCGAAGCAATAAAACTTGCAACAGAGGACGCACGAATTAAGGGAGAGAGTCTTGCTTCTGGGCTTGGGAAAAAATTAGGAAAAGTTGTTTCAATTTCTTATTCTGATTTTGGTTATTCGCCTTGGCCAATTTACATGGCTAGAGAAGGCAGCGCTGGAGTTGAAGAAGCAAAACAAGCTACAACAGACATTCAACCAGGTGAGCAGGATGTTAATGCAATGGTTGAGATTGTTTTTGAGTTAAAATAAAACAATAACCCCCAACAAGCATACTTTTTTATACATCTTTTTATTTTATTTTTTATGAAAACAAGCGCGGTTCCAGGAGATTTTGTTGAGGTTCATCTTTCAAAAATAATTTATGAAGGGACGCTTTTGGAAAGTTCTGAAACAGGAGTTATCTTGCTGAAAATTGATTCTGGTTATAATATTGGTTTTAATAAAAAAGATATTTTAGAAATCAAATTAATCAGAAAAGGAACTGAAAAAAAACAAGAAATAGAAATTAAAAAAGATTTTGAAAAACCAAATATAGCAATGATTCTTACTGGCGGGACAATTGCTTCTCGTCTGGATTCCAAAAAAGGAGGGGTGACGCCGTTGGAATCTCCTGAAGATTTATTCAAGTTTTATCCTGAACTTTTTAAAAAAGTGAATGTTGTGAAAGTTGAAATTCCATTTATGAAACTATCAGAAGATATGAATTTCAAAGACTGGAAAAAACTTGCAAATGTTACTGCTAAACTGCTTAATGACGGGAACATAAAAGGAGTTGTGATTGCACACGGAACAGACACTTTGCATTACACTTCTGCAGCGTTATCATTTTTTTTAAAAAATTTGAACAAGCCAGTTGTTTTAACATACAGTCAGAGAAGCATCGACAGGGCTTCCAGCGACGCTAATTTGAATTTGCAGTGCTCTGCTTTGGCTGCTATTTCCGACATAGCTGAAGTCATGCTCGTTGGTCATGCTTCAACAAATGATGATTTTTGTTATGCAATGCCCGGAACAAAAGTCAGAAAAATGCACACTTCAAAAAGAGATGCTTTCAAAGTTGTAAATGCAAAACCATTTGCTAAAATTTTTCCAGACAAAATTGAAATTATTTCAGAATTTAATCCGCGAAACAAAAACAAAGTTAAAGTTGATGCAAAATTCGAGGATAAAATTGCTATTGTAAAATATTATCCTGGGCAGGAAAATAGTATTTTAGATTATTACCTCAAGAAAAAATACAAAGGAATTATTTTAGAAGTCTTGGGTTTGGGGCATGTATCGTCGAGCGGTTCAAAAAATAACTGGCTTTCAAAATTAAAAGAAGTTCAAAAAAAAGGTTTGATTGTTTGCGCAACTTGCCAGACAATTTACGGAAGATTAAATCCTCTTGTTTATTCAAGCGGGCGGGAATTAATTAAAACAGGAATTATTTATCTCGAAGACATGTTAAGTGAAACAGCTTTTGTAAAACTTGGATGGGTTTTGGGACACAAGGAATGGGCAAAAGACAAAGAAAAAATTAAAGAGAAAATGTTAGAAAATATATCGGGGGAAATTAATGATAGGTTGGAGGAGTGAATTTAGAAAAGTTTATAAATGATTCTTTGAAAGATTCTTAATGGAAGGCGTATTAAATGAAAAAACTCCAGTATTAGAAGTTTTAGTTAGTGCAAGAAATTACAGACTTAGAGAAGCAAGATTTGAAAATAGGTTGACTCAAAAACAAGCTGCAGAATGTATTGGGATTTCCTTGCAAAAATTGAGCGAATATGAAAGACTTAGAGCGAATTATTCCCAAGAAATTGCTTCGAAGATAGCTAATTTTTATGAGAGACCAATAGAATATTTTTTCCCTGATGTAATTAAGTTAGCAACAGAGAGAAATGCCGGTATGACAAGAAGTTATACACTTTCACAATTAGAATTAGCAAGTATACAAATGGAAATGTTGGGGTATGATGTTAAGAGACCAGATGTAGTAATAGAAGAATATGAACTTCAAAAAGGATTAAAAAAAGCTATAGATTCTTTACCTCCGGGGGAAGCAGAAGTTATTAACTTGCATTTTGGATTAGATAATAGCCCTCCAATGACATTCGAAGAAATTGGAGCAACAAGGGGCGTTGGTTCAGAGAGGGCAAGACAGATTCTTAACGAAGCTCTTCAAAGGTTGAGGCATCCATGCAGAGCAAAACCTCTAAAATTACTTCTTGAACCTTCTAAATCTTTTTAATTCAATAAGTTTATATTTGTGGAATTTTTAATAAATATACTAGAGAGATGAAATGAAAAAATCCCATTTATTTTTAATCATAGTTGCAGTTTTGATAATTGGTTGGTTTTTTGTTAGATTTTTATTTGGTGGCAATGAAGATTCCTGGATAAAAGATTCCCGCGGAGTTTGGGTCAAACACGGAAATCCGTCGGAAACACCTGATTCTGTAAATGAACAGCAAGTTGCTATTTTGTGTGCTGAAAATTTGTACGAAAGTTTTACAATTTTAACAGTTGAAATTTCAAGCCAGTGTTTAGGAACTTGCGGAGATTATGCATTTGATATTGTTCATGCTCCAAGAACAGAAGAAGATAATTTAATTGAAAACCAGTGTGAAGATTATAGAAGCGGAAATGTTTCTCATTTTATTGAATTAGATAAAGAAGGGAATGTTGTAAGGATTGTTTGAGATGAAAATCAGCGCAGGACTTTTGATGTACAAAATTTCTGGAAATAAATTAATGGTTTTTTTAGTTCATCCTAGCGGGCCATTGTGGAAAAATAAAGATAAAGGTGCGTGGAGCATTCCAAAAGGGGAGATTGAAGAAAATGAAGAAAACCAAAATTTCCTGGATGTTGCAAAAAGAGAATTTGGTGAGGAGACCGGAATTAAAATAAATAATCTTGAATTTATTGAGCTAGGAAAAGTAAAACAAAAATCAGGAAAAATTGTTTATTGCTGGGCTTTTCAAGGAAACTTTGATGGAAAAATTAATTGTTCAAGTTTTGTAAAAATGGAGCTTAATGACGAGGTTTTTGAATTTCCAGAAGTTGACAAAGGAGAATTTTTTAATGTTAGGCAAGCAAAAGAAAAAATAAATTCTGCGCAATTTGAATTTGTAGAAAGACTTATCGAAATTCTTGGTTTAAAATTAAAAGAAGAGACGCAGAGAAGGTTATAATTTTCTCTCAATTTTTTCTAATTGCTTTTTTATTTCTTCAATTTCTTTTTCTGCTTTTCTGTTTACTGCATAATCATATTCTGCTCTCATTCTATCTATGTGTGATTGCCTGTTCTGGCTCATAAGAATTATCGGAGCCTGGATTGCAGCCAAACATGATAAAACAAGATTTAGTAATATGAAAGGATATTCATCAATAACTCCCTTGTTGAGATATTGTAATAAAAAGTATCCGTTTGTCAACATCCAAATTAACATAATAATTAAAAAACCAATTATATAATACCAGCTACCTGCCCATTTTGTTAAAAAATCTGATGCTTTTTGGCCAAAAGTCCGAGGAGTTTTTGAAACTGGATGTTCTAATTTTTCAGTTATCTTTTCTCTCTCTCTCTCTCTTGTCATGTAATTAAATATAAAAGAGAGTTATAAATTTTATTGAGTTGTTCCAAAGTTAGTTGTTATTTTATAAGGGTTACATATAGGAAGATTTAAATAATGGAGTCGTTTGTTGGAGATTAATGGGTCTAGAGATTGTTGTAACTTCTGAGAATAAAGGTTCAAACCCGGGAGGAAGATGTATTGTTAAATCTTCTATAGAGATCTTTCCAAAGAGTTATATAAAATATTGTAATCGTGGGCAAGGTTTGAACGGCTTTAATTTACTCGCTCAAAATCAACCAATTTATGAAGCTATGTCTTTAGAAATGGTTAAAATGTTAGGTTTGAATATTCCAAATTATTTTGTTATTCTTAATTATGGAGGTGATAATATTTCTTTTAAATATGAACCAGAAAAAGAGAAGCACATTAAAAAATTATCTGATAATAAAAAGTTTTATTTTGTTTCAAGATTAATAAAACATCCAATAGATGAAACAAATCCAAAACTAATAGAGATTATGGCATCTGAGAAAATTTATAGGGATTTGCTTCATATAGGAAATGTTTCAGGCAGACCCGAAAACTACACATTAATTAACATTCCTGGTATGGATCCTTTCGTTTTATATATTGATTTGGGGTGCGGATTGGTTGATGCTTATGAAGGTCTTCTTACTATCAGATCAAGTCTTATTAAAAAAGTTTTAAATTTAAAAAACCGAAAAACGCTTAAAGATCTTAAAAAAAAGTTGGAAAGAATTGATTTAAAAACAGATTTTGGGGCGATGGTGAATTTAGTGGAATTTGGCGAGTATATTCTGAAATGTTGCAAAATAAATACATTAGATGCTTCTGATCCAAAAAGAATAAAAAGTGTTGCTGTTGAATCAATTTTATCACAGGGGGAGTTAGTTGACCTGTCAAATTTATATTTTGCCGCTAACATTAAATTCTTAGATACATACAAAGGAGATTCAAGATTGTTTAGAACAAAAAGATAGTCAAATTAATAAACTCTCATTCTTTTTATTTTTCTATGGAGTTAGATTATAAAAAATTAGGACTTAAATGCGGACTTGAAATTCATCAGCAACTTGATACTCATAAATTATTCTGCAATTGCCAGAGTGTTTTGAGAAAAGATGAGCCGGATTTTGAAATAAAAAGAAAACTCCACGTCGTTGCTGGTGAGTCTGGAGAAATTGACATCGCTGTAAAGCATGAGATGGAAAAAGACAGGGAAATTATTTATCAGGGTTATGACACAACTTGTCTTGTTGAATTAGATGAAGAGCCGCCACATTTGATAAATCAAGAAGCTCTAAAAATTGCTTTACAGATTTCATTTCTGCTCAATTGTAAAATTATTCCTATAACACAAATTATGAGAAAGACAGTTATCGACGGTTCAAACACATCAGGATTTCAAAGAACAATTATGATTGCACGCGAAGGATATGTTGAAACAGAATTTGGAAGAGTTGAAATTCAGGGTGTTTTTTTGGAGGAGGACTCTGCAAGAGCTGTTACAAAAGAAGGCGGGTTGTCTGTTTACAAAATTGACAGATTAGGAATTCCATTAATTGAAATAGCGACGGCACCAGATATTAAAACTCCAGAGCAAGCAAAAGAAACAGCACTTCATATTGGGAGTCTTTTAAGAAACTGCGCAGTTAAAAGAGGGCTGGGAACTATTAGACAGGATATTAATATTTCTATTAATAAAAGCAACCGCGTCGAGCTTAAAGGTTTTCAAGATCCGAAAATAATGATAGAAACAGTAAAAAATGAAGTGCTCAGGCAGTTGGAGTTTGTTGAGAACAATAAAAAAAATCCTTCTGAAGTAAGAAATGTTCTTGTAGATGGGAAAAGTGAATTTTTAAGACCAATGCCGGGCGAGGCAAGAATGTATCCTGAAACTGATTTGCCGTTGTTGAAAATTTCAAGAGAGTTTATTAACAAAGTTAAGAAAACCTTGCCGAGATTAAGACAAGATTTTGAAAAAGAATTAAGTGAAAAAGGACTGAACAGGGAGATGATTAAACTTTTGCTAAATGAAAATAAAATCGAAGAGTTTAAAGAACTTTTAAAAGTGTTAAACAAACCAGCATTAGTTGCAAAGCTTATTCTGATTTTTCCAAAAGAAATTTCTGCGCACAAAAAAATTCCTTTAATTAAAGTCGAAAATATTTTAGAAGAAAATTATTTTGAGCTTCTTGAATTGGTGGCAAAAAATAAGCTTTCTGAGAATAATCTTAAAGATGTTTTGGAAAAAATTGTCGATGGCAAAACTCTTGGGGAAGCTGTTAGTTTTGAGAAGCTTGACTATTCAAAGATTGATGAAAAAATTATTCACCTTATGAAAGAAAAACCAGGACTAAGCGAACAGGCTTATATGGGGTTGATTATGAAAGAATTTAAAGGGGTTATTGAAGGAAAAGAAGCAATTGAAAGGATTAGAAAATACCTTGGGAAATGATTTAGAAGACAATTTTTTTAAGATATTTATTAAAACCAACAAATTAATAAACAATATTTCTCTCTTTAATTTATGAAAAGAGTTTACATATCAGAAATAAAACCAGGCGAAAATGTTTTGTTGAAAGGGTGGGTTCATGAAATCCGCGATTTGGCAAAATTGAAATTTATTTTATTGAGAGATGTTTCTGGAATTGTTCAGTGTGTTGTCAAAGATGAGAAGGTTCTTAAAAAAATTTTAGAATTAACTTTTGAAAGTGTTGTTGAAATTCACGGGAAAGTTAAAAAATCAAATATTAAAGCAGAGATTGCCCGCAATGACGTCGAGGTTGAGGTTTCTGAATTGATAATTTTAAATAAAGCTGAAAACCTGCCAATGCATGTTAATGAAAAATCAGTCAGTTCTGAATTGCCGACGAGATTGGATAATAGATTTTTGGATACAAGAAAGAAAAATGTTGGAGCTATTTTTAAAATCAGATCAAATATTTACAAGCATATTGTGGATTTCTATACTTCTCAAAGATTTATAATTATAAACACCCCAAAAATAACTACTCTTGGTCTTGAGTCGGGGGCAGAATCTTTTGTTGTTAATTATTTTGATAAGAAAGTTGTTCTTGCTCAATCGCCACAATTCTATAAACAGATGTTTGTAATGGGAGGATTTGAAAGGGTAATGGAAATAGGGGCGGTTTATCGGGCTGAGAAATCAAACACAATAAGACACCTAACAGAATTTACAGGAGTTGATTTTGAGATGGGATTTATCGAAGATGAAAATGATATCATGGATGTTATTGAAAACATGATGAAATATATTATTGAAAATGTAAAAAAAGATTGTAAGAAAGAATTAGAATTGCTAAAAGTAGAATTGAAAATTCCAAGAAAAATACCGCGAATTCCAATGAAAGAACTAAAAGAAGTTTTAGCAAAAAAAGGAAAAAAATTAGGAGACGACGACGATCTTGACGCAGAAGCAGAGAAGATAATTGGAGAACACGCGTTGGAAAAATACAAGGAAGAATTTATTTTTGTTACAAATTATCCTTGGAAAGTTCGGCCATTTTATCATATGAAACCTAAAAATGATTCAAAAGGAACACGAAGTTTTGACTTGCTTTGGAGGGGGGTTGAGATCGCTACAGGGGCACAAAGAGAGCACCGATTAAATATTTTACAAGCGCAAGCAAAAGAAAAAGGAATAAAAATTCCAAAAATTTATGAGGATATTTTTAGGTTCGGGGCAATCCCTCACGGAGGTGTTGGATTTGGATTAGATAGAATAACACAAAGAATGTTAAATTTAGAAAATATTCGAGAAGCAGTTTTGCTTCCACGAGATCCGGTTAGATTGACTCCTTAGACTTCTAATTTCAAAAAGAGAAAAATTTATAAACATTATGATTCATTATAATTCATAATAAAAACTAAAAAGCAAAGTTTTTAGCAAATAAAATTTCAAAGAAATTTCATAATGGTACAAAGTATTATTGATATAAATGAGAATGAAGATAGAATTCTTAATATAGTCAAGGCTAAGTTTGGTCTTAAAAATAAATCTCAGGCAGTTGCATTAATTGTTAAAATTTACGCAGATAGTTTTCTGGAACCTGAATTGAAGCCAGAGTATATTGAAAAGTTAAAGAGGATTGAAAAAGAAGGATATGGCAAAACCTTTAAATCTATTAGTGAGTTGAGAAAGATAATAGAAAAAAGGTAAAATGTCTAGACAATATAAAACGAGTAAAAATTTTGATAGAATTCTCGGTAAATTACAAAAAAAAGATAAGCAGCTTTTTGAAAGTCTCATTAAAAAGATGAATGAAGTTTTGAACATCTCTGATGTTGAACATTACAAAAATTTGAGATATTCTTTAAAGGAATTTAAGAGAGTGCATGTCGGATCTTTTGTTCTTATTTTTAGATATGATAAACAAAATGATATAATCTTCTTTTCAGATTTTGATCATCATGATAATGTTTATAAGAAAGGATAGAAGGAGATTGACGCCTTAGAATTAGTTACTTTTTTAGAGTATACCTTTAAAAAATGTTTTGGCTTTTCTTATTTTTATCTTATCACTCTTTTAATTTTTTTAATTATTTTTTCATTAACTGGGAGGGATTCGGAGTATTCTGCATCATCTCCTTTTTTAGAAGATTTGCCTCATGTTTTCAATAATTCATTTGGAGCTATATTGAAACTAATATTTTTTATTTTTCCATTTTGTGGTTTTTCAAAAAGTTCTTTTGGAAATCTAGTTATTGCAATTCTTCCATAGCTTACTGTTTCATCTCCTTCAATTTCTAACATCCCAATATCAATTTTTCCACCATCTTCTCCATAAACTTTGTAAAGGTTATTATATTTTTCTCCTGAGTAATTTAGATTTTTAATAATTTTTTCTATCTTCTTTAAATCTTTTTTTAAACAAAGGATATCCAAATCTTGATGGGGCCTTGTTAAATAACCTCTTTTTCCATCTAATCCAAAACCAGCTATAACCATATATCTTATCTTTTCAAATTCAAATCCATTAATTATTTTTTTTAAAATGGTTAAGGTTATTTCTCTTTTCATTTCTTTTTTATTCGCTCAGATACAATTTTTGTAAAATCTCCAAAATATCTGTCTGTGTTTTCTATTCCTCTATCTTTTGGCATTCTATTAAAATGCAAATACCTTTAAAAAATCTTATTCTTTTATTAATTCATGAACTTCCTCTCAATATCCCAAGCAATAAAACAAAAAAAAGGAAAAGTAGCAGTGCGAGGCTGGGTTTATCGAGAGAGAGGAAGCAACGAGTTTAAATTTCTTGTTTTGCGTGATTCAACAGATATTATTCAGTGTGTTTTGAAAAAAGAAATTTTCAAGAAGCAATGGGATGATATTGACAAGCTTCAGATTGAAAGTTCTGTCGAGATTGAAGGAGAAATAAAAGAAGACAAGCGGGCTCCGACTGGTTTTGAAATCAAAGCTGAAAAAATAAATATAATTGGTTTTTCAAATGAGTTTCCAATTCAAAAAGATTTGAATGAAGAATTACTCGGGGACCGACGACATCTTTGGCTTAGAAGCAGGAAGATGACTGCGATTTTGAAAATTCGCTCTACGGTATTTGGAGCTATTCATGAATATTTTAGAAACAATAAATTTTATGAGTATCAATCTCCAATTTTACAAGCTGTTCAGTGCGAGGGTGGTTCAACATTATTTAATGTTGATTATTTTGGGAAAAAAGGAGTTTTTTTAGCTCAGACATGGCAGTTGTATGCAGAACCCGCGATTTTTGCATTAGAAAAAATTTATACAATTGCTCCTTCATTCAGAGCAGAAGAATCAAAAACATCGAGGCATTTGACAGAATACTGGCACGCTGAAATGGAAGTTGCGTGGGCTTCTTTTAAAGATATTCAGGATTATGGCGAGGGATTGTTAAAGCATATTGTAAAAAAAGTTTTAGATGAAAATAAAAAAGAATTGGAAATTTTAGAAAGAGACATTAAAAAATTAGAGCCGTGTGTTAAGAAAAAATTTCCGAGAATAACTTATGATGAAGCATTAAAAATTTTAAAAGAAAAAGCAAAAATAAAAATCCAGTGGGGCAAGGACTTGAGAACAATTGAAGAGGACGAATTAAGCAAATTGTATGACACTCCGATTATTGTTACAGATTATCCAAAAGAAGTCAAGGCATTTTATATGAAAGAAACACCAGGAAATCCCAAAGTTGTAAATGGTTGTGATTTTATTGCACCAGAAAGCTATGGGGAGATTATCGGAGGAAGCGAGAGAGAGGCAGATCCTGATAAAATAAAAAAAAGATTAATTGAAATGGGAGAAAAGCCAGAACAATATTCTTTTTATCTTGACACTCGCAAATATGGTTCTGTTCCGCATGGAGGCTTTGGAATGGGTGTTGAAAGAGTTATCTCGTGGATTTGCGGTTTAGATACAATAAAAGACGCAATTGCATTTCCAAGAACAATGACAAGGTGGAAGCCGTGATGATGGGAAGATGAAGAAAGAGATTTTAATGAAACAGAACTTAAAAAATATCTTTTTAGGGAGTTTCTTTATCACCTTTTCAGGCGTTATGCTTACTCTTTTTTTACCCTTGTACCTTAAGGAAAAAGGATTAACAATATTAGAAATAGGTGCTTTACTAACTGTTGGACTAGCTTTAGGAGGATTTATTTTTAGTGTTTTTTATTCAAAATTTTTAATGAAAACAAAATTAAAAATAGGATTAAACCTATCTTCCCTTTTTGCTTTTTTGCAATCATTTGTAATTTTTATTTTTCTGAGTAGCTTTGGGGCATTAATATCTAATTTTGTCAATGTTTTTACAAACGCGTCTTCTTCAATTTCGCAAGATGTTGCAATACAACATAATGTCCCTAAAAATAAGCACAGATTAATTAGTTCATTGTATCTAGTCATTGGTAGTTTAGGATTGTTGTCGGGAATAATTGTGGCATATTTTATTTTAAAAAATATTGGTTTTAGATATGGATTTTTGACTTTTGCAATAGTTGCTTTACTTTCTATGTATTTTTATTCTAAAGTTCATGATAAGACTAGATTTAGACTTAAAAAGAAAACAAAACTTCCAAAGATAACCTTTAATTTAAAGTTAGTTTTGTTTTCTGAGTTAATATATTGGTTTGCATTGTCTTCAAGTTCTTCACTTGTAGTAACATTTTTAGTTACTGACCTATTTAAGGGGTCTAGCTTTTGGATTGCTGGATTATTTGCAGGTCTCCATTTTTCAATTGTAATAACAACTATATTAACTTACAAGTATTTTGATAAATTTAATTTAGTAAAAACATCTATAATCGGGATGTTTATTATTCTATTGAGCGCGTTACTTGTTATTTTTTCAAAAAGTATTTATTTTGTTCTTGTTGCAATGATTCTTGAGGGAATTGGGGCTGCGATTTGGGTTCCTTCGAAATCTGCTTTTTATTGGAAATTAATAAAGCCAGAAAATAGAGAGAAAATTTCAGGATACTTATTTGGATGGAGAGGCATGACTAATGCTTTAGGCCCTTTAATGGGCGGATTTTTAGCATTTTATTTTGGGATATTAGCACCATTTTATTTTAAGATGATTATAGCTTTTTTAGTAATTTTAATTTACTTTTATGTTTTAAGAAAGACTTAAAAACAAATTTTCCATTTTTTGTTTATGAAACTCCTAATCATCGGTGATCCGCATGGGAAATTGCCAAAAAACCTTTCTACAATTATTAAGAAAAATAAAATTGAAGTTATAATTTGTGTTGGAGATATTGCTCCCGCCCCTATAATTCCTAAAAAAGGAGAGACATTTGAACAAGCATGTAAACGAGTCGAAAAAGTATTTAAGAAAATAATAGATAAATTATGTTCATATAAATTACCCTTTGTAACTTTGCGAGGGAATGTTTATACAAACACAAAAAAGAATAATCAAGTTACGCATAAAATCTTTTTTCCACATAAAAATCTATACACCAAAAAAACTGGAAGATTAAAAATTAAAGGAGAAATTTTTATCCTTTTTGATATGATCTATGAAAAACATTCTTTTAGAAATCCTAAAGGATTTAAACAAAAAGATTATCTCTTTAATAATATAAGGGGGAAAAAATTAAATAAAATGTTAAATGAATCAGAAGATCCAGTTATTCTTTCTCATGCTCCTCCTTATGGTTATCTAGATAAAATTGATTCTGGGAAACATGTTGGTTCAAAAATTCTTCTTAGAGCAATTAAAAAACATCAACCGCGTTATGTTTTCTGCGGACATATTCACGAGGCAAAAGGTAAAGTAAAAATTGGAAAAACAATTGTTTATAATGTAGGGTGTTGCGGGGATTATGTTGTCGTTGATGTTTGATTTTTTTAATGGTTTATAAAAAGGGAATTATAAAAGAAAGACTTAACTTAATTTCTCTTACCTGTTGGAATAGCACAGTCAGAACAAATAACTTTTATTGATCCTGTTTTTTTATCTTCAATATACTTTGAATAATAAATTTTGAGATCTTTTTTGCAAGTAATACATCTTCCCCCTTGATGGTCCCAGGCGTCTTTTCTTTTTGAAGAACCCATTTTTATATCTTTTTTTGGAAGATCTCTTATTACTTTTATGTAATTATCTACTTCGCTTGCCATTGTTCACTATTATATATTAACTTTAAATAGTTTTCTTTTTTTGTTTTCATCTTTAAGGGTGTAGAAATCTTTAAAAAGAGTCAAATTTCATATAATTATTTAAACTGGAGGTCAAAAATGGCTAAAGCTTGGAAAAACGAGGAAGAGGGAGAAGAGTCTCACGAAGAAGACGAAGACAATTATGAAGAAGATGAAGAAGAATCTGGCGGAAAAGAAGATAGTGATTCCTCTTACGAGGATTAAAGTCTTATTTTAGTTAGTTTTTTAAATTACTAATTCTTTTTTATTTTATTATGAAAATAATTGCTGTTGGAGATTTTCATGGAGAATTTTCTGAGAAATTAAAAAGAAAAATTCTTAAAAACGATTTTGATATAACCCTGAGCAATGGTGATTTTTGCGGAAATGAAGAACTTTCCAAATTGTCTTTTAAATATTATTATGGTAAAAGCAAAAGCGAGATAAGAAAAATTCCTAAACAGATTAAAAATAGAGAGAAAAAATTAGAGAAAAAAAGTATAAAAGATGGAATAAATGTTTTACAAAATTTAAAAAAATTAAATAAACCTTTTTATGCTGTTCATGGAAATTGGGACCCAATTTTTTGGGAATGGGATTTGGGAGTTGAGGAAAAAGGGTATAAATATAGATTTTCTAAATCTTTTCATAAGGTTTTTGAGCATAATTTTGAGTTTATGGATTTTAAAGTTAAGAATTTAGATAATTTTGTGTTAGTTGGCGGGACTTCATCAACTCATCCAGGAATGCTTAGGAAAAATATGGTTAAGAGAATGATTAAGAAATGGAAGATGGCAAAAAAAGAAGCTGAAGAGTATGTTTCTCTGTTAAAAAAACAAATTAGAAGGAGAGAGAAAAAATACCTCTCTGTTTTTCAAAAAGCAAAGAAATTAAACAAACCAATTATCTTTTTAACACACAACGCTCCTTATGGCACTTCGCTTGATCTTATTACTAGTAAAAAAGCGCACAAACTTGCTAAAGGACAACACTACGGGTCTTATTTGGAAAGGCAGATGATTTTGAAATTTAAACCAGATTTAGTTATTTGCGGACATATTCATGAGAGATTTGGAAAAGATAAACTTGGAAAGAGCCTTCTTGTTAATATTGGATCCGCATCTCAAGGTAATTTTGCTATTCTTTCAGAAACACTTAAAAAGAAGGGCTTGTTTTTTGTTAAAATGAAATTTGGAGATATTGAACTTCACTGGCTGGGCCATTCTGGATTTTTAATTAAGAATTCAAAAGTAATTTATATCGATCCCTACAATATTAAGGAAGGATTGGAAAAAGCAGACATAATTTTAATTACCCACAGCCATTACGACCATTGTAGCGTTGCTGACATACAAAAAATAATCAAAGAAGGAACAAGAATTATTTTAACTGCAGATTCACAGAGCAAAATAACAAGATTTGATATTCCGATTAATATTGATGTTGTTGAGTCAGGAAAAGAAATTGACTTAAGAGAGGTTAAAATATCTGTTCTTCCTTCGTATAATATTGATAAATCTTTTCATCCAAAAGATGAAGCTTGGGTGGGTTATCTGGTAAAAATAGATGATGTTTTAATTTATCATGCAGGGGATACTGATGTTATACCAGAAATGCAGAAACTCACAGGGTACAAACAAAAAGGCAAACAATTTATTGCTTTACTTCCTGTTGGAGGAAGATTTACAATGACTGCTGAAGAAGCTGTTGAAGCTGCAAAAATAATTCAGCCGGATTTAGCTATTCCAATGCATTGGGGTTCAGTTGTTGGAAGTGAAGAAGATGCAAAGGAATTTGTTGAATTATGCGAAGAACAGGGAATTAATGCTAAGATTTTAGAAAAGATTTAATTTAAAACTCAACTTTAGGAAGTTTTCTTTCTGCTTCTGCAATTTTCAAATATTCTTTTTCTTTTTTTCCATAAAGACCTGCAAAAAACTTTCCTGGCAAAGTCTTGCAAATGTTATTGTAAGAAAGTATTGAATCATTATAATATTGTCTTGCATAAGCAATTTTGTCTTCTGTTGTTGATAATTCCTGTTGAAGTTGTAGGAATGTTTCGCTTGCTTTTAACTGAGGGTAGTTTTCAGCAACTGCAAAAATTGATTTTAATGCATTTTGCATCATGTCGCCTGCTTTTACTTTAGAAGGCATGTCTTTTGCGTTCAAAAAAGAAGTTCTTGCTTTTGTTACTTCGACGAGGATTGTTTTTTCGTGCTTCATGTATCCCTTTACAGATTCAAGAAGGTTAGGGATCAAATCAGCTCTTCTTTTTAATTGAACATCTATTTGTGATAAAGAATTATCAATTCGGTTTCCCAAAACTGCGAATCTATTATAATACACAAAAAAGATTATAATTACTAACGCAAGAATTGCCAGCAATATCCATGTTAATAACATGTTTAAAAAAATAAATTTAGGTTTATAAATGTAGTGCTTTCAGGCCTTGCTGTGTAAGACCATGACATATGTCATAGGCTAAACCGAAAATTAGTTCGAGGGTGAAAACGAACTAATTTAATGAAAAAAGAAGAGATAAGAAAAGAATTTTTCAAGCTAAGAATTAAACATCATTCT
>Ga0210057_1004625_pt1 | contig 18144 bp, 14 predicted proteins | sample CryGeyCG2114_010_2_FD_183968 | JGI IMG/M metagenome (GOLD analysis project Ga0210057, IMG submission 183968) | Groundwater microbial communities from aquifer - Crystal Geyser CG10_big_fil_rev_8/21/14_0.10 (SPAdes) (version 2) | ecosystem: Environmental > Aquatic > Deep subsurface > Groundwater ...
CTTCATTTGTGATTATAGTTAACATTCCTGAATTATAGACTCTTACAACTTTCGGAGCTTTTGTATCTAAATTTAATTTAAATGTTGTTGAAGATTCAACTTCATTTCCAGCTACATCCTTACAATTAACATAAATTGTATGTTCTCCTGATAACATCTGACTAAAGATTTGTTCATGTATACTGGAAAAAGTATCAAAAAACTGAATCCAGCTTCCATCTTCTGCAAATCTAAATGAACAATCAGCTTTTCCTGATTCAGCTCCCCCTGAAGTATATACTTTAAGATTAACAGAAAAAGGCTCAACTCCAGCTACAATAGTCCCATTAGGTTCTATCCTATCAATTTTTAATTCTGAATTTGATTTCTTTAACTCATACACAAATGATTGTGAATTAACATTTCTCCTGCTTTCATTTTCTCCTGTCAACCAAGGCTGATCTTTACATCTGAAATAAAAGTTGCTTAAACTTAAATTTAAAGGTAGGCTTGCAGAACAAGTCCATCCTAGTACACTGGCTTGTGTGAATCCTGTCAAGCAAGACATATTGTTTTCCATGCTGTCATAACCTTTATCTAACAAACTATATTTGCATTCAGCAGGTTCATTTACGTATAAAGTCATATCTTGTTTACTTTGATTGAACCTTACATAACTTCCTGAAACAGGATCTGCTCCATAAATCATAGGAGCTGTTTTGTCTGGCCCGGGTTTAATACAGATATCAATTAGATATGGGGCAGTATTTACATTCCCATTTACATCCTGACATTTTACATATAATCTTATATTTCCTATCTTATTTAGAATGTATTCATAAGTTAATCCAGTTGCATTTGCAATTGCTTCTGGATGTGGTATAAGGAAAGGCATACTATGCTCTTTTTTAAATAAATTATCAGAACCAAAATAATCTTGCATTTCCTCAAAATTTTTATTTTCTAAATCTACTTTGCACTGACTTAACTCATCTGTAGATACTCCAAAAACTAAAGGCGTATAAGCAGGAATACACTCTCCCTTTTCTGTTTTTACTTTAAATCCGTTATTTGAAACATCATAATATTTATATCCCTCTGTTAGATTTTTTTCCCAAGGAGAAATTTTTGGAGGTACACCATCATTTTTAGTAGCAATGCAAGCTTCTAATGCTGTTCCTGGATTTACTAAACCACAAGCCTGCCCTAAACTTGAACATCTATATTGAGAACATGTTTTTAATTCACTATTACATTTCTCGCAATCTTCTCCCCCTGTAGGAGCTTCCCATGGATAACAAGTAAAATGAGCTTTAGTTTCTCTGATATCTCCCATTCCAAAAACATATTTTAAGATAATAGCTGTCAATATGATAATTGCTATCGCAATTAATATAGTAACAGGATCTATTCCAAATATAGGGACACCTGCTCCTTCTGCACCTGCAGTTGCCCCGGCTCCGGCACTTGCTCCTCCAGTACCAATTTCAACTTCTGTCGCAGCAGTAGCAGCAGTTCCGATAAGAGGAGGCGCACCAGCACCAGCAACAGAAACGCCCCCTCCCTGTAATGCGCTTATTGTAACTGGAGCAACTTGGCTAGCAACAACAGTCTGTGTTTCAGTAGCAGTTATTACCACATTAATAGTTCCAGAAGTAACAGTACCAGAACCAATTCCAGAACCAGCCCCTAAACTAGAACCAGCAGTTAAGGTAGTACCAGCTTTAATAGCAGCTCCCTCTGCAATTTGAGTACCAGACACCACAGCCCATGAGCCAGCAACTGCACCAACAGTAGAAGTAAAACAAGCAGCTTTTCCTTGTAATCCAAACATTTTTGCAACTAAATAACCAGCAATACTTCCTGCTGTTCCTCCAATAAGCTGATTTCCAAAACCAACCCCTAAATTTTGCACAGTTATTTTTGCTCCAATTAAAGGAAGTTTATTCCAAGCCTGAGCCATTGTCAAACTAGGACCCTTTCCTATCCATGATGTCACCCAAACAGCAGCTAATTCTAATGCTTTTCCTGCAACAACTTTTCCAATAGCAACTCCTAAACCAACATCCTCTAAACTATAATTGCCTTCTACACCTCCAACCATCCCCATCGTATCTTTTATTTCACCAGGTTCTGCTTTCTGTCCTTGTGAAGGATTAACATATTTTTTATACTGGTTTAAATCAATTTTAGGAGCTTTATCTACACTATAAGCATCATCAACTCCTCCGACAATATTTACATAACCACCACAATCTCCTAAACTTACACACCAATCATTCATCTGTTGTGTAAATTTTTTAGAATCACAATCACATCCAGCAACACATACCCATCCACCAATATCTTTTATCTCAACTTTAACACACTCAAAATTAGCCATACTACAAACACTTTTTCCTAATTCCTCTCCTCTTTCTGAATTCAATTCCAATCCAGGAGGATAATTAGGCAGACATTGGAAAAATTTATAACCTCTTCCAAAATTAAACTCTTTAACATAGCAATCACTATTTTCTTTACATTTCTCAATCATCTTATCATAATTAATTTTCTCACCTTGTTTTTCAGCTAAATTGTTATAATCTATACACTCTCTCCATTTATTTGTCCTACAAGAAGCAACTGAAAAATCACCTTTTTCTCCTTTAACTTCATTTTCAACACAAATTTCCTGCCTATAATCACTACAACCTTCAACTTTTACTTCCCCATCTAAACAATAATATTTAAAATGCCTTGAACCTACGACATCCTTACCCTCACCAATATAACTATCATAAACACACCAGCTTTCTCCATTAACTCTATCTTTTGATTTCAAAATCTTTCCAGAAGCATCTACCATATAAGGAGCATCTTTACAATTCAAATCTTTACAAATATATTTTCCAATTTCAGCTTTCCCTTCCCCACAAAAACTACCAAAAAATCTATTACAATTTCCACACATCTGTGAATTTATACTAGCTGAATTAGAACCACATGATTCCTCCTTACTAATAACTTTATCCCAATACTCTTGATTATCTACCTTGCTTGCATCATATATATTAGCAGTATTTCCACAAGAATCAACAAAATAAACTTCATCTTTGCCTTCAACACAAACAGTATTCTCAGTTTTTTCACAAATTGTATTCAATTCAGGAGAAGTGCATAATTTATTTTCAAAAAAACTTCCTCCTAATTGTAGACACTCAATTTTTGTGTTAAACTTACATCCCCTCTCTATCCCCCTATTATCTTTTTCTTGTTCAATAACACATGCTCCAACTGCTTGAGAGTTACCTATCGATAAACATTCTAACTCACTTCCAACTGCTTTAAAATCAAAAGGCAAGCCATTAAAAGCAGCTAGCTTCTGACATCTTTTTTCAGTCACATATTCTACATTTTGTCCTAAGACACAACATCCTAATTGACAATCTTGAATATTACAACTAGCATCTTCACTCCAATTTCCTCCATCTTTCTCACATCTTCCTTTTGGACTATTACTTGTACACAATCCCTCACTTTCATCATAACAACATCCTAATTTACAAGAAGAAACTCGAGAACAAGAAGTAGGAATACAACTACTTTTACAATTACTATTACAATCCCCAGCATATTCCTGACATATTGCTCCTTGCTTATTCTCCAAACAACAATTTTTATCTTCAGCTTTAACTTCAGGAATTGAAATAATAAAAGAAAAAGCAAATATAGAAATAATAAGAATGAGAATTTCAGAATAACTTATACTGGCTTTCCTGCTTATTAAATTTCTTTTTCTGATTTGAGGTTTTTTTTTAAACATCTTTTCATAATCCTCCAGGCATTGCACAACTTCTTATTGCTATTAATAATTGTCTCCCAGAAATTTTGTCTTTAATAATATAAATCTTGCTTGCTGTTTCTTCGCTTCCTACCTGCTTTTTATCTATACTTATTACAGGATATAATAAAGAAAATCCTAGATATTCAAAATAGCAGAATTTAGCTTCTTGACTTGCTATCTCCTGGGCTACAACAGCTAAATCATATAAAGGACTTACAAATTTAACTTTAAATTTATCAAATCTTCTTGTTTCTTCATTCTTGCTTACCTCAAATCTTTTATTTATATTAATTCCAACTTGTTTTGGATTTAATTCTACCTCTAGATTTAGTGTTCCTTCGTTAACATTATAATTTCTATCTTGATATTCTTTTTTTAATGTAAAAAAGCAATCTTTTATTTTTGGTTCAATATAACTTTTAATTTCTTCTTCTAAAAATTCAATATACATAGGCTGTTGATTAATACAAGGGTAATAAAACTTATTAGTGTAGCATAGATATGCAACTTTTTTATCATCATACAGCTTATAATTAGTAGGACTAATATATCCTCCCTGGCTTAACATTATATCAATAGCATTTTTTGTATTATCTTTAACACATTTCTCTATATACTCTTGAGGATTAGGCATACTCGGCTTTAAAATATCTGTTGGTTTTTTTCTTGCTAACAAGAAAAATAAAATTATAGCAACAACAAGCAGAATTGCAATAATTATAAATATTGTTATTTGCGAGCGTTTTGATTTAGCTATTTGTTTATTAGATTTGGAAATCAAAACGCGAGTTGCCTTTACCCCTTTTTTTATCATCTATTTATAAGAGAAAAGAGATTTAAAAAATCTTCTATTTCTTGTTTAGTCCTCTTTTCGGATTAGCTTCGTTAATCTTATAAACATTTAGCCTCAGCTAATCCTCAGTTTCTACCCTAGGAGCAAGAACAAAGGCAAGTTCAAAACCTGAACTTTTAAATTCTAATTTTAAAGGGTAATCGCTGGAAAAATTTATTATTGCTTTTTCTACTAATTTACAAGCCCTAACAAATTTTTGTAAATATTCTAAAGAGTATTTTGCTTTTCCATCACCTTCAATTTTTACCTCGTCCTGAGAAAACTCTGATTTAGCAGAATGCAAACCTTTTGCTTCTATAATAAATTTTCCATCAGAAGTAGAAAAACTGCAAGAATCAGCTACAACCGAACAATCTTCTATTACTTCTAACAAATCCAAACCAGAAATCTCAACTCTGCAAGAAAACTCAAGAGAAGGCATAATTTTTTCTTCCTGTTCAATATTAATCAAAGCTAGCTTAAAAACTCTTTTTATTTTGTCGTGAATTTCTATTTTTAATGTATTATCTTCTGTTTGTAATATAAGACTAGAACCAGGAGAACATCTTCTTAAAACATTTTTCAAAGAATCTAAACTTACACCTAAAATTTCTTCGCTAGCTTCGAAAGATGAAAATGAACTTGCAGGAAGTTTAAAACTAACTAGAGCAACATTAGCAGGGTCAATAGCTATTATACTTAAACCCTCAGCGTTTACTTTTATTCTTACTTCAGTTACTAATTCAGATATGATTGTTATAATATCAGAAAGTATTTTTGGGTTATCTAATTTTAGCAACATGAAAAAGCAATTAAAGAGAAGTTTAAAAGCTTTATTGTCTTAAAACATATAAATCTTTTAAAAATCAAAAACCCTTAAATTAAGATGGATGAAAAAAATATAGACAAGATAGCTCTCGCCTATTACTCAAGAAAAGACATACAGAAAGCTATTTTTGAATTTTGTAAGAATAGAGAGACTATCCCTAGGTATGGAGATAATTTTGGGAAAAGGCCAGATACTTTAGAATACCCTAATGATGTAATTAACCAGGTAAAAAAAGGATTTGCCTCTTTTCACTGCTCAGAAGAAATATGGAAAGAGCCATTAAAACTATCTACTGATTTAAAACCTCAGGAATTAAATGAGTTAAGAGGAGGTTGGGATTTGTTAATAGATATTGACTCTAAATACTTAGATTACAGCAAAATTGCAGCAGAAGAAATAATTAAAGCATTAAAATTTCATGGCATAAAAAATTTAGGGATCAAATTCAGTGTTTCTGGAGATACACAAGTATTAATCAAAAATCAGAGTGAAATCTCCCTTATACCAATACAACAAGCCGTTTATTTAATTAAAGAAGGCAACCCCTTAGAAGTTTTATCTTTAGACAAGAATAAAAAATTAAAATTCTCTAAAATTTATGATTATTTAGAACATAAAGATATACTTTATGAGATAAAGCACGAACATAGCAAAGTTCCATTAAAAGCAACAGCTCATCATTCAGTATTTGCATTTGAAGATGGAAAGATAATAAAGAAAAAAATTGTAGATTTAAAAAAAGGAGATTTTTTAGTAACCTTTAATTCTAGAAAAAACCCAACAAAATTAGATGATATAAAATCAACAAATAACTATCAATTAAATGGGAAAAAATTCTCTAAAAAGATTATATTAACGAAAGATCTAATGCGTTTAATTGGCTATTATCTCTCTGAAGGGCACATAACTAATATAATAAATCAAACAGGATTTACTTTTAATAAAAAAGAAGAAGATTATATAGAAGACTGCGCAAAAATACTCAAGGAATTAACAAACAGGAAAATATCCATCCGACATCCAAATTCTGGCTCAACCCAAATTTTAATACACTCTAAAGAATGGGCATCCTTTTTTGAATATTTCTGCGGAAAAGGCAAAGATAAACATATCCCTAACTTTTCTTGGAATTTGCTAAAAGATTTATTTCTAGAGATGTTAATTGGATATGTAAGAGGAGATGGCTATAAAGTTAGAAAGTATGGAATTGTTATTAAATCAGTGGCTCATAATTTGGTAAAAGAATTTGTTTGGTTATGTAAGTTAAATGGAATTTCTTGTTCCTTATCAACCGAAATAAACAAGCCCCACAGACTTCCTCAAGGCAATATGTTCAAGGAAAGTTTTGTTTATATTCTCAAAATTCCCAAGTCTGAATTTGAAATGCCAGAATTTTCAAGAAAAAGAAACAAATTTTCTCCTTATCCAAGAGATAGAACATTTCCCATTAATGGACTTAAAAAAGTGTACTATCAAATAAAACCAAAAATGTTTAATTATCACAGAAAAGAGCAAATGACTTTAAAGAAGAAAAGAGCGAATTTAGGAAGAATTAGGAAGGTGATAGATTGGTTTAAAAAATTTAAATCAAGAGAATTTAGCGAAGAATCCACTAAAATAATGGACAATTATGAGTCCTTATATAATTCTGATATCGGAGCAGTAGAAATAAAGTCTATAAAGAAGTTAGGTGAAGATAAAGTATATGATGTTTCTGTAGAAGAAACGGAAGCTTTTTTCGGCAACGATTACCCAATACTTCTGCATAACTCAGGAAGCAAGGGTTTTCATATTATTATTCCTTGGAACGCTTTTCCTTCTGAAATAAATGAACAGAAAACAAAAGACATGTTTCCTGACTGGGCAAGAATGATAGTTAGCTATTTAAAAGATTTAATAAATAAAAGATTAATAGATAAAATTTCTGAATTGACAATAAAAGAAAGAAAAAATTATGTTTTAGATAGCGAAGAAGCGAAAAAAGTTATTCCTGATTTGGTTTTAGTTTCCTCTAGACATTTATTTAGAGCTCCCTACTCCTTGCATGAAAAAGGCTTGTCATCAGTTGTGATAGATGAAAATGAGATTGCTAATTTTAATCCAAAATTAGCAGAACCTTTTCGTGTTAAAATAAAAAATTACTATCCTATTGCAGAAAAAAATGAAGCTCGCGAGTTACTTATTTCAGCCTTGGATTGGTACAAAGAAAAAAATAAAGAAGAAGCAAAAGGAAAAATAGCAAGAAAATTTGAAGAAGTTAAAATAGACAAAAGCAAAATAGTTTATCCTCCTTGTATTGATTTGATTATGAAAGGATTGTCAGATGGCAGGAAAAGAGCTGTCTTTATTCTTATCAATTATTTCAAGAGTTTAGGTTTAGAATGGGAAGAAATTGAAAAAAAATTAGAAGCTTGGAATAAGTTGAATAAGCTACCATTAAAACAAGGATATATTTTCTCGCAATTAAACTGGAGCAAAAGGCAGAAGAAAATGCTTCCTCCAAATTGCATTACTGACTGGTATAAAGGTATAGGTGTTTGTAGCGAGGAAGAAAAAGATGAATTATGCCAGAAGATTAAGAACCCTGTGAATTATACTACCAAAAAATTCTTCATGAATTCAGAATTTTTGGGTGTTCAGAAATCTGATAGCAAGAAGATTTCTGACATTAGGAAACAAACATGGCAAAGGAAATAATAAATGTAACAGATATAACAGCTTATTTATACTGCCCGAGAAAAGTCTATTTAAAGCTGGTAAAAGGAATAAAAGAACCACCAAACCAGAAAATGATTCTAGGATTTCTAAAACACAAGATTTTTGACTTATTTAACAAAAATGAGCAGACAATTGTCTCAAGCATAAAAGAAAATTTAAGCAAGGAACAGATAATTGATTTATACAAACAACATTTAACAAATATAACCCTAGAAGTAACAAAAATATATTCAAATATGATTAGAAGTTTTGGCATCAATCCTAATGAACTGCTCGAAGAAACTCTAACTTTTATGGAAAAAGAAATCAAGTTAAGAGCAGATTCAATTAAAAAAACTCTAAGTTTGGGTTTTCTAGGCAAGGAATTATGGAGAAATTTAAAACCAAAATATTTAACAGAATTTGAAATTATTTCAAGCAACTTAGGACTAAAAGGGAGAGTAGATAGAATAAAGTTTGATGAGATAATCGAACCTTGTGAGTTAAAAACCCGGGAAAATATCTACGAGGAAGACAAAATCCAGTTAGCAGCATATTCTTTATTATTAGAAGAAGAATTTGGAAAGAAAATAACTAAAGGCACAATAGAGACTAAGAACAAGCAGGAAGAAATAGAAATAACAGAACAAGATAAAAACAAAGTTTTAGAGGTAGCAGAGAAAATAAGAAAAATGAAGTTAGGAGAAGAACCAATTTTACAGAGTAACTTTTCAAAATGTAAAAATTGTAGGCAAGGAAAAGAATGTTTTGGGATTTAAAAAACCAAAAAGATTTTAAATACCTCTTTTCTTATAAAGACATGAAAAAAGTAGGTGTATTGCTATTAGCATTTCTATTTATCTCTATATTAGCATTAACAATAGTTTCTGCTCAAAATACAACTGAAGAAAAAGCTTATAATTGTTTAAAAGGAAAGGTACAAAATAAATGCTCTAGCTTGACAGCAGAAGAGCAATCCTTTTCCTTACTAGCATTATCAGATAATTCTGCAGTTCAATCAGAATGTAAAACTGCCTTAAAAAATAAAGGTTCAAACAACGAATGTTGGCCATCAACTAGTTGCAAAATTAAAGATACAGCTTTAGCAATAATTGCTCTAGATAATATAGTAGATGATACAAGCAAAGCTGAAACCTGGCTTTTAAGCAAAACTAAAACTCCTAGTGAATTGGAATGGTATTTAGAAATAGAATCAAGTCAAGCAACTCAATGTGAAATTAAATATGATTCAACATCAAAGACAATAAATATAGCAGAGAACAAAAAAATTTCAGGCACTCCCGGCACCTGCCTATCTTTAGCTTATGAAAATTACTGGTTAAAAATAAGCAACGACTGTTTAAGCAAGGAATTTGAAGTTTCTTGCAATAAAGATTTTATTTCTACTCTATTATACAAAAAAACAGGAAGCAACATTTGGCATGTATCAAGTAAGGTAGAATCAGCTTCTGCATCAGGCAAAACAAAAAACAAAGTTGATTCTTTATGTTTTGGTTTAGCTGGTTGTGATTATGAAGGTAGTTTATGGGCTACTCTTGCCTTGCAAAAAACAGGGAACAATATCACTTCTTTTACACCTTATTTAATAGCTTTAGCTGAAGATAATGACAAATATTTCCCTTCTTCTCTTCTTTATTATCTTACTAATTCAGACGAATATTTGCAAGAAATTTTAAGTTCGCAAAAAACACAAGGTTATTGGGATTTTGCTGAAAAAGGAAAATTCTATGATACAGCTTTAGCTTTATTAGCTTTAACTGAATCTCAAGCAGAAAATAATGCTAAATCCTGGCTAGAAGAAGAACAAGGAAATGATGGTTGTTGGGTTAGTGTTAGAGACACAGCTTTCTTAATATTGGCTGGCTGGCCTAGGATACCTATAAATGGAGGAACAGAAACTCCTGATTGCGAACCAACTTATTATTGTATGACACCAGGAGAATGTGATGATGTTACTGGAGAAGAATTAGAAAATTATGCGTGTTCTGGTTTAAATATTTGTTGTAATAAACCGGCAAGAGAAGAAACATGTGAAGAAAAAGCAGGAATAATATGTCCTTCAGGAGAGGCATGCAGTCAAGCGACTGTTTCAGCTTTTGATACCCCAAATTGCTGTCTAGGAACTTGTGAAGAAGAAACACCAGAATGTGAACAGTCAGGATATAATTGTAGAGCCTCATGTTTAACTAGCGAAGAAGAAGTAACTTATGATTGTACAGCAGCAGATGTTTGCTGCCAAACCAAACCATCTGGTGGTGGAGGAATTCCTTGGTTTGTTTGGGTATTAGCAGTCTTAATAATATTAGTAGTTTTAGGAATAATATTTAGAAATAGATTAAAAGTTTTCTTGTTTAAATTTAAAGGAGGATTTAAAAAAGGCCCAGTAACATCAACTCGTCCTCCATTCATGCCTCCTAGTGCAATGCCTACGGGTTTGAGAAGAATGATGCCTCCTATGATGCCTAGACCAATCCCAAAACCAGTTTCTAAACCACTAACAAAACCAGGAACAAAAACAGACAAAGAATTAGAAGAAACTTTAAAGAAGTTGAGAGAGATGAGCAAATAAATAGCATTAAATTTATTAATCCTATTTTTCTTATAAAGCTATGAAACCAAGAAAAATCTTCACAAGCTCAGATTTTTCTGGGCCCCGAAAATTTGAAAAATTTTCGCGGAAGTTAGGTGTATTATTATTGATTTTGTTTTTGATTTTACCAACAGTTTTAGCAATAGAAACAAATCTTAAATCTATTTATCAACCATCAGAAACCTTAATAGCTGAAATATCAGGAAATTTTATAGATAATTTAAAACCAGAGAATATACTTTTTTATTCAGGCAGGGTTTTTGTTCCAATGATTTATGATTTAGCAAAAATACAAGACAAATATTATCTATACGCAATTTTGCCAGAAAAAGAAAGAAACTACACTCTAATTATAAAAAACGTGCATTATACTGAAGCAGGACAGGAGAAGCAGGATGACTTGCAGTATAATTTTTCAGTACTAGGAAATATCTCCTCCTTTTCAGTTAATCCTGGATTTATAATAACAAACCAAGATTTTAATATTAAGGTAGAAGCTAACAAAAATATAAATCTTGCAACAGAATTCCTAAACTCAACACAAGAAACCATAGTTTCAGAAGGGCAGCAAAAAAGGATTCCTTTTTCTGTAGCAGGAATTAAAAATTTCACATTTACTTATCTTATTCTAAATGCAGACAGCACAGAATATAAAATTCCTGTAGCTGTTTACAAGGAAACAGAGGAAATTCCAGAAAAAAAAGAACTGAAGTTTTCAAAATCTGAATTAAACTTTACAATTTTAGAAGGCAAGGAGTTTGAATTTGAAATTTCTCTTTTAAATACAGGACCGCAAGACATAGAAGATATCTTATTATCTTCTGACTTAACACAGATTTCTAAAATAACTCCAAATGAAATAGAAAATCTCAGTACAGGGAATTTAGAAAAAATAAATCTGACAATAAAATCAGATGAAGAAGGAATTATTAATGGAACATTAATAGCATCTTCAGGGAATTATACAGCAGAAGTTTTAATTTCAATTACTACTATAAAAGATGAAGGAGATTTTCAAGACATAATAAAAAATAATTCAGAAGTAATAAATCAAGGCTCTTGTTCCGAGTTGAAAGGCAACATATGTGTAGGAAATCAGCAATGTTCAGGAACAACAAAAATTACCTTTGATGGTTTGTGTTGTATAGGTGAATGCAAAGAAAAATCCTCTAGCTCTAATACTTTGATATCTGTAATAATAATTTTAGTAATTCTTGCTATAATAGGATTTTTTGTTTATAGAAAATTAAAATTAAAAAAATCAAGCTCAACAGAAATTTTAAAAGCTAAGGAAAAAGCCTTTGAATCTAGATTCAAGCCGACAGAAATTAGAGGAGGCTTGACTAGGATTTAGTTTTCTTTTCTCGTTTTTTCTTACTTTTATTTTTCCCAACTCCGCGAAAATTTTTCAAATTTTCGGGGCCCAGAAAAGCTTTGCTTTTCTTTGGTTTTTTAAAAGTTGCCCGTTTTCCCCCTTCTATATTCACAACTTTCTCAACTTTTATTTTTCCTTCCTGTATTTGTTTTGCAATAATATCTCTTTCTATCATTAATGCTCTTACAATCTCATCATACTGATGCAATTTTTTACTTAACTCATTTATAAACAAATTTAAATCAGAATTTTTTATTTTAATTTCTTCTGGAGTAATAATATCTACATGAGAAGGCATATAACCAAAAACAATTAACATTAATTTTTGCAAAGAAGTTTCTATTTCAACTTCTGCAAAACTTGTAAATAGCTCTTCTTTTAACCCTTCTTCTTCTAGCTTTTTTGGCTCAGCTATGTTTTTATTTATCAGCTTAACACTATCTTCTTTTCCTAATTTATCAACTATCTCTGCCAAAACCTCTTTCACATGCTCCTTTGGTTTACCTAATATTTCTAATATTAAAATCGCATTTATTTTTTCCATTTTAACAAATCCTCAGATTTTAAAAGGTAAAAATTTCCAAATTTTTTCATTTTCTTTTTTTCTCTAATTTTTTATTTCTTATTATCATAATTATTAGCGCAAAAACACATAATAGAGCAAAACCATAAATTGCATACTCTTTTATGTATTGTGTTTTTGATTTCCAGCTTTCTTCAGCATTTTGACTTTTTATATCTTTTGGCTTATTGAGTTTTATTGTGCTTGAATTTTGTGTTTCAATTTCATTATTTACTTCACTAACAACTTCACTTTTGTTTTCTTCTTCAGTAACTTCTTCTTTAATAATTATAATATTATCAGAAAATTCATCAATTATGCTGCTTATTCCATTTTTCCTGATTTTCGCCCATATCAATACTCCTCCTGTATGATTTTCATAATTGTCTTGTAACCTTAATTTCAGACTTTCACTTTTATTCCCATATCCTTCCAAAATCTTTTCTACATAATAGTTGCTAGACATCCACTTATTTTCTTCCCCATTATAAGTTTCAGAAATTATTGTTTCATTATTCTCAAAAGTTAGATAAATTTTAACATCATAACTGCCATTTAAATTAAAAGCATTTACTTCAACCTCAAATTCATTCTCAACTTCCTTATCATAAGTAAGATTAATATAAATTTTAAGAGAAGTCTGGTTGGTTGTCTGATTTGTCTGGTTTTGAGTTTGATTCTGTTGACTCTGGCATAAATTTTCTCTGCCGGGAGTCGGTTCATTGCAGATTATCCAACTTAAATTTGATAATAAAGAGTAAGTTTTATTTTCATAAGAAGAAAATGAAGGATAACTTATACTATTTATTAAAATAGATAAATTATCAAAAAGGAAAATACCCTCGCCAGAATCTACTAAACTCATTCCTCGCCATTCTATTATTTTATTCTCACTAACATTCCAATTTTGCATAAAAGCTGTCTTGTTCTTTGTTATTATAATATAATTTTCTATATACACGCTAAAATTTGCCTTTTCATTAGTTGTGTTTATCGCATAATCTGTCAAGTTTTCATTTTGTCCATAGAGCTCTATCCATTCACAATTGTCACCATAAATACTTGTTGGAGTTCTTGGCATAACTTCATTTATCCTAACAGCAGAAACTAAACTCAATAAAAAAATTGCTGTTAACCCCAGACACCAGCAATTCTTTCTCCACAAGGACATTTTCCATTTTTTAATTTATTTTCAACAACATTAAAACCTCTTCTTTTAATTAATAATTTTTTGCATTTTGGGCAATATGTATTATTTCCTTCTTCATCCTGTATATTTCCAGTATATACATAATACAAGCCCTTACTTAAAGCAATATTTCTTGCTTTCTTCAAAATTTCAGGACTTGTTCTAGGAAGATTTGTGAGTTTGTAAGTAGGATAAAAAGCTGTAAAATGCAAGGGAATATTTCTGTCTAGCTTCTTCACCCAATCTACTAATTTATTTATTTCTTCTAAGGAATCATTTAAACCAGGAATTAGTAAGTTTGTAAGTTCAACCCATACTCCTTTTTCATGCATAATTTTAATTGCTTTCAGTACAGGCTCTAATCTTGCTCCACAAACTTGTTGATAAAACTCGTCATTTATGCTTTTCAAGTCAATATTACTCCCATCTAAACATTTACATAACTCATTTAAAGGTTCAGGATTTATGAATCCATTAGTTACAGTTGTGTTTTTGATTCTTGCCTTCTTGGCTAATTTGCATATATCTAACAAGAATTCTGGCCATATCGATGGCTCTGTAAAAGTATAAGCAATTGACTTACATTTACTATCTATTGCATTTTTAATTATCTCTTTTGGGGTAAAGCTTAAACTTCTTACATCTTCTGGTTTTGCTTGACTTATCTCCCAGTTCTGGCAATGTTTACAAGCCAAGTTGCATCCAGGAACAGCTATAGAATATGCAAGTGAGCCAGGCAAGAAGTGGTAAAGAGGTTTTTTCTCGATGTGTTCAGCACTTGCAGAACATAATTTTCCATAAACTAGAGAATATAAAACTCCTTTCCTGTTTTCTCTTACTCTGCAAATTCCTCTAGTTCCATTTTTAATAATGCATTTATGAGGACAAAGCTCACACTGAACCAAGTTCCCCCCTAATTTCTTATAGTACATTGCTTCCTTCATTTTCAATTTTTATAAATTCCTTCACCCCATTTTTAATATTTATCTTTAGTTTATCAACTTGTTCTGAAATATCTTCCCATTTCTTATTATCAATAGACATAGCAATATTAAGTTTATCAATTTTTTCCTTATGTTTAATTGGCATTTTATTCATCAAAGATACAACTTCTTTATTTGTGTGTAATCTAACAACCCATAAATCAGCTCCACGATAATAATTATTTGTTGTTTCTTTTCCTTTTTCAAAAAATCTACTGAGTTTTGGATTAAATCCTTCCTTTTCTAGTCTATTTTTAATAACTTCTAATAGTTTTTTATTAGAATTGTAAATTAGAAGACTTAATCCAACATAACTATGATTATTATAAATATGCAAACAACCTTCACAATCAAAAAATCCCGCTAAAAAATCATAAAAATATTCATTATCTATATCAAAATCTTTTGATAATATAAATTCAAACGAGCTATTTAATAAAACATACACTTTCCATTCATACCTTCCGGTTATCTTATTATACTTTATATATTTTTTAGGTGTCCCATATTTCTGAAAAACAGAATAAAAAAGATTCATCATTGTAGGATGTGTAGTAGTTAACTCTGCCAATATTTGCCTACAATGTTTTCTTACGTGAATATCACCAGCTACTAACCCTAAGATATATGCTTTTTCTCTTGGATCTCCAGAGAAATCCAATTTTTGGTATTTGAATCTTCTAGACGGCTTAATATTATCTTTTTTTAACCATCTATAAAAAGTTGTTAGCCCAACATTTAAGGTTTTTCTAATTTTTTCTATATTCGAATTTTTATTAACATATAACTTTTCTATTTCTTCCTTATTTGGTTTCTTTAACTCTCTTTTTCTACTTGCTCTTCTTTCGATATTCCAAGAAACCATATTTTTCCTGATTAATCCAGCAGAAACACCAATTTCTTTCGCTATCTTTTTCAAGGACAATCTCTTATTCCAATACATATCCTTAATTTTTTCTTCATATTTTTTAAGATTTATCTTTCTCATTTTCTAACTGCTCCTCCATAAATTTCTCTACTTGCTTAGAAATTATTAGCCCCTTTTTGTTACAATATTCCTTATATTTTTTAAGAACCTTTTCCTTGACAGAAAGCGTTAACTTTATATTCCCCTTTTTCATACGTATATAAACGTATAAGAACTATTTAAACTTTTCGGTGTTGTATGTTACTTTAAATTATTTAAAATGTGAAGTCTATTAGAAAAATTAAATCTATCTTTTTTGCATTTAGCTACAAGCCATTTTGACTTTTCATTTAAACTTTTTAAATTCTTCGCTTCTGGCATAAAAAAAGATTTGTCTCTTTTAATCCCTAATTTTTCAACCAGTCTCTTCCAGAACTCATAATTTTTCTTATTTTCAATAACAAACTTGAAATAAACATTGTCATAATCTTTATATTCTTTTATTAGTCTTATATTTAACATCTGTTTCTTTGGGCTTATAATACTTTTGTGGAATAATCTAATCGGGAAATAGTTTGTACCGTTTGTTTCTATATTATAAGAGTAATCTTTTAATTTAGCAATCAATTTAATAATATCATTTATTTGTAATGTCGGTTCTCCTCCAGTCCAAATAATGTGCTTACAAGGATAACTCTTGATTATGTTAATTATTTTTTCTCTTTGTAACATTTTCCCCCTATATGCATATTTAGTATCACAAAACTTACAACGTAAATTACAACCTCCAAGTCTAATAAAAATTGCTTTTTTACCTGTTTCTGGTCCCTCTCCTTGGGAAGAATAAAAAATCTCTGATATATTCATTACTAGAACCAAAAATTTCAAGAATTATAAATTTAACTAAAAGCCTGCCCAAATCGCTTTCCTTTTTTCCTTGCTAAATCTAAACTGACACAAAAATTCTTCCCAGAATCTTCTAAATCATTTGGTTTTAAAAAAAACCACCCTTCTCTATTGAACCGAACAGCAATAACAGGCTTTAATCCAAATATACTTGAAAAAATAAGAAATTCTTCTATTTGTTTTTTAGTTATATACTTGCTTGTTTTCTTGCTCGCCTTGCATTCAATGCAATATTTCCCCTTGCTGTTCCCGGCAATTAAATCACATGAAGTATTCTCCATCATCCCGCTTCCAGCAACTCTTACAGCCCTATAGCCATTATCAATAAACATCTGATACAACTCTCTTTCTGCATTTGCACCCTTTTCTTTATTTCCCATAAATAAAGAAAAGAGAAATAGATTTAAAAATATAACTAAATAAAAAAATATAGATTTTAATTAACCGTACATTCTCTGCAAGCCAGTTATGTCAGGAGTTTCTAAGCTTCTTTTCTTAGTTTCTCCTTCTGTAGAATAACCATACATTGTAACATCTGAGCAGGTTGTTGAATAGATATCAGATAAGCCAACTGAATGTCCAAGTTCATGTACTGCTATGTTCTGCAAGTCCATTAATGCAGAATTAACTGATGCATCTCCCCAAAAAAATCTTGTGTTAAATCTTATGTCAAATTCAACTATCTGCCTTCCTACTGGAGTATACCAAACAGATGTTACTGCTATTACACTATCATTAGGATAATCCCCAAAATCAATTGTATTCTGATAATTCTGTACACCATATGTTGCTGTGTAGTTAATTGTATACACGTTGTTGAACAACTCACTTGCTGTTGCTGTATCCCATGTTTCAGCTGAAGTTGATATTTCAGAAACTACAAAACTCTCATCTAAACCTGAATTAATAGGATTTATCACGTAATTTACTGGTAAAGATTTCCACTTAACTCCCATTAGCTTATAACATTTCTCTCCGCCACCATTTCTAGCATTAGCTGGAGGTCCAACATAGTGAATAAAGTCTACTCTTATCAAGCCATTATTCTCTATAACCCAATTATCGCCTATTGCAGGAGAAATTTCTGCTTTCCCATTTTCCTTTCCATTATCATTTGCAGGAATCAGCATTGAGGCTGATACTATAACTGCAGAAATAACTAAAAAGCCGAATAAAACTGCAACTAAAAATTTAGTTTTCATGTAGAATTTAGATATTTTTATGGTTTATAAACATTATTGTCTTTAAGTATATATTTATTATTTTAACTGCAACTTTAAATTTCCAAACAAAATTTACAAATCCCTGGCATACAAAGTTCTTCTGCCATTTTGCTTTGCTCTTTCACTTGCTTCTTTCAATAAGGCTTCAACTTTTTTGTTCAGAGCTTCTGGCACATCCGAAGAAACCTGCAGCTCCTTGACAGCTTCTTTGATTTTGCTTTTTAT
>Ga0210057_1004626_pt1 | contig 18140 bp, 7 predicted proteins | sample CryGeyCG2114_010_2_FD_183968 | JGI IMG/M metagenome (GOLD analysis project Ga0210057, IMG submission 183968) | Groundwater microbial communities from aquifer - Crystal Geyser CG10_big_fil_rev_8/21/14_0.10 (SPAdes) (version 2) | ecosystem: Environmental > Aquatic > Deep subsurface > Groundwater ...
GGAAGCACTTTATAAAAAGACAATGGCGATAAGACAAAAGACAGGTTGGGGTGCACATAAAATAGCAAAAGAGTTGAATTGTCTTGAAAAAGAAAGCAGGATAAATCATTGGATTATTGATGGCAATAAACCTCTTCTTAATCCTTTTAAATGGAAAAAAGCAAAAAATGTGAAAAAAGGAAAAAATTATGTTGACACAGATTATCTTTCATCTTTAGCAGATTTTGGGGTTGGTGTTCAAGCTTTTTCTCCAAGAGACTTTTTGCCTTATAATAATATAGTTCAAATAAATAAAAAAACATTTATGAATAAGCAAGGACGCCAAAAATGTGATTTTCCAAAAGAGTGGTCTGAGAATCTCTGTAGATTTATTGCAAAAATAATGTCTGACGGTAATATTTATTACAGTAAGAAGGAAAATTCTTATCAATTAAGATATTACAACAAGCACCTAAAAGTACAAAAAGAATATCAAAAAATTTGTTTGGATTTGTTTAATAAAAAACCTTCACTAAAATGGAGAAGAGGTGCTTACCAAGCAGCTTTTAAATCTTTTTTAGTTGGAAAATTTTTGGAAAATATTGGAGTTCCTTCAGGAAAAAAATCTTTTGTTTTAAGAGTGCCCAAACCAATTTTTTCTTTGCCAAAAAATTTAATAAAAAGTTTTATTAGGGAATATAGCTTTTGTGATGGGTGGGAAGATAAAATTGCATATTGGTTGGTAACAAGTAGTAAAAAGTTAGCTTATGATTTTGCACTGTTACTTTCAAGCATAGGTTATCTTGCCAGAGTTCACAAAAAAGGACCTAATACTTTCAGAGACAGCGATATTTGGAATATTTCAGTTACTAAATCTCAGTTTGACAATGATAAAAAACTTAATTCTGTCGGCAACATTTTTCCAGACCTAATTAAAAGAAAGAAAATAATTAAAGGAGATTTTTATGTTTATGATTTAACTTTGAATCCAACCCACAATTTTGTAGCAAATGGTTTAGTAATTCATAACAGTGGCCGCCCTGGTTATGACACTATGGGTGAAAGCATATTAATTGCTTCTAATGAAGATAATGCTGAGCAATTAAAGGATGAATTTATTTTAGGCGACTTGGAGGAAATTTCTTCCAAGCTAGGAATTGAGCCTGTTTTAAGAATGCATATTCTTGCAGCAATTGCTTCTGGTTTTGCTTTTGATTTGGAGTCTTTGGAAAAGTTTTTTTCCAAAACTTTTTATGCTTTTCAGTTTGATGGTTTGCAGGAAATTTTCTTAAAAATTAATTCTGTTTTAACTGAATTAAAGGAATTAAAATTTATTGAAGGAAATAATAATGCATTTAATGCAACTCCTTTAGGAAAAAGAATTGCCGAGCTTTACCTTGATCCTTTAACTGCTAAAGCAGTTCTGGATGCTTTTGAAAGGGATTTGGATGATTTTTCTTTTTTGTTTTTGTTGTGTTCTTCTTTTGAATTTAATCCGTTATTTTCTGTTCCTAAAGCAAAAGAGCAGGAATTATGGGCTGAACTGAACATGGATTCTGAAAAGCTTCCGGTTGATTTTCAGGAAGCAATGTTTTCTGATGTAACTTTATTAAAAAAATATCATTCTGCTTCTCTTTTAGATAAATGGATTAATGAAGTTTCAGATGAATCTTTAAGAAAAGAATTTAATGTTCAGCCAGGAATTCTTCGTTCAAAATTATTGATTTCTGACTGGTTGTTATATTGTTTTTCTGAATTAGCTTTAATTTCCGGAAAAAAAGATTTTGTTCCAAAACTTTCAAAACTAAGAAAAAGAATGAAATATGGAGTAAAAAAAGAACTGCTTCAGTTAATTGAATTAAAAAGCATTGGAAGAGTTCGTTCAAGAAAATTATTTAACGCTGGTATTACTTCAATTTCTTTATTAAAAAAAACAAGCATTCAGAATCTTTCAGGAATTCTTGGCAAAGAAATTTCTTTTAAAATAAAAAAACAATTGGGCCAAAGTATCCCGGAAAAAGAATTTAATTCAGTTAAATCAGTAATGCCAGCTCAAACAAGCCTTAAAAACTATTAACAAACCTTTTTTTTCCATTACTTTTTTATACTGCAATACACTATTTTTATTGGTTTAATTATATAGTATAAAAAGGGATTATTGTGCTTAAAAAAATGATTTTTTTATTTTGTTTTTTATTGCTTTTGTCTAATGTTAATTCTGCTACTCTTCCTGTTCCTTCTACTGCGATTCTAAGGGGAATCCCTATGTATGCCGATAATGGAAACAAATATTATGAAGCAACAGAAACCCAGACATTGAATGGAAAACAAGTAACTTTTACTTTGCTTCAGGAAAAAGTGTATTTTTATTCTGGAATTTTAAATGTGTATGATGAGAATGCCACTAATAAAAAGTATTTTTTGGTTATTCCTGAAGGAACTGAATTACTGCCTTGTGATATGTATCATCTTAATAATAACAGTTGTATTTTTGCTTCTCCTGATGAATCAGTCAAGCCTGAAGAACTTTCAATTGATGAAAAGTTTTCAGTGTATCTGCATGGAACATTTAATTTACGCAATAATTACCCTAATTCGCTTGACTTGTTTGTTTTAGGTGATTTTTATGCTTTTTCTTCAGCAAAAATCATTGCTTCGGGCAGATCAGGCGAAGAAGGAAGCCAGTTTGATTCATGCAGTTCAACTGATGGAGAAGGAGGAGGGAATGCAGGCAACATTACAGTTAATGGAACAGTTTTTGCCGCAGAAAATGCTTCTTTTGTTATTGATGCAGGAGCAGGCAATGGAGGAGACGGAGCAGACGGGTTTGAAAAAGGAGATACTTCAAACAGGGCAGGTCAGAATCATTGTGCAGAACCTGATGGCACAAACGGCGGAAATGGAGGGTTGCCGGGAAAAATAAATTTTAATGAATTAATTCTTTCTGATTCTTCTAAAATCAGTTTTACGACTAACGGAGGCAATGGCGGCAATCGCGGAACAGGATTGACTACGTATCCTTATTCTGGTTCTGATGGATTGAATGGATTAGCAACCAGTGCAGGTGAAATAACATTGGGTAATATTTTGATTTCAGGCAATCCTGAAATTTCTTTTGATTCTTTCAAGGGAACAGGAAGAAATTCAGCTGACTTAATTGATGGAATTATTGTTTTAAGGGGCTGTGGCTTAAACCAATTGGATTTTTCTGTTTGCAAGGCGGGAAGAATCAATGTTTTTTCTGATGATTCTCTTGAATTGCTTTCCGGCTTAAATGAAGTTTGTGCCAGGCCAAGAACCCAGATTCAGCCGCGGCTGAATTGTGATTGTTATGAAAGCACTTCTCAGGCAACTGAAACTGAATTAATTTTTTCTTTGACTGGAACAGCCAAAACTTTTCAGGGACAGGACCTTTCAGGTAGTTTAAATGATTTTTCTTTGACTGGTAGCATGGCTGATTCAGGAGGCGAGGAAATTTATTCAGGAGGAAATGCTCCGGGCCAGCATCCTTTTTCAAATGGTTTTTTTAATTTTTCTTTTGGAAAAAACCAGCAGCTTTTTTCAGATCTTGTGTTGCCTTTTGCTCCTTTTACTTATTTATTGAATTTTGGGGTAACCACTTCTTCTCCGGAACAATTCACTGATTCTGCTAAAGCAGGATTTAATTTAATTACTATTGAACAGGAAGGATGCGGTTAAATGAAAAAGCTTGTTTTGTTTTTTATTTTGTTTTTTTGTTCTTTTGCTTTTGCCAGCAGCATTAATGGATTAGATTATTCAGGAGACAATTTTGAGGCAGTGTATGACAATAACACTTTTATTTTAACTTTAAAAGAAGGAAAAACCGCTGAAGCCAAAGCAGAAGTAATCAGTTCTGATTATGACGGAGACGTTTTTTTGATTTTAAAAGATGATTCAGTTTTGTTAAACAAAGAAGGACATGATTTGAAGATTGATTCAGATATCACAATTAAAATGCAGGGAATTTCAGGGCAACCAGCAACAATTAATTCAAGGGGAAACAACTTAACTATTGACGGCAATATTTTGATTGAAGGAAGTTCAGTTATTTCTTCTTCCGGTGAAGATGGAGCAAATGGAACATGGAGAGGGCCAAAAGATGAAGAAGACAGATGCAGGCACGATGATGACAGCGGCTGTAATGCCCAACGTCCTTGTTCCCCTGATTCTGATTTATCTCATGGCGCACAGGCAGCACAACCCGGAAGCGATGCAGGAACTTTATCAATAAAAAACATTGTTGTACTGGATGAAACTTCTGTTTCTATTATTGCTGATGGAGGCAAAGGAGGAAACGGAGCCGATGGATGGAGTGAACACGATGGGGGGAGAGATCAGGAAGCAATCGGGGGGGGAAACGGCAAAAAAGGAGGCAATGCAGGATTAATTAAAATAAATAATTTAACTGCAACAAATGCATTAATTATGTTATTTTCTTCAGGTGGCCAAGGAGGAAATGGAGGCATGGGCGGCAATGACATAGGAGATGATGACCACCTCGGAGGCCTTGGAGCCAATGGAGGAAATTCAAATTCAATAGAAATAATTAATTTAAATAACTCAGCCACTAAAATAAAAGTTGTTTCTTTGGTTGGGGAAGGAGGAAAAGGAGGGTGGACTGGAGATTGGACCCGCTGTTCAGGAATTAATGGTTCTGCAGGGCAGCCATTAGGAAATTTTTCTTTAACTAATTTGTCGGGTTATGCTCCTTTTGTTATTAATTTTGCAAATAATGTTTTGATTAAAGGTGGTTATTCTGAAGACATTGATTTTTTTGCTGATACTGTTTATACTGTTGGAAATAAAATTGATTTTACCGGCTGCAGGTTAGGCGGGGAAGGAATAGAACTTGATGAAGAGGGCAACCAGCAAATTTCCATGACTGCTAATGCAATTGATGTTAATGTATGGAATCCAATAACTTTTTTTGACAGAGTTGAATTAACTGTTTTAGAAACCCCTGTTTTTAACAGGAACATTGACTGTGACTTAAATCCAAAGTATGAAATGACTATTCCTTTTAATGGAAGAATTCATAATCAAAATGAAGGAATAGTTAAAGACATTAAAATAATTAATTTGAAATCAGGCGAAACAGAATTTTCTGTACCAGATAAAACTTTTTCTAATGGAGTTTTTTCTCATGAAATTACCGCAGAATTATATGTGAATTTCTTTTACAGAATTGAATTCACTGTGTGTAATAATAACAATTTGTGTGAGCTTTTTGGATTTAATTTCTTTACTTGGAAGAGGTTATGGTAATGGATGAACTAAAAGACCAGTTAGATGCCTTAAGAAATCTGGTTAAGAAAAAAAAGCCCGAAGTAAAAGAAGAACCAAAAAAAGAAGAGATTAAGAAAAAAGATTTTGCGGATAAACCAAAAGGAAATAAATGGGCTCAAAAACCACTGGAAAAAAAACAAGAAATTAAAGATGATTTTTTAAAAGAAAAAGAAGCCCAACCAAAAACCGGCTTAAAGCAGAAATTGACTGGTTTGTATTATTCTGCTGAAGACAAATATTATAATTTAATGGATAAACTAAACGAAAAAATTCCTGTTTATAAAGTGATTGACCCGATTGACGATATTGTTCCTTCTTTTTTGTTGTTTGCAGGAATCATTTTAATTTTGTTAATTTTGTTGGTTGCTTTTGTTTTAGTTCCAATTGTTTTGCCTTTAGATAATGCAATTTCTTTAACTATTAAATTAAAGAAAGATGATGTAGATGAAATTCTTTCTGATTATGTTGTTTTTGTTTCGATTGATGGTAATGAAACTGAGTTAAGAACTGATGATAATGCAATGATTGTTTTAAAGAATTTAAAAATGGATTCTTTGGTTCAAATTGAAGTAGTTGATGTTCCGAATTATGAAGATTATAATAAATCCATTAAAATAACTGAAAAAGATAATTTTATTTTAATTAAATTAAAGAAAAAGCCTGGTTCTTCTGATAAAGGATGGGCAACTAAAACAGTCAGGTTTAAAGAATTAAATGGAGGCTCAGTAAATGGCTTTTTAAGGGCGTCTTTTAAGTGCTCTGAAAGCAATGAGTTTATTGAAGTAATTGGAGAAACTTCTTTGACTAAAAGCACTACTGATGGAACTATTCGAATTAAAGTTAAAGAAGATAAATGTGGGGATGTTTTAGTCAGTGTTAATTCAGATAATTATGAAGTTGTTGAAGATCAGGTTTTGCCTGAAAATAATACTATTTATTTAACTAAAAAGCAGGGTTCTGATGGTTCAATTCATATTACTGTTCTTGATGAAACAGGCGAACTGCTTAACAAGACAATGAAGTTTTCTTTGTTTGAAGAAAATGATGCATCAAATCCTGTTATTGGTGTTTCTAATACAATTTATTCTGGTTCAAAAGATTTTGATGTTGTTCCTGGAACTTATTTTATTACTGTTTTTGATGCAGATGATTCAGAAGAGTTTTCCTGTGAGAATTCTTCTGAAGCAAAAGAACTGCTTGCAGATGAAGAGATTTTTTTTGAAGTAACTTGTTTTTCAATTAGCCAGCAGGATGCAATTTCAATTATGGTTTTGGATAAAGTTTCCAGAGAATCAGTTGTTTCTGTTATTGAATTAAGGAAAAAACAGGACAATAAATTTGAGCTGGTTTCAAAAAAATCAGGGGTTTCAAGTGTTTCTTTTGCTATTGCTGATGAAGCTGATTATATTGTTTTGGTTTCTGCTGGCAATTACTTGCCTTATGAAGGAGAAAAAATTTTGAAGAAAGGAGATTCTTTAATAGTTGAATTAGTTAAAGCTAATGAACAAACTGCTGGCAAGGCATTAATTAAAGTGTTTGATGCTGAAGGAAATTCTGTTTCTTCAGGAAATGTTTTTTTAAGGTATTCAGAAGGAAATTTAATTAATTTAAGGGCGCCTTATTCTGCTTTGGTTGGTTTTAAAGGAGAAGCATTAATTAGTGGAATTAAGCCAGGAAAATATTATGCTGAAGCATTAACTAATGTTCAAAAAGGAGTTTCTTCTGCCAAGAGCATTGATGCAAATAAAGTAACTGATTTTCAGGTTAATATGCAGAAAATCAGGGGATTAGTTGAATTAAATGTCACTAAATTTAATTTTTCTTCTGAGTTAACTGGTTTTGATGTTGTTTTCTTTAATGCTGTTAATGAAAAAAAAGTTTCTGATGAAGATTTTGTTTTTGTTAAAAAGAATGTTTTTGCTTTTGATGCAGGACAATATTATGCTATAATTTCCAAGGACAATTACCATACAACCAAATCAAAGAATTTTATTGTTATTGAGGATTCAAAAACCATTGTTAATATTGCTTTGCCTCCTCTTTCAGGCAAGGAAATTTCAATTGATTTTATTGGCTTGTTTAAAGAAAATGGTCTGCCTGTTAATTCAATTGAATTAAATAAAGAGTATTCTGCTGAGTTTATGTTGACTGTTAATCCTGATTCAAATGTTTTTTATTTTAATTTCCTTTTAGGAACAGGAAACAATAAATTAATGCAGGATGATGCAGTATTTATTTCTTCTTTTTCAAGTCCTTTTGGACAAGACAGCATTGTAAGCAAAACAACTTCTTTTACTGGAAATTATTCAACTGATTTTACTTCTAATTCCACTCAAGGAAATGCCAAGGCTATTTTGATTGAATTTGATGATTTTGATAGAAGGGATTTTGTTGAAACTGCTTTTGTTGTTCCTGTTAAAATTAAATTAAAAGAAAATCTTTTGGATGCAAATAGTCTGGTTTTGTTTTTTAAGGCCTTGTCAGTAGGCAATTCTTTTGATGCACCGATTTATTCTCTTGATCCAGTGGATGACAAAGAATTTACTTCACTGGAATCTTATGTTTATTCAAATCATAAAACAGAGGTATTAAATTTATGCAGTCATAATTTTTGTTATGGTTATTCTCTTTTTTCTAAGTCAGCTGATTCTTCTTGTAATGTAATTAAATTTGGTTCTGTTTTAAGCATTAAAATTAATTGTGATTATGATTTGTCTTCTTTTGTTTTGAATAACAAAAAAGATTATGATAATATTGATTTTTCTTTAGAGAATTCTTCTTCAGGGAGTTATCCAACTCCATTAGATGCGATTATTTTCAAAGATTATTTGATTAAAACCAAGTCAGTTGAAAGAACCGGAACAGCCAATGACAGAATTATTGAAGAAAGCTTTCCATTGAATAAAAAGGAATTAATTTTTGCCCAAGCTGATTTTAAAGCATTAAAATTAGTTAAAAACACAGGCAAACTTCCTGCTATTCAAACAAGATTGGCTGATGGAACTTTAATTGACAAGAATTTCCTTGAATTAAGGGTTCGAAGCGATTTAAATCTGAATTTAACTCTTGATCCAAACGAAATAATGCCTTTTATTGAAACCAGTTTATTGGCTGAGTTATTGGACAGTCAGGGAAACCCAATTGAAGAAGCAGAAATTAAAGTTGAATCAATTGATTCTGTTTCTGGCCAGACAACAATTATTGGCATTGAATTCACTGATAATTTAGGCCAAGTTTATTTTGAAGGAAATAAAAAAATTCCTGCTTTATATCCTTTAACTAAAGTTAAAGTTACTGCTGAATATGATGATTTAATTGTTTCTAAATCAATTGATGTCAATTCAGCTAATACTTATGATTTTATTCCTAAATCCCTGTTTTTTTCTTTTTTTCCTTCTGAAAACGAAATTAAGTCAAAGGACCTGAATTTTTTTGATTTATCCAATGGTTCATTGAATCAAAAAATTACTAATGCATGGTTTGACTTTGCTTCCAATTCTGATTTCTTTGACGAAAATTCACTGAATAATTATCATGGAATGAAATTCACTTCAGCAGGAACAATTACTCCTGTTTATTTGTCTTTGGATACAAACCAGACAGCTGATTTAAATGAAAATGTTTCTGTTGATGCAACTCTGAATATTGAAATAGAAATAAATGGTTTTACTGATTCAAGAACTGTCCCTATTGCTGTTGCAATAAATAATTTTTCTGATTATGTAAGAGCTTATTTCCCGCCTAATGGAAATGAAGTAAGTGAAACAAACAAGATTTCAGTGGCTTTGTTTGCAGGCGATGGTTCTGCTTTCACGGAATTCGCTTTAAAGAAAAAGAATATTGGTTCAATTTCTGTTAAAATAACTGATGTTTTAATTGAATCTGATGCAGTTTACCTGAACATAAGCGAAATGCAGTCTTTGATTGAAGCGCAGGAAGAGCACATAATTCCTGCTAATGGATTGACAGTTGGTTTTATGGTTGTTATGGCTGCAGGCGCAGGGACTATTAATGAAAAAGCAACTGAAACAGGAAACATTGTTTTTGTTTTTGATGTTAATGGCCATCAGGATTTTTTGAGTGTTCCTTTTAAAGTTGAAATAATTCCTGCCGGCGACGCTTTGTCAGTTACCCCTGATAAATTAGATTATATTTTTTATCTGGCAAATTCTGTGAATCAGACTAAAACAGTTAATTTCAGAAGTTCATCAGATGCATTTGTTTTGACTTTAAATAATATTTCTTTTGATTTAAATTCAGAGTTTGTTTCAACTCAGATTTCAAATCATTCTTTTTCAGTGAATTCTGCAGGTCAGGATATTGATTTTACTTTTGGTTTAACTAATGCAGGTAAAGCCCTTAAAGCAAGCTATTCAGTTCAGGGAAAAATAATAATAGATTATTCTGTTGAAGATAAGGATTTAACTAAAGAAATTCCTGTCAGTGTTTCTATTCAGACTCCTCCTCCTGTTATTGAATCAGAGTATTTTGATTTAGAGGCCTGTTTAGGTGAAGGTTCTTTGCAGAAAACAGGACAGCATTATGATGTTGATTTCTGGATTGGCTGCAACATAGGGGAAGAAATAACTTCTTCTTCTGGTTGTTCTTCTGAAAAGCCAAAAATTAAATTAAGCTGGAAATTTAATGATTTTCCAATTGATACACAAGGAATTGGTTTATGTTCTAAGCCGGATCAGAATTATTCTAATTATACTTATTGTGATGCCACTCAGTTTTCAATGGAATTAGTTTATAGACTGCTTGCTTTTAAAGACGGAGACGCCAGTAAAACAGGAAATTTTACTTTTTATGTTACTTTAATTGCAGACAATTATAATTCTTCTTTTTTTGAAGACTTTGATTACTGGGCCATGAATGTTAATTCACTTGACACTCCATCAAAATACTTAAAGCAAGAAGGCGAAGCAGATTATGGTTTAGCGAGAAAATATTTTGCTGAACAAAAAATTTATGCCGAGGTTTTTTCAGGCGGGTCTGAATCTAAAATACAAACTCCTGGCTGGTATAAAGTAAAAGCAACTGTTCAGCCTGAATTACTTGTTTTGGAATTTACTTTGAATAAATCTTCTTTTAAATTAGAACCTGAAACGGGTTCAGAGGACAGTGCATTTTATTATATTCCTTTTGATGGTCTTGTTGGGTTAAAAGACGGTGAATTTGACAGACAAGGTTATGGTTCAAGTTATGATATTAGTTCTCCTTCAAACAAATTTACATTAAATGAATCAGATACTGAAAATATTGAAATTTTTTCTGCTTTTGATACTCCATTAAACGGATTAAATATTTTGCATTTAAAACAGTTTGATAATTTTAATAAACTGAATTCCAGTTTAAATAAAGGAACTTTAATGGAAGTTGCAACAGATACTGCATCAAATTACAAAACAATGAATTTTTATCCAAGTTATGCCACTCCGATTTTAATGAAAGCTGATTTAAACAGAACAGGAAATGCTTTGCTTTATTATAGTATTGCTGATGCACAAGCAGAAAAGCAGGTAATTGAAGCAGGAAATTTAATTGATTGGACTGGCTTAGGAGAAAACTGCGTTGATTTTTCCGGAACTCCAATAACTAACAAAAAATATTCTGATGCAAAAGCAGTGGCTTCTGATGTCTCAAATGTAGCTGAATATGAAAATGTATTTAAGATTCCTCACTGGCCCAGTGCTTCAAGAACAGGAAAAGTTTTTTTGCATTCAGTTATTTTTTCTCCTGTTAATGTTCCTTTAAGTTATTTCAAAATAGTTCCTTATTCTAATGCTAATAATTATCCTTATGAAGAAGTTAAATTATATTCAAAATCAAAGCAAAGTAATTCTGGCACTCCTTTACAAAACTGGATTGCTTTAGAGGGAATTTCCGGCAGTCAATTAAACAGCGCTCCAAATCACAGTGTTAATTCTTTACAGGATTTGTTTGATTTAATTGATTCAGGTTATGCTTGTGTCAAGAATCAGGGAAATTATACTTATATTTTGTGGAATCAGGATAAACTGCTTGAAGAAATTTCTTCTGTTGAAGATGCTTTGAATATTGAAAGCCAGTGCATTTCTAATTAATTCATTTATGTAATTGAGTATCTAATATTGAATTAATTTTTTCCGGATCAAAACCTAATTTAATTAATTTTGTTTGTCCTTTTATTCCTGGTCCTGAAGCAGAAGTTAAAATTAATCCATACATTTCCAGTTCATTGATGTATTGCCTGTACCATCTTGAACTCACAGTGTTTTCTTTTACTGCTAAAGCTAATTGCTTGTATTTTTCATATATTTCGCCTGAATAAAGCACTCCTTGTTCTTCTTTTCCAGTTATTTTTTTTATTCCTTTTGTGCTCATTGAAAGCAATGCAATTGCTTTTAATACTAATTGCTGTTGATCAGGCAAAGTTGAAATCATATTAAATATTATGTCTTCTTCTACTTTCTTTTTTGCTTTTTGTACTTCTAAATCAGTTATTTTTTTTACATTAGTATTTTCTGCTATTTCTCCTGCTCTCATTAATAGCATTACTGCTGTTCTTGCATCTCCGGATTCTTGTGCAGCTATTGCTGCTGCTAAATTCACTGCTGACCCTGATACGCTGTTTGGAACAAAAGCTATTGCTATTCTTGTATTTAATATTGCTCTTAATTCTTCTGCGTTGTATGGTGGGAAAACCATTTCTTTTTCGCATAAAGAACTTTTTGTTCTTGGATCCAGTTTTTCTTTGAACATTAAGTTGTTTGATATTCCTATTATTGAAATGCTTCCTTTTTCTATTTCGTCATTGCTTCTGCTTAAAGAATAAATTAATTCATCTAAATCTTTTACTTTATCTATTTCATCTAATACTAAAATTATTTGGTTTTCTTTATTGCAGTATTCCATTAATTTTTCCTGTATATACCCTGCTGAATAACCTATAAAATTTTCCTGTGGAAAAAACTTTTTGGTTGTTTTAATTAATACTTTGTATTTTGAGTTATGGTTTCTGCAGTTAACATAATTACAGATTACTTTTGCATTATTTTTTTTTACAAATTCTTCTAATTGGGTTGTTACGTGTTTTGTTACTGTTGTTTTTCCTGTTCCTACTTTTCCATACAAAAACAAGTTATCTGGTTTTTTTCCTTTTAATGAAGGAGATAATATTCTTGTTATTTCTTCTATTTGTTTTTCTCTGAAAGGAAGTTCTTTTGGAAAGTAATGCTGGCTTATTGCATCCCTGTCCTTAAAAATGCTTTCTTTTTTCAGTTCTGTTTCAAACAAATTAGCCATAAACAACTCTTTAAACAAAAATTGATTTAAATCAGACTATTTAGTTTTTCGAATATTGTTTTTCAGCTATTTCTTTTAAAATATGTTCTTTTCAGATAGTATTGCAGGGTTATTGTTTTTAGTGGAGGGAATTTATTATGGCTTTTATGGACAAAATTTTCAAGAAAGAGGACGACAACGTAGATATTGAAGAATTCTTAAATAATCTTGATGTTGAAGAAGAAACAATGGTTGAGGATGCAGATGCTTATGTTAAGCCTATTTCTTTGACCAGTGAAGAAGACACCAAAATGGTTACAGATGAGTTAAGAAAAGGAAACATAATTTTGCTTAACATTTCTGAATTATCTAAAAGAAATACAATTAAATTAAGGGATTTAGTTAAAATAATTAAAGGTGTTGTCAGCGAAATTAATGGAGATATTGCCAGAATTTCAGCTGAAAGGATTTTAGTTACCCCTTCAAAAGTTAAAATTATTAAAAGAAAAGAGTAATATTCTTTTATGAAATTAAAAGAATCTTCTTTTCCTCTTTCTTTTTCTTTACAGCAAGCCACTGATTTTATTAAAGATGTTGTTGAAGAAAAGAATTGGCAGGATTTTGAAGTAATTGAAGTAAAAATCATTTTTATTCCTTATTATTTTTTTTCTTATGAAGTTTTTTTTGAAGAAGAAAACAAAGTTGTTTCTGAAGCAGTCAGCGGAAAAATTGCTTTAAATGGAAAAACCGGCGAATTAGATGAAAGCATTTCTTTTTCTGATTCAGATGAATTAACTGACAAAATTGAGGATTTGGATGATAACATTCCTTTTGAGGAATTAAAGTTTGAATTAAATGAAAAAATTGAAGTTATTGCCCAGATTAAAACAGCAGAACATTTAAAGGCAGCAAAAGATAATGTGATTATTCATTCAATTCAGAAGGTTTTGTATCCTGTCTGGATAATTGATTTTGGTGTTGAAGACCAGACTTTTCAGTTCACTGTTTCTGGTGTTGATGGAACAGTGATTTCTGAAGAAGAAATTCCTGAAAGAGAATTGGGTTTTTGGGAAATCACTTCAGAAACTCTGAATGAATTAAAATCTCCTTCTAATTGGATTAATTATACTACTTCAGTTGTTTCTGACACAACTCATTTTGTAGTAAAAAACACTTTTTCAGGAAATATACTGGATAATTTAATGCATAACTGGAAATACCAGACTTTTATTCTGCTGATAATTCTTGCATTAATAGTTCTCTGGAATTACGGGTTTATTTAGAATCAGTTTTGTTTTCTTAAAGCTGCCAATACTGTTTTCAGTTGACCGGCAACCTGTTCTGGGTCACTCATATTAAGCATCATTTGCCTGCCATTATTCAACTGCAGTTGCAAGTAATTCTGTCCGTTTGCAAAACAAGTTCTTTCTATTTTTACTCCGTGTTCTTGTTCTAAAATATCTGCTATTCTTACAATTGTTGCATTATGAGGGATTTCTTTTTTTTCTTCTCCCCCTTTTTTTCCTTGTTTTTCTCTGCGCCGCTCTGCACTTGCTCTACGTTGTTGCATTTTTGGGGTTACAACAGTTTTCGGGCGTCCAAATCTGTATCTTTCATTTTGTCTTGCTTTTCTTTGTGTTGTTCTCTTTCCTCTTTTTGGTGCAGGCATAAAATTAAGTTACATTGTAAATCATTTTAAAGATATTCGTGTAAAGACTTCTGCTGTATTTTATCGTTCTTAAAAACTGAAGCAATTTCTTTTTCTACTAATTCAATTCTCTGCTTTAAGTAATCGCTTAATTCATAGTCTCTAATCATTTCTTTTGCAATCTCTAAATATTTTTTCACTGAACCTTCTGATATTGTTAAGATTAAGGCATGCCCGCATTTAGTGCATTTTCCAATTAATGGAACTCTTCTGTATTTTGCCCCGCATTTAGTGCATCTAAAATTTTGTTTTGAAAAAGCTCTTGTATTACCTACTATATCAGGCAAAAAATGTGAGTTCATTACTCTTTCTAATGCATCTTTTTCTTCTACTGCACAAATTTTATGCTGTAATTTTGCCTGCCTTTTTATTTTTTCTTCCATTGTTTTTAATTGAACATATCTTGATTGTTTTGGTCCCTGATCAAAAAAATCAGTGTCATGAGTAAAATTTAATCCAGTGTACTGCCCTTTTTCTCCTAATTTTCTTTTTACTACTGGCACAATTTTTAAATTTGGTTCTGCATAATCCAGTGTTTTATAATAAAATTCCAGGGGATATTCTGTTACTGTTTCCATTTCATATACTTCGTTATCTATTTCTTCTGGGTTTAATATTGTGGTAAAAACTAATGGCGCATCCATTCTTCCCCCTCTTGAACTTGGAAGATAATGCTCTGAAAAATTCAATAATGCATCCATTAACATCATTATTGAATCCTGGTCTCCATCACAATCATAAACCGCTAAATTGCCAAAGCCAGCAACATAGTTTTTTTCTCCTTCAACCATTAAATCATAAACCCATTTTTCTTTGCTTTCAATTCTTTCTATTTCAGTAATCGGGTCTAATACAAAGTTTCCAATTGATTTAATTCTTTTTTTTCTAAAATTGGTTGTTGAATTAATTTCTTTAAATTTTTGTTTTTTTTCTCCAAATAAATGTTTTCCGATTTGTCTTAAGTCTTCTGAATAAAGTCTTATTCCAAATGCTTTGATTGAAATCGTTTTGCCTTTTTTTGCATAAAGATCTTTTAAATAACCTGTTTTGATTTCTCTTTCTTTTTCATTAATAAAATGAGGGAATAACCCAAGCAGATTACAGACTAACCCAAAATCATTAATCATTTTTTGATTTACTGAAGTTATTTTAATTGAATTAGAATTAATGTGCCCGTCTCCAACAATATATCCTGCAAGCAGTCCCTGCAAACAGTTTTTTGGTGAATTCAGCAACAGATAAGGAACCTGTTTGTTTTTTGCATTGCTTCCTGAACCAAGCATTTCAGTAAAGAATTCATAATATACTCTGCCGCTTAAAGTTATGTAGTCAAGTTTTCTTTTTTCAATTGAAACATTTCTTTTAAACAATTCTTGAATTGAATTTTTTAGTTTTTGAGTAATTTCTTTTTCATTTGAAACAAAATTAATCTGATAAACAAATTTTTCCGCGTTTTGTTTTCTTGTATTTCTTGCGTATCCATCTGCAAGAAAATATCCAATAACTTCGCCTAATTCTTTGTTAAAAGAAATTACTGCAGGAATAACGCTTTTTTGTTTATTATATCCGATAAAGCATTCTCTAAAATCTTTTGCTTTTTTCTTCATGTCTTTTAATAATAATTCAAATAAATCCAATGGCACTGAATCAAAATCAATTGCTGTGTGCATTGCTTTTCCGTTTCTCCAGCTAATCCTTTTTGCTGTTTCAGAATAGCCTTTATTCTGCAGAACAAATTTTCTTAATTCTTTTTTTAATCCATGGACTCTAAGCAGTTTTTTTTGGGCATTTGGTTTTTCCAGATAATATTCCAGCACACTGAATTCTTTCTGTATTTTATTTGTTTTAATTGAATGTAATGATAATAAATTTTCTCCTTGCCTGAATTCTGAAGCTGTTTTTTCAATCACTTTTGTTCCTTCAAAAGTCAATAATTTATGGTTTGCGGTTGTGGTTATTTCTCTTCCATATTTTGTTTTGAATTTAAATAATTGTTTTGGTGCTTTTTGTTTTAGTAATGCTTTTACTTTTCTTGTTTGAAGTTCTCCTTTTTCATTAATTGTATAAGTGCTTATATTTTCCAAGGGAATTTCTTCTTTTTCAGAGCTGTCATCAAAGTGATTTATTGAAACACTTTTTATTTTTCGTCCATTTTGAATTACTACTAAAGTGTCGCCGGTTAAGCAGTTCCTTCTTTTGCAGGTAATAAAATATGGGTGCCCCCATCCGACTCTTGCTTTGCTATAACCTATTATTCTTCCAACTATTGCTGCTGAAGTGTGCGGTGCTAATCCAATTACTATTTCTCCGATTAAATCTTCTTTTGTTTTTACATTATAAAATGCTTTCATTCCATAAAATTTTTCTAATAATTCGTCAATAAAAGCAGTTACTTTCAGCATCCATGTTCCTGTTGTTTCATTAACTATTATGTCTTGTGGAAAAATTTCTATTATTTGTTCTTCTGATGTGATTTCTTTTTCTTTAATGTCTTTTGTATAACCTAATTCTTTTACTTTTTCTATGCTTAAATTTATTTCTTTTGGTTTAAAATGAGTGATTGGAGCATTAAGTAATTCAAATCTTGTTGTTCCGTCTCTAAAAATATGCACATCGTGTTTTGCCCTTAATATTGCTTTTTCTATTGCTTCTGGTTCTTTTAAGTCTGATATTAGCCCTTTTACTCCTTTAATCAAATCCGGCATTCTAATGCCTAATTCTTTTACTGCGTTGTTTGTTATTTCTTCTAAGTCAATTTCTCTTTCTTGTGTTTTAATCATTTTTGATTTGCATTGATGGCATGTTTTTTGGTCTTCTTTTCCTATCCACCCACATTTACTGCATTTGCTTATCCTGAGTGTTTCTGTTTTGCATTCTTTGCAGTTAGGAAAAGGAATTATTTTAGTGCATTTTGGACAGCGAAACATTGCTAAATCGGTTTTTAATTTTTTATTTTTTTCATTTAATGATTTCATTGCTTTGTTAATGCTTCTTGTATTCCCTCCATAATTTCCTATTGGAAATAATCCATTTGGGTTTCCTTTCATTTCTCTTTCTTTTGCCTGTTCAGGCCTTCCCATTCTTGCCCCGACAAAGCTTGCTCCTTTATCCATTATTTTTATTCCGGAAAATTCAGTTAATAATTCAAGTACTTTTTTTGTATTTTCTTTTTCTGTTATTTCTTTTGTGTTTAATGCCCCTAATGATTTAAGCAATGGATAAGCATTATTTTTTTCAATAATTATTTTTTCGTTTTTTATTAAATGAGGCAAGCCAATTCTTTCAAAGAATTTTTTTGTTTTTTCTTTTAATTCAAATTCTGCTCCGACAATAAAATCTTTTTCAAATATTTTTTCTGCTTTTCTTGCTTCTTTCATTAAATAAATTATTTCTTCTGTGTTTAATGCAGTGAAATAATACAAATATTTTGGGTGCAGTGGAATTCCTAACTGCATGCTTAATTCTATTGCAGTAAAGCAGTCTATTTCATTAATGTTTTTTATTGTGTTTTCTTTTATGCCAGTTAATTTTTTTTCTTTTAATGCTTTTTTTAATTCCAGTTCATACCATTCTTCTACAAAAGAACTTGGAATTAATGGATGAGATGTTTTTCTGAAATCACCTAAAGTAACAAGTAAATCCCCTAAAAAAAGTATTTTTTCTATTTGGGGTTTTATTTTTTCTGCTTCTTCTTCTGTGTTTAATTTAATTACATTTCCATTTTTTAGTTTTACTATTGGTCCGTCAATTGTTGTACAAGGAAATAATTGAGCTGCTTTTCCTGGTCTTTCAATTCTAATGTGTGTGCCTACTGCAATAAATTCATCTAATACTATCATTGTTGCAGGATTAATTCCTTTTGCCATTATTCCTGTGTTTC
>Ga0210057_1004627_pt1 | contig 18140 bp, 26 predicted proteins | sample CryGeyCG2114_010_2_FD_183968 | JGI IMG/M metagenome (GOLD analysis project Ga0210057, IMG submission 183968) | Groundwater microbial communities from aquifer - Crystal Geyser CG10_big_fil_rev_8/21/14_0.10 (SPAdes) (version 2) | ecosystem: Environmental > Aquatic > Deep subsurface > Groundwater ...
TATCCAGTTTCTAGGAAGGGCTACTCCTGCACTATTTCCCCATTTTGAAGCAATTTTTATTAATTCCATATGTTTAAACAATGTTTAACCTTTATAAAATTTTCTTTTTGAGTAATTGAATTAGCTAGATAAACTAGATATCCAAAACAACTTGAGAAATCCATTTATCCTTTATTTTTTTTACAAACATCTCACTATAAGTTATAGCCTTGACATGAGAAAAAACTTTTAGATTTTTTCCATTGTCCCCAGAAAATTCTGCTGAAAGCTTGAAAATTTTTTTATCTATTTTTAAATTTTTCACGCTTGAAATAAAAAAGTTTTCTGAATCTATTAAATAGAGTGCTTCTTCCAAAAAATTGTACAACAAACTTTCGAAGTCTTTTCCTTTAACTTTTATTTTTATTTTTTTCTTTTCCTTAATATTGGAATCAGTTACTGACCTTGTTAAAGCATAAATTGAATTCTTAAAAGATTCTTCAATGCTTTTTCCGTAAGCTCTAAACTTTATATCTGCCGTATGAGAAAAAAATTTAAATTTAAGCATTGTAACAAAACACCTTTAACTTTCTTGGAGAGTACTTAGTGGGATTAGAGAAAATTAAAACTTCTGAAGAAAAAATTTCTTCGTTTATTTCAGTTTCTAGATTGCATTCATTATCCACCTCACAAATATAAAGAACACAATTTTGACCTAAAAGAGTATTATCCGAAAGAAAAGAATTTAATTCTGGTGAAAATCCTGTTCCAGTTGAATTTGAGGGAATAACTGATGAAAGAACTGCATTTCTAAGAGTTTGGTTTGTTTCAATTCCTCTTAAAATTTTTAAATTATTTTCTTCGATTAAAGAATTATTTTGATTGTTTTTGTTTATTTGAACGAGCATTACCATCAAAAACCCTAAAAGTAAAGCTATCGCCATAAAAGCTTCAACGATTTTTATCCATCCTTTTTTATTTTTCATTTTATTTTGTGTTTTTGTTTATATTTTATTTGGATTTTCTGTTTTCTGTTTTAGCTTACCAAATTTTGATTCTCAACTTTCCTTCATCATTTGATGCACTTGAAGAAAGGAAAAAGAGATTTAATTCTTTTGAGTAAACCTCTGCACTTGGGTCCCTTCCTATTGTTGAAAGATTTGTACCATTTTTATATTCAAAATATAAATCAAAATCCATATTTGATGGAACTTCAAGTTGTTCTTTTAATTTGGAATAATTATTTGAGAAGTTTGATATTAAAATTAAAATTTGACTTTCAAGAATCACTTTTTCCTTTCTAACACTATCTGGAGTTATAGAAGTACATTCTACTGAGGAAAGAGAGTTTTGATTTTGAATAAGGTTTGAAAAATAAACTTTGACAAAATTTTTTCCTCCTTCTACTAAAATTTCGTTTGAGGAAATTGAAGAACTGACTGATCCTAAATCATCTAAGGCAATAGTTGATTCTCCAACCAAAGTTTCTGGTTTGTTCATACTAAAACAAGAATCTGGAGCACCATTTTCATTTATTCTTAAAATCCAAACATTAGAAGAAAGAACACTCAAAACATTTTTTTCAAGATTGGAAATTTCATTTTTGACTGGTTCGGATTTTGGAATTGTAGCACTTGCGATAATATAAACAAAAATTAAAGAGACTACAAAAATTATGAAAGATAAAACCATACTTACATGCGAACCTTTTTTATTTATTTTTTTCATGTTAACCTACAAATAGAAGGTTTGCAACAGTAGAAATAATGAATGACAAAAACATCAAAGAGAAAGAGTGTCTTATTCCTGCTTTAAAATTACCTTCTGAAAGTTTACCAATCGTTAGACCTGTGAAAAATCCTTGAACTAAAATCAAGTAAAGGAATGCGTTTGCGATTTCACGTTGTCCGGTTACTGGATCAAAACCTGATGCTCCTCCTCCGAAACCTAAGGTTCCTCCAACATTCCCTATTCCTGAAACCATTGGGACGATTTGAAATTGCAGGACTAAAATAATTATAATAAAGACTAAGAAAATTATGTAACCTTGACTTACTAATGAAGAAATTACAGATTTTCTTTCTTTCTTTAATTTATCTGTCATACTTACTGCATCTGCAACCGCTTCTAAAATTTCTCCAATATCTCCTCCAGCTCTTTCGGCTTGACCAATTAAAGTGAGAGACCTTGAAATTGAATTATTTCCTGCATCTTTTGCAAAAACTTCAAGAGCTTTAATTAGAGGAATTCCAAGAGAGATTTGATTTGAAAGTTTCATTACATGTGGTGTCAAGGCACCAAAGTTCTTATCTGCCATATTGATTATACTTTTACTTATTGGAGTTCCTGTTTTTACACTCTCAACTAAATTTCTTGAAAATTCTAAAAACATTTCTTCTTTTTCTTGAGAAATTCTATTTTCTCTCATTAATCTAATTACTATAGGTAGAGATCCAACAATTATTCCTAATCCGGCAAGCAATGCAAAATATTTTGGATCAAAATAAAATCTTGCAAGTGCTATAACTACTATCGCGATTCCGATTCCGATTAAATCTTTATCTTTAAATTCCATTATTTATCCTTCTTTAAGTGTAAAAATACTAAAAAGATTACATTTACAATTGTGACTACTAAACTTATGAGAAATGATAGAGTTAAAAAACTCATTGTTATTCCGAGACCACTTATTTTCATAATTATTAAAAGAAGCATTAAAATCATTGGAGCTGCAATTAAAAGACTGATATAAATATCCATAAAAGTTTCTGCTGCTCTTGATGACCTTTCCTGGGAAATCCTATAATTAAAGAGAAGGGTTTCAGCACGTTCTTCAAAAAATCCTGCAAGATCTCCTCCAGAAGTTATTGTTGTTGCAAGACCGTTAAGAAGTTCTGAGAGTCTTTTACTTGGAGAATTTTTTGCGGTATTTTTTAATGCGCTAACAAGATCATATCCATATAAATTAATCTCATTTATCATTTTAGTAAATTCTTTCTTTAGAGCAGGATATTCATTTGTTGAAATTAAAATTTCAAAAATTCTTGCGGGATTCATCATTGAACCAGAAATTGCAGACATACTAATTGTTGCAAATGGAAGTTCTGAATCTATTGCTACCTCAGCACTTTTTTTCTCAACAGAAGGATAAAGATACATTAAAAAAAATGTTGCAACTGGAACAAAAATTAAAATCCAAAAAGTTCTTAGAAAACGAATATCAATTGTTTCTTGTGCCCTTGAAATTATTGGTAACGCTGCTGAGAAATTAAAAAATAAGAAAAAGAAGAACAAAAAACCTCCGAAAAAAAGTGAAAGGAAAGTGGTCATTAAGATTATTGAAACGTATCCATTTGGAGTATAACTTAAATTTGCCTTTACAAGCTCATCCTCCATTTTTGAAAAAGTCTCTTTATTCATAAGTTTTATAGAAACCTTTGAAAAAAATCTACTTGAAATTTTAGTATAATATGAAGAATCTTTTTTGTGTTTTTTTCTTTCAAATTCTTTATCTTTTTCTTTTTTTCTTATTTTTATTCTTTTAACAGTCTCATTTTCTAATTCATTTGGAAGAATTTGTTCTAAAGTGAAAATTTTTCCTCCTTTGGACCTCATGGTTTCATCTCGGTCAGACCGTTCAGAAGGACTTTTTAATTCCCTTTCAATTTCAGTAGGATCGAGAAGTTTTTGAAAAATAATCCTTCCAAAAAAGTTTTTAACTTCTAAATTAGCTTCTTTTAATTTTTTATCCAAACTTTTCATTTGAGAAACAAAAATACGCTTTTCAGATTCAGTTTTTGATTTTTCTATGAGATTAGAAAATTTTTCAATTTCAAGAAAAATTATTCTTAACCTTTCTAAAGATTCTCTCGTTGCCTTATATTCTTTAATCATTTTCTTTTTTCTTGAATGATTCCTGAAAATCTAGATTTTCTTTAATCATTTTAATTTATTTTATTTTTTACTCTGAAATTTTTCTTATGGTTTCTCTGGAGATAGTGCTTGTTCAATTTTTTTTGTTAAATTTATTGAGTCTTCTTTTATGCTATTAAATTCTTCTTCGTCTCCACTTTTTATCACAATTTTTAATTTGTTTAAATTATCGTCTAATGAGTTTATGAATCCCTTAACAGAAACAATTTTTTCTTTTTCCATTTTATGCAACTCCGAATTTCTTCAACACTTGTTCGGGTTTTTTATAATATTCATTAATTATTTCTTGAACTTCTAAAAATCCGAATACTTTCTTTTGATACATTCTATATAACAATTCTGACCTTTTTCTAAATTCTAATTCTAGCTTTTCTGGAGTAATTCCATAACGGTGTGCAATCTTTTGAAATAAACGACTTTCTTTTTTAAAATAAAATTTATCTTCCGCTGAATTCCAAACAAAAGGAGTATTTGTTAAGGCTGCACCCTCATTATCCACATTAACTACTTCAACAATCTCCCTTAACTTCCTTGTTTCTTGATTATTTACAATTGCATGGGTCATTATACACATACTATCGAGAACATTAAGTAGTGTTGGAGAAAGTTCAATTGGGGGGGTTTCTAATCTTTTAATTACAGTTTCAATTGAATCAGCGTGGATAGTTGCAATGGAAGAGTGTCCTGAAGCCATACCCTGAAATAAAACTGAAGCCTCTTTACCTCTTACCTCACCCACAATTACATAATCTGGGTTCTGTCTAAAGGATGCTCTTAAAAGTTCATATAAATCAATTTCTCCAAGTCCCTTTATTCCCGTTGCTGAACGAGCTACACTAGGTAACCAATTGTCTCTTGGAAGATTAAGTTCACGAGTATCTTCAATACTTACAACTCTTGCCTCTGGAGGAATAAAAAAAGCCATTGCATTCAGAAGAGTTGTTTTACCTGATGCTGTTCCTCCGACTATTAAAAGATTCATCTTGTATTCAACTAAAATCCACAAGTATGCGAGCATTTCTGGACTTAAAGTATTAAATGAAATTAATTGCGGAGGAGTCCAGGGAGTCTTTGTAAATTTACGAATTGTGAAAGTAGGACCTTTGCTTGTAACGTCTTTGGTATAAGTTGCATTTACCCTTGAACCATCTGGAAGACTTCCATCAAGAATTGGCTGAGCATAGGAGATATATTTTCCACATCTTTGAGCTAATTTTTCAACAAAACTTTCAAGAGCATCATTTTCTTTGAAAATAAGATTTGTTTTTAAATTTCTAAAAATTCTGTGAACAATGTAAACTGCACTATTTGCTCCATTACACTCAATATCTTCAACAAAATAATCACGAAGAAGGGGTTCGGTTTCATTAAATCCAATAAAATCTCTTGCAAGATAATAATATATTTTTTTATAACTTTCATAAGTTAATTCAATTCCTAATTCTATTGCTAAAAGTTTAAACCTTTTATCAATATATTCAAATAAAGTTTCCGTATTTCCGGCAATAATTTCATTAAAATTAATCATACTTCTCATAGCTTTTACAATTTTATTTCTTGCTAATTGTTCTTCTTTATCCAAAATTGGTTCTTCAATTTCATAAACAACTTCATATTCTTGGGGATCCCAATAGATATGAACATATGCAAAGGGAGAAACTAAACAATATCTTACATCAATTTTTGTTTTGTCTTTTACCTTTTTTATTGGAGGAATTCTTGGAGTAAAATCTATTGCAACTAAAGGATACTCTAGAATTCCGATTTTTTTTGCCATTATTTTATTGAAAAGTCCATAATCTGACTTGAACCTCCTTTATTTGATACGAATATCTCATAGGCAGTAGTTGATTTACTTAAAGTTTTCGAATTCTCTTTATCAAAATAAGTAAAGTTAAAATTAGGATATTCTTTTTTTACCAATACTTTGTAGGTTGAACCAACTTTTGTAGTTAACACATCAAATGAACCTTCTTTATATCCTATTCCAGGTTCACTATACATATACTTTCCTTCAAAGAAAAATGAAATTGAATTGTTTGTCGAATTAAAAGTGAAACTTCCCTCTCTGATTATTATTTCCACGGCTCTTTTATTTCCAACACCTTCATTATAAACCTCATTTATAACAAAATCAATTTGTTTTAGCACATTTATTGATTGATCAATTAAAGCCTTATCTTGAAGCTCATCAATTTTAGGTTTTACAAATGCTAAAATTAATCCTATTAAAACAAACGCAATTAGAGTATAAGTTACTGTTTCAATCCAAACCTGTCCTTTTTTTTTTGGTTTTCTATTTATGAACATGTTAAATCTGGAGCACATGTTGGAATATCTTGAATTGAATCAACGATGTTACATTGTTTTCCACTCCTTTTTGGTGCAATTTCTATTCTGGATGGTGCAGGATAAGTGCCTGAAAGACAATAAGTTTTTCCAGATTCATTTCCTGGAATTTGAACTTCAGTAGAGATTAAATCTCCGTAATAAGTTAAATTTTGAATATTAGTTGGAATATCGGATAAATAAAAAGTTGTTCCCCTCTCCTCATAAGCAACCGAAACTAAAAGTGAGTCCAGCACAAATTCATTTCTTGAAATTGAAATTAAAGTTGAATTTGTTTTTGAATCAAAACAGGTATAATCTTTATTTAAAGAAATTTTTTCCAAAATATTGTTACATGCAGAGGTGTCATCTAAACTTTTTGTAACATAATTTCTCACAAGAGTAAAAGTTCCTCCAACCAAAACAATCGTAAGAGCAATTAAAATTACTGTACTAACGACTTGACTTAATCCTTTTTTGGTTATCATTTCAATCAAGAATTATCTCCCTTCCGTATCTATCTTCACAAGTGTAAGATTTTTTGCCTTCAGATTCGGTTTTGCCAATTAACACGGGAATTAAAAGAATTTTATTCATTCCAGTTGTGTCTAAACTCTCTGAAAATGCATCTCCTTGATTTAATCCTTGTGCAGGCCAATCAGGATTATTTGTTCCTATAACAACCGTACTATAGGAACCCGCTCCAAACAACTTTGCCTTGAATTTATAAATTGGAACATTTCCATCATTAGAAATTAAAATGTTTCCATTTGAATAGTCAGCACTAAAAGAAACCTGGTCACAAACTAGTTTTATATTAGTATTATCAAATTTGGTAATTGCTTCATCGGTTATTCCTTTAAACCAAACAAAAACTATTAATGCAATTACAATAACAATTGCTATAAGTAGAACCGTTGCGACAACTGGAGATATCCCTCTTTTATTTTCCATTGTTTTTTAGACGTATTTTATATTTTTAAAGTTAGCTACAAGTAAGAACCTCCCTTACTTTTGCATCACCACAACTAACAAACTTTTGTGTGCTTCCTTCTTTTTGAAATCTTATTGGAATTAATTCAATTGAATAAATTTGTTTATCTAAATCAAAAACTTGAAAAAAATCTTCATTTGATTTTAAACTCACATTAACTTGTTTGTGAAAATAAACTACTCCCGTTGCATTTCGTCCATCTTGACTTTTATCAAAATTAAAATAATTATCCAAATTTATTGTTGCGAGATTATCACTTGAACTGTTTGTTGCACGAATAAAATATCCTTCGATATTGAATTTTCCATTATTTTTTAGAGTTAAATTTAGTTCTTTAGAAGAACAATTATAATTATAATCTTTTAAAAAAATTGAAACTCCGGCAGGACACTGAGTTGTTTCGGATGGGACATAGGTTTTTAGATAATTGTAAACAATCACACTAAGGATAATTCCAAAAGTGATTAACAAAACATATCCTATCACAACACTCAATCCTCTTTTATTTTTTCTCTTTTTTAACATTTTATCCCCCCATAATAAATGTTTGATTATTATAAATATATTTAATTAGATAATAAAGATTTTCTCCATCATGAAAAATGAAATTATAATTTATTCCATCAAGAGTTAAATTGACATTGTTCCCCACGAGAGTATAATCATTTTGAAAAGTTCCGTTATTTGTTACTTCGACGTCTTTAGAACCATAATTAATTGAAAGAGAAGTTTCATTTAATTTATTTCCAAATAAAGTTAAATCTGGAAATTTTCCAAAAATAAAGAAAGTATCTTTATTTTTTCCTATTTTTTGAATAGATGAATTTGAAAAATTAATAAAAATTGGTTTAGCAGGAGAAATTTTTTCATGTGAAAGATAATCCAAAAGTGAAGATATTTCAAGATTTAATTCTTCTTTTTCTGAATTTAAACTAATTTGATGGGGCAAACTTGATTGATTTCTAATCGTAACTAGACCAATAAAAACAGCCACAAGAACAATTACTGCAATAAAATAAAACTGAGCTTTTTTATTTTTTTTCATTTTCCCTCTTTAAAATGTAGGCCAGGCAAATTGCTTGAAACGCTTAAAAAAAGCGCCCTCTAAACTTTCTCAACTTTGTGACCCGCTAAGCACCCAAACAAATGATTAGGGCTGCTCCCGTCAAGGCCTGACCCGATTCACAATTGTAGGATCGAAGCGGACAAAGCGTCAACAAAAGCATAAAGACTTTTTCTATTTGCTTCTCACTCGTTGCCCGTCGTCTGCCATGAAGCCCGTTTGCATAAAAGGAAGGGGCTAACTTCCTGACCAAGCCTACTGAAATTAAGGGGTTTTTTGCTATATAAAATTAACTAAAAGAGATTTTTTGAGGGATTTTAATCTTCTATTTTTTCTATGGAATCTACATAAGCACCATTCATTTTTATTAAACATCCTTTTCTGCTTAGCATATTATAATATGCTTTTTCAAATTTTTTAACATTCTCAAAAACGACAATCTCTGTATCGTAAATTTCTTGAATAGTTTTGAATTCTTCTAAATTCGTTTTTTGCATTGAACTTTCAATTCCTCGAACTATCCTATTAAGAAGTAAAACGTTCTTATGGATTACTTCTTTTTCTTCTTCCAGAAAGTATTTTTCTTTGTCTGAAAATTCTTCCATCTTGTTTAAATTTTCTGAACAAACAAATAATTTTTGATGTTCTTTGATGCAATCTTCCAGCGTTATCATTAAGAAATATTTGTCTTTTAGAATTTATTAAAATAATTGTTTTTTAATAGTCATTAATAGTTATTCCAAATCACCAATTTTCCTTTTTCATCTCTTACAAATATTGAATCTCCAGTTCTTGTCCAAACATAAGTTTCATTCCAATCTTCATTAGTTAAGACTATTTTTTCATTTTGTTTAAGAATTTTCTCTTTGAATACATATTTTTTTCTACCTTCATCTTTTACAGACCAGCCTTCGATATTTACATTTTGATTGCAAATATTTTTTAAAATAACTTTTTGACTTTGAATATTCCACTCATCTAAAATTATACAATAGTCTTCGGACTTTTCACATAAATTTATACTTTTATCTAAACAATTTTTCCAAGCATTTGAAAATTGTTTGTAGTAAGAGTCTTTTCCCTCGGGAAAATAAAATCCCGAATAACCATTTTCAACAGATTCCAAATTTATATTTTTATTTTCTAAAAAAACATAGGCCAACTTTCTGTGATATAAATCAAATTTATTTTTTCCAAAAACAAGTTTTATTTCTTTATTTAAAACTCTATCAATTAAAAATTGCTTTGCCTTATCATATCCTAATTCTCCTTTTTCTGGAGAATTTATTCCGAGAAGTCTTATGGAATAATTTCCAACTTCTATTGTGTCTCCATCAATTACTCTCTTTGCAATTCCATATTCTGAATTGTCGAAAGAATTTATAAGAAATGAGTCGAGATAAGAATAACTTAAAAAAATTAAAAAAAAGATTGTGGCAAGTAGAAGTAATCTCTCCTCTTTCATAAATTCTATTGGGAAAAGGCTTTTATAATTTTTATTCTTATTTGAAAAATGAATAAAAATTTATTTTATGAAAAATGCTACAAAGTCTTGTGTCGCGTACCTAAAGGAAAAGTTACAACTTACAAATCAATTGCTTATGCTCTTAACTCTAAGGCATATCGAGCTGTTGGAACAGCAATGAACAAAAATCCATATGCACCTTCAGTACCATGTCATCGAGTGGTAAACTCTGATGGAAGTGTTGGAAAATTTGCATGCGGAACTTCTAAAAAAATTAAAATGCTTCGGACAGAAGGAATTGTTATAGGAGATGGAGAAATTAATTTGGGGGAATTTGAATTTAAATTTTGAAAATTTTTGGAATTAGGTTAGAATCTAATTAAAATGTGGGTGACTACTCAAAATCTGTGTTGTTAAAACATTTGTAATAGGAACAACAAAATTTTCGGGATTCGAGTTCGAATCTAATTAAAATGTGGGTGACAGGATTCGAACCTGCGAAGGCATAAAGCCATAGGATCTTAAGTCCTACCTATTTGACCACTCTAGCACACCCACATAGAGACTAAAAAGTGAGCAAGATTTGACTTAAAAATTTAACTAATGCTTATTTCTTCTTTTCTTCAAACTTAATTCCAAGCTCTTCGAGTCTCTGAAGATGCATTTGCATTATTCTTTCAACATTCTGAACTATTTTCAAAAGCTCAATTCTTTCAGCTGCAAGAGTATTTAGAGCACCTTGATGAAAACCAACTTCCATTTCCTTACTCATCTTTGGAGCTTCAACTTTTTCAGCTTTCTTTCCAGAAAGAGCTTTTTCTAAGTTGTCTTTATTTATATCCATAAATTTTTTAGAAAAAACGAGTTTAATTAGTTTTTGATAAGATTGCATTGTTAATTAAGATGGATTTTTAAAAAAGAAAATATTTATAACCAATAAAAACTAATATTTTTTATGGCTCAAAAGATAATTGTTGAAAGCAGAGATGATTATCGGTCAAGATTAGCAACAAGAAAATTCTTAAGATATGGACTTCCTTTTATTTTAGCAGTTGGGGGTTACGCAAATTACAATGAGGGGGATATTTTTAGATATCTTGCTTGGAGTGGAACTCTCTGGTTTATTCTTGCGTTTTCCCCACAAATTAGTAGGTTAATAAAAAGAAGAAGAAGATAAAATATTTTAATTCGCTTAGGAATTTGTTTATTGGTAGGATAATATAAAACTTCATATGGGTTTAAATTTTGATGAGTTTGAAACTCCAGCCCAAGCTTTCGTTAGAAAGTTTAAAGATTAATATGACAAGAAATATTAAAAGAAACAAGGTGTTAAATAATAAACGGATACTACAAAAAAAATTATTTAACTCTTCTTTCCAAACTCCAATGTCTTCCATACCTATTTCCCCCTATCATCTTGGAAGTTTTTGCATAAGCTGGGAAAAAAGTTTTTTGGGTGTATCCTTTTGAACGAGAAACTTTTGGATATTTATTATAATTTATTTTTTGGCTTCTGGAAGTATAATCTAAATTAAATGCTGAATTAAAAAAATTGTATACCCCAGAGAACATTAGTGAGATCATTAAAAATTCTTTTGCTTGCATAAAAATAAAGCGTAAAAAGGATTTTTAAAAATTTATATCTATTTTTGTTTATTTATTCTTAATCTCTTCGTAGTATTTTTCAGCTTCGAGAGCAGCCTGACATCCTGTTCCTGCTGCTGTAATTGCTTGTTTGTAAATTGTATCCTGGACATCTCCTGCTGCATATACTCCTGGAAGGTTTGTTTTTAATCTTCTATCAGTTTTTACAAAACCGTGTTCATCTAAATCTACAACTCCTTCAAAGATTTTAGTATTTGGTATGTGGCCAATTGCTAAAAAAACTCCATCAGTTTCTAATTCTTTTATTTTTCCTGTTTTGATATTTTTAATTTTTAATTTTTTTAGTGGAGGCTCACCAATAAGTTCAACAATTTCTGAGTCCCACATAAATTCCACTTTTGGATTTTTTTCAACTCTTTCTCTCATTATTTTGCTTGCCCTTAATTTATCTCTTCGATGAATAATTGTAACTTTCTTTGCAAATTTTGTTAAAAAATTTGCTTCTTCACATGCACTGTCTCCTCCTCCAATTACTAAGATTTCCTTATTTTTATAAAAAAATCCATCACAGGTTGCACAAGTATGAAGTCCTCTACCTTGGAATTCTTTTTCTCCTTCTAGACCAAGCCATCTTGCAGAAGCACCGGTTGAAATAATAATTATTTTTGAAGTGTATTTTTCTTTTCCAACAATTATTTCATATTCCCCTTTTATCTTTTTAAAACCATCCACATTTTTTTGAATAACTCTTGTTCCGAATTTTTCTGCTTGTTTTTTTAAGTTTTGCATTAAAGCTGGACCCATTATTCCTTCGGGAAAACCAGGAAAATTCTCAACTTCAGTTGTTAACATGAGTTGTCCTCCTTCTTCAAGTCCAGTGAACATGATTGGTTCAAGATTTGCCCTTGCTGCATAAATTGCCGCAGTCCAACCTGAAACTCCTGCACCGATAATGATTACTTTTTCCATAATCCACTTAATGAAGATTTATTTAAATAGCTTTGTTAGAAGTGGGAAATACTGCCTAATTTTTGCAGTTCTATTAAATAGACTAAGTATTAAATAAAAATATAAAAACTCTATTTTGTAATTAAAAAGATGGCAAAGATTTTATTTCTTGGTCCTCCTGGTTCAGGAAAAGGAACTCAGGCAGAACTCTTAAAAAAATATAATTTTATTCATGTAAGTTCAGGGGACATTATAAGAAATTCCGTGGACCCTATAATTGTGAGATATCGAGAAATTGAATATCCTCAAGGGAAACTTCTTTCTGACAACCTTCTTTTTGATTTAATTGAAAAAAATCTTCCAAAAAAGAATTCTAAATATGTTCTTGATGGAGTAATAAGAACTCTTCCTCAAGCAGAATATGCTAAAAAAAGAAATTTGGTTAATTTGGTGTTATATTTTTCTCTGGATGAGAAAAATGCAATTGAGAGAATTTTGAAAAGGAATGAAAATAGGGCGGATGATAACCTTATTTCTGTCAAAAAAAGGTTTCTTGAGTATGAGGAAAAAACAAAACCAATTTTGGGTTATTTAAAGAAAAATTTTGAATTTTATGAAATTAATGCCTCAAAAACCATTGAAGAAATCCATAAAGAAGTTTTGGACATTTTGGGGTTAAATTGATTAAATTTATTAATGAAAGAATTCTTTTCTTCCCATGAAAGAGGGGGTATTTGAATTAGTAAAGAAAGCTCTGGAAAAGCTTAAAGTAAAAGTTGATGATGAAAGGATAAAAAATTCGATTGAAATTCCAAAAGATTATTCTAATGGAGATTTTACTTTCACATGTTTTGCCTTATCAAAAATCATGAAAATGTCTCCTCATGAAATCTCATTAAAGATTTTTGAAGCAATTGGTAAAGATAGAGCGGATTTTGAAAATATAAAAATTGAAGGGGCTTACATTAACTTTTTTCTTAATAGAAAAATTCTCACCTCTAACCTTATTAACAAAATAAAAAAATCTGAAAAAAACTTTGGAAGAACTGAATTTGGTAAAGAAGAAAAAACAATGATTGAATTCCCTTCTCCAAATTCAAATAAACCTCTTCATCTAGGGCATCTAAGAAATATGTCTTTAGGTGAAAGTATTTCTAGAATTTCAGAATTTAATGGAGAAAAAGTTGTGAGAACTAATTTAAACAATGATAGAGGAATCCACATCTGTAAATCAATGTTAGCTTACCAAAAATGGGGAAAAGGAAAAAAACCTTCTAAAAAATTAAAGTCTGACCACCTTGTTGGAGATTTTTATGTAATGTATTCAAAATCTGAAAAAAAGAATCCTGATATTGAAAAGGAAGCCCATGACCTTCTTGGAAAGTGGGAGAAAGGGGACAAAGAAACAATTCTTCTTTGGAAAAAAATGAATAAATGGGCATTTCTTGGATTTGAAAAAACCTACAAAAATTTTGGAATAACACATGATAAAGAATATTTTGAGAGTAAAATTTATACTAAAGGTAAAGAAATAATTTTGGATGGAGTAAAGAAAGGAATTTTTGAAAAAATTGAAGATGGTTCTGTAAAGTTTGATCTTAAAAAGGAAGGCCTTGGAGAAAAATATCTTTTAAGAGCTGATGGAACTTCACTTTACATTACTCAAGACCTTTATTTAGCTTATTTAAAACAAAAAGATTTTGGATTAACTAAAAGTTATTATGTTGTAGGAAATGAACAGAATTATCATTTTGATGTTTTATTTTATATTTTGAAAAAACTTGGAATGCAACTTAACGGATTAAAACATCTTTCTTATGGAATGGTTAATTTGCCTGATGGAAAAATGAAATCACGTGAAGGAACTGTTGTTGATGCTGATAACATAATAAAAGAAGTTGAAGACTTTGCAAAAAAAGCAATTTTGGAAAGAGGAAAAGTTTCAAAAGGTGAACTAAAAAAAAGAAGCCACGCAATTGCTCTTGCTGCAATAAAATATTTTTTATTAAAGATTGATTCAAAAAAAGATATGCTCTTTGACCCTAAAGAATCAATTTCTTTTGAAGGAAACACTGGGCCATATTTACTCTATTCGTATGCTCGTGCAAATTCAATAATAAAAAAATCAAAGTCTGGAGGAGCTCACAAGTTTAAAATTCCAGATGAACTTGATGAAAAAGAAACTGAACTTGTCTTAAAAATGAATGAATTTGAAAAAACCTGTTTTCAGGCATATAAGGAACTTAATCCTTCAATAGTTGCAAATTATTCATATGAACTTGCTAAAATTTTCAATGAATTTTATCATAAACTTGATGTGATTGAATCTGATGAAGAAGGATTTAGATTTGGTTTGGTTAAATCATTTATGCAGGTTTTGAAAAATGCACTTAATCTTTTGGGAATAGAAGTTTTGGAGAAAATGTAAAATGGTTTTAGAATTTATCAATAATATAACCTCTAATGTATATTTGGGAGCATTAATTTATTTTGTAACTTATTTAATTGTTATTGGAATTATGGCTTTTATTGTTAAGAAAATTTTCATAAAAGCCACTCTTAAAACCGAAACGAATTTGGATGACTTAATTATAAAACAAATGAACAAACCAATAATCTATTTGCTTTTTTTAACTGGTGTTCGATTCACCCTTGAAAGAATTTCAGATGTAACTGAACTAGGAATTGCTTTAGAGATTATAAATTCTTTAATTGTCCTTGGAGGATTTTATTTGCTTTATGTGATTTTTGATTTAAGTTTTTCAAGAGCTTGGAGAAGGTTTGCAAAAAGAACAAAAAGAAAACCTAATGATGCTTTAATTCAGTTAACAAATGTTACTCTAAAGATTATTTTAGTTATTGGAGGACTTATTTATGTTTTAAGTCTCTGGGGAGTTGAAATTGGACCACTTCTTGCGGGAGTTGGAATAGGAGGAATTGCTATCGCCTTTGCTCTTCAAAGTAGTTTAGGAAATATTTTTGGAGGAATTTCAATAATTTTGGATAAAAGTATTCGTGTTGGAGATGTAATTAATCTAGAAGGCGGAACTTCAGGAAGAGTAACTCATGTTGGACTTCGAAGCACAAAAATACTTTCATGGGATAATGAAGATTTGATTGTTCCAAATTCAAAGTTGTCAGAAAGCGTCATCCACAATGTTGCTATGCCAGAACCAAAGTCGCGTGTTGTTATTCCTTTTTCAGTTGCATATGGAAGTAATATTGAAAAAGTGAAAAAAATTGTTCTTGTGGAACTTAAAAAAATAAAGGGATTTGTTGACAATCCTGAACCTGCTGTTAGATTTTTAGAAATGGGAAATTCATCCTTGAACTTTAAAGCTTATTTCTTTGTTGAATCTTACGAAGTTAGATTTGCTGGAATAGATGAAGCAAACACTAAGATATACAATGCGCTTAACAAAGCAGGAATAGAAATTCCTTTCCCTCAAATGGATGTTCACTTGAAGAAAAAGTGAGATTAAATTTATTTTTAAGATAAAAATCATTAGTCCAAAAACCTTTTAAATGGAACGGACATAAAAATCATATAGGAAATTCTAAAATGGAAATGCCAATAGATATGCAACATCAGCAAATGGGTTATGATAGGACTGCAACAATGTTCAGCCCCGAAGGACACCTTTTGCAAGTGGAATATGCTGAAAAGACAGTTAGACTTGGAAGTTCAAGTATTGGAATGGTTTGTAATGACGGAGTTTTTATTCTTGCGGATAAAAGAGGAGAAGACACATTGGTTGTTCCGAGTTCTGCTCAAAAAGTTTATGAAATTGATGGACACTTAATCGCAAGCGTTGCGGGAATTATTTCTGATGCAAGAGTTTTAATTGATAAGGCTCAAGTTTTAGCTCAACAAAACAGATTAACTTATGATTCTTCAATTGAACCAGAAGTAATAATTAAAGAAATTTCAAATATTAAACAGCAATTTACCCAATATGGGGGAGCAAGACCTTTTGGAGTTTCAGTTATGATTGCAGGACTCCAAGACAAAAAAGGAAGACTCTATACAAGCGACATTACTGGAAATTATTACGAATATTATTCAAATGCAATTGGTGAAGATGATTTGAAAATAAAAGAAATTTTAAAAGAAAAGTACAAAGAAGGGATTATTCTAAAAAAAGGAATTGAACTTGCCGTTGAAGCTATGAAAAAAGTTAAAGGAGATAAATTTAAAATTGAAAAGTTAGAACTTGCATATTTAGAGAATGATAAAGAAGAAATAAAAAGAGTTGAAGGAAAGAAAATTTTAGAACTAAAATAGAAATGATAAACCTTCCAATAGATTATTCTGAAAAAATAGAAAATATTGTGAAAAAGTTAGACATTGGTTTTCAAATGATTAAATATTCTGAAACAAAAAAAGTTGGAGATGAAATTTTTGGTTATTTTAATATTCTAAAAGATAAAATCATTGGGGGAATGTATGTAAATATAAATAAAAAAGAAGAAAAGATTAAATTTGGAGAGCCAATAATGATGGAAGACCTTAATTTAAATGATAGATTGGACTTAACTGGACTTGAAGAAAAAATTGCAAGAGAATTGGGATTCTCAACAATAAAAGTAGAAGTTCCGGAAGAAGAATTAAAGAAAGAATTTATTGAAAGAGGATATAAATTTAAAAATGAAAAAACCCACACAGGAATAAAGAAATTAAAATGAGTTCGAAAAAGATAAAAGGTTATCTTTTTGAAGAAAAAAGTGGAAGTGCAGAATTTTTACCTATAATTGTTCATAAGGGAGATTTAATTCTTTATGGTGAACCTCATGTTGATGAACTTGTTTTAAAAGTTGAAAAAAATAGAAGAAGACCTCTTTTAAAAAATAAACTTACTCTTATTAATAGGTTTGGAAATTTAAAGGAAGTTCAAGATTATGATTCAGAACATAGAAATTTTAAGCTTGTAAAAATCTTGACAGATAAATCTAAAAAGTATAAAATTTTTGATAAAATGAAAACAGCTGAAGACTGGAGAAAATTTGTTTTCGGAGAAGAAAATTAATTTTAAAAAAAATCAAAATGACACAAACAACTGCAAGACTTAAAAGAAATGGAATGGATTTTGAAGTTTTAGTTGATTTGGATGACGCCTTAAAATTTAGAAAAGGACAATCTGATTATTTGATTGTTGATGGAGATAGGGTTTTTTCAAATATTAAAAGGGGTGACGTTGCTGCAAAAAATGATTTGGAAATTGCTTTTAAAACAACTGATCCCAACGAAATTGGAAAAATTATTGTGAAAAGTGGAGAAGTTTTGATTGACCAAGATCATAGAGATGAAGATAGAGAGAGAAAGGTTAAACAAGTTGTTGATTTCCTGAGTAAAAATGCAGTTGACCCTCAAACTGGAAATCCTTTGACTCCCGATAGAATAAAATCAGCAATTGAACAAGCTCACGTTGCAATAAAAAATACCCCTATTGATTCTCAAATAAATGAAATTATGAATAGGCTTAGTACAGTTATTCCAATAAAGATAGAAACTAAAAGGATAAAAATTACAATTCCAGCAATTCAAACTGGAAAAGCTTACGGACTAGTCACACAATATAAAGAAAAGGAAAATTGGCTAAACGATGGAAGTTTAGAAGTTGTTGTGAGTATTCCTGCTGGAATCACACTTGATTTTTATGATAAACTCAATTCTGTGACGCACGGAAGCGCACTGACTGAGGAATTAAAATGACTCAAAGTTTAACAAACAAAATAGATAATTTAAGATTTCCTTTAGCAAAACAGACAATTACTGGAGAAACTAATAAAATTTATTTATCTCAAAAAAGTGTTCTTGATGAAAT
>Ga0210057_1004628_pt1 | contig 18139 bp, 21 predicted proteins | sample CryGeyCG2114_010_2_FD_183968 | JGI IMG/M metagenome (GOLD analysis project Ga0210057, IMG submission 183968) | Groundwater microbial communities from aquifer - Crystal Geyser CG10_big_fil_rev_8/21/14_0.10 (SPAdes) (version 2) | ecosystem: Environmental > Aquatic > Deep subsurface > Groundwater ...
GTGACTAACAATCAGTTTATTGAAGATATTGATAAAGCCACAGATGAGTTTGTAAAATATTTAAACAAAACTAAATTCAAATATTCCCTAATTGGAGTTAGTCCGATCTTGGAGTGAGAGATCTATAGATACAGAAAAATTTAAAACAATCGGATATAGCGATACGTTAATTTAAAATTATTAAATATAATGAACTAAAATTTTTATGCTTCCCAATCCTTACAAAAATGCGATGATTTATGAGGATAAAAAATTGTACGCCTGTCTGGCTAACGAGCCGATTGTTGAAGGGCATACGGTCGTCGTTTGGAAAAATAAAGTAACGGATCTTCATTTGCTTTCCGGTAAAGACTACGAATATTTAATGGATAAAGTAAACGACGTCAGAAGCGCCATGCTAAAAGCTTTAAAGGTTGAAAAAATTTATCTGGTGTACACGGATGAAGTAAAACAAGTCCATTGGCATTTAGTGCCGCGTTATCGTAAAAAAGGATTTAAAAATTTTACGCATAAACCCGGCAAAATAAAAAATTTTTTATTGGATGACAAAATAAGAGCTTGTTTAAACATAAAAAAATGATTAATTTTTTCGCCCAAATTTATTTATAACGCTACGGGATAAACTTCGGATTGACGGATGCGTTAAACAAAAAATCCCTGCCTCACGGCAGGAATTTTTTTATATCCAAGTGTTTTAATGTTTTTATGCTTTAATGTTTTAATGTCTAATTGGTAGCTAAAATGCTCCGCTTGTACGAACTTAGATTTTCCAGCGCGATACCCGTGCCTTTCGCCACGCAAAACAGCGCTTCGTCCGCGACATACGCCGGCACGCCGGTAGTGCGCGCGAACAACTGATCAATATTGCGCAATAAACTGGAGCCGCCGGCAAGTACCATGCCTTTATCCATAATATCAGCCGCAAGCTCCGGAGGCGTATTCTGCAATACCTGTTTCGCGGAAGCGACTATCGCCTCCAGCTCGGTCTGAATGGCGTCCGTCACGTCATCGGAAGTCACCGTCAGCATGCGCGGCAAGCCGGAGACGATATCGCGCCCTTTTATTTCCATAGTTAATTTATTCTCCAGGTACAATGCCGAGCCGATATTAATTTTTATTTCCTCCGATGTGCGCTCGCCAATCGCCAAATTATATTTTTTGCGGACGTAATTCGCTATTGCCGCGTCAAATTTATTGCCGCCGACGCGCACCGAGTTGATGGCCACTATCCCGCCCAAACTGATGACGGCCATTTCGGCCGTGCCGCCGCCAATGTCAATAATCATATGACCGGACGCGGAGCCGATCGGAATATCCGCGCCAATCGCGGCCGCCACCGGCTCTTTGATAATGTATGCGGCTTTGGCGCCGGCGGCAATGGTCGCATCCGTTACGGCGCGCCGTTCGGTGGAAGTAATGCCGGCCGGCACCGCAATCATCACTTCCGGCCGAAACAGGCGCACGCCGCCCAAAGCTTTATTCACAAAATAGCGCAACATGGCTTCCGTCGTCCGATAATCGGCAATAACGCCGTCTTTCAGCGGCTTAATCGCGACGATTGTTTCCGGCGTGCGTCCGACCATTTCTTTCGCTTCGTTGCCGACCGCCAAAATTTTACGGTCAATTAAAGAGATGGCCACGACTGACGGCTCATTAATTACAATGCCGCGCTTGGGCAAGTGCACGAGCGTATAAGTTGTTCCAAGGTCTATGCCGATACGTTTAGCAAACATACGATAGTTATTAAAGTTATTATTCGTAATTCGTGGCAATTCGTTAATTTATTAGTGTAAATTAGTGATCAATTGTTATCACGAATCTACACAAATACTAAACTAATCTTCACAAATCACGAATTACTTGTCTTGGCTAACCCCCATTTAAAAAAATATTTCAACCAACTGGCAATATGAATCCTGATGCTTTCATTAAAAATGCCGGTTAACCAATTGCCTTCCCCGCTAAAACGATGCGGGTAATGGATAATAACGCTGGCCGGATAATACCAAACTTCATAATTGGCTTTCCGCATGCGGCGGCAAAAATCGGCGTCTTCAAAACCCAAAAAATATCGCTCGTCAAAATAACCGACTTTGTCCAAAGCTTCGCGGCGAATAAACAAACAAGCGCCGTAGAGCCAATTGGCATGGCTGGCGACGTCGTAATTCTGATCTTTAGTTAAATACAAATCCAGTTGCCGCTTTATCCGTTTTAATTTCTGCAAAGGCGTGCGGCGGTATATCGGCGTCAAAAAAGACGGGAAACGGCAGCGGGTGTATTGCAAACTGCCGTCCGGGTTAATTAATTTCGGCCCGACGATTCCTATCGGCTGATTTTTTTCCATAAAATCACGCATTTTTTTAACTGCGTCAGGCAAAACGACCGTATCCGGATTTAAAACCGCTAAATATTTGCCGCTTGCTTGTCTAATTCCTAAATTATTACCCGCTCCCATGCCCAAATTACGGCTGGCTTGCATAAAAATAACGCCGGCAAAATTTTCCCCCAGCGTTTCTTTAACGCCGTCGCCGGAATTATTATCCACTACGATAATTTCATACCGCAAATTCCCCAAATCAGAAGCAACGATGCTTTTTAGGCAATTTTTGAGCAAACCCTTATTTTTATAGTTTAAGATGATGAAAGAAATATCCATAAATAAAATTTCTAATGACGAATTTTTAATTTCTAATCAAACTACAATACCCAACACTCAATGACTAAAAAAATAATTTAGATATTTTGTCATTGGATATTGATTGGAAATTAGGTTAATTAGGAATTAAAAAATTTTATTGTATCCATCTCTTCACGCTCTTTGGCTTTATTTTTTGGCGTTCTTTCAGCAATCGCGGCAGCCGCTTAATTACTTCCGTCCAAGCGTAAAGCGTTTTTTGTTCCAACAGTAAAATATACAAAAATTTTTTAAACTCGTACCAAGAAATAAAAATTCCGTAGCGGACAAAATCGGCAACGGACAAATTTTTTATTAAAACAAACAAATGGTTGCGATAGGAAAAATAATTAGCGAACGACGAACGATCTAGGCGGCGATTAATTACTTTAAAACCACCAGTCGATTCATCTCTCGCTATCTTGCGCTCATGATAAGCGGCTGCCGAGCCGATATTCCAAGCTTGCCAACCGGCAGACTGCAGGCGAAAAGCCAAGTCAACATCTTCTTTGTAGCTAAAAAAACTTTCGTCAAAATAACCGACTTGTTTTAGCGCTTCCCGCCGATAAAGCGGCAGGCAACCGGAAACGCCAAAAACCGCTCGGTTGCCATCGTATTGCCTGTTGTCTTGGCCGCCCGCGCCGATATCCGTTATCTGAAAAGACGGGCTCAAACGCAAACCAGCTGTGTCTATGATATCGGTTTTCCCGTTACTCGTCAATTTATGCGCGTATTTAAAATTCCAACGCAAAATTTTGCCGGAAACCGCGCCAACCGGCGGATTATTTTCCATAAACTTCATTAATTTGGCGATATAATCCGGTTCTATTAGCGTGTCTTGATTTAAGAGTAAAACAAATTCAGCCCGGCGCTCTTTAATTATTTTATTATGGCCGGCGGCAAAACCGATATTTTTTGGCTCCGGCGGCAAAATTTTGACGTTAACGCGTCCGCCCGTAATTTCCGTTATTACGGCGCTGCTGTTATCATCCGAGCCATTGTCCAAAATAACCAGCTCCCAATCTTGGCAAATTTGATTAAAAACCGAAGGCAAACAATACGGCAGATAAGCCGAGCCGTTATAGGCAACCAAGCTAATTGTTATTTTTTTACCCATAAATAATTTAAGACCATGCGCTTAATCACGCGCACGGTCTCCTTTTTATAAAATGTTGCGCGTAATTTAACTGCCGGCGGCGGGATTTATTTTTACCGCCGGACTAACCATTCCCTCGCCGCTGACATCCACCGGCGCGCGGCTGGAATAACCTTCGGCCGTGATTGATTCCAATTTAAATTGTACGGTTTTGCCGGCGGCAATAATTGCCGTGTCCGCTTTTACGGTTAAATTAAAAGAGGCATTGGCGGCGACGGCAACGCTTAAGTTAGAAAAAGTATAAGTGCGCGAATTAGGCTGGGAAATTATCGGCGAAACTCTGCTTCCCGAATACAAAGCTAATTCCGAAAAACCGCCGGGATAAGTGACGTCACTGGAAGAAGTGGCTAAACTGACTACAATGCCGGTAATTTTAATTTTTTCGTCAACTGACGCTTGCAATTTAAAACTGCCGAGCTCAATCCCTTTGTTTCCCGCCACTGCTATTCCCTCATTACTTAATACGCCGGCGGTTAAAGCCAGCCGTGGCGCGTAGACGCGCATTAGTTGGCCGGCAGTAGCGGTTGTTTGGACATACTCGGTATTATCTAAACCAATTTTATAACTTAATTCAGGAATATTGACTTGGTAATTATTGCCGGTTTGAGAATTTTCCGGAACTTTGGCTACGACCCAAAAAGTAATGGTGGCGTTAGCGGCGACCTTATAATTGCCTAAACTAATGTCAGCTATCACCCCACCGGCGACTTTTTCTTTGCCGATAATTACGATTTTTTCTTTAGTTTTAGTCTCCATGACATAAATATCGTCAGCGATGTCCGGCGCGCCGTTAAACTTTTCCACCCGCAATTTTACCCGTTGTAAAAAAATATTTTCACCGGCATTGCGCAGTTCAAACTTGCCAAAAATCGTATCTGCTTGCCCGCGAAAAATCTTCGTATCTTTTTCCTCTATTTTAGAGGCGATTAAGCCGATGCCAATCCGTTTAAACACTACTTTGTTATAAGCATCGCTTCCGCCTAAACCGATGGGGAAATTTTCGGATACGCCAGAAACTGTTAAATTAAATCCTTGTGTTAATCCTTTAACCTTAATATCATTCGGACTATCAAACACAAATTTTAAAGTTGTATTCTCCCCTTTTAAAATATCCGCTTTGAGCATTAATTCCACTGGCTTATTATTCGCGACCGTGATATTGTTTTTGCTTAAATCAAAAATCGCTTTATGGTTTTGCAGATCACGCGCTGTAGCAATCAACTTATTATCTTGATAAAGAGAAATGTTATCAATGTCGCCGCTTTCCGCTGTTCCATAGTTAGTAAAAGCAATGGCGCTGATAGATGCTTTTTCGTTGCCGGTTGTTTCGCTTATGTTGAATTTGGCGATTGTTTCTTTTTTTGTACCCAAGTTTACATTGCGAGCGGTACTGTTTATTTCTTGGCTTAGTATTTTTATTTGCCCAATTATTCCTTCTGCCAAAATTAACTTATGCGTTGCGCCATTAAGTGGGAAAATGCCGGTAATAACCGCGTCGGAAACAATATCTTTTTCTGATTGCAAGCTCAAACCAATAGTATGATTTACTTCGCTTCCGGTTGCAAAACTAACTTTTACGCGCAATAGTTTTGACACAGAGCGGGGGATAACTAATGGATTCTTGTCAAATTTTATTTTAATGATGTTATTACTAATGCTGGTACTAATGCTGGCGGTAGAATCAAATTCCAAGCCATTTTCGTCTTCAATTGTAACTGTGGTTATTTTATCAATACTTAATAAGCCACTTTTAGTAAAAGTTAAACTGTTAATATTTATGTTTCCACTCAAAGCTTGCAACTTATAGACTGCGACGATGTTGCCGGCGGTGGCATAAGGAAAAATGCTCGCGGATGGAGAGGTTTGATCTAAAGTAACAATTAATTGCTTTTCAAAATTCACTGCTGTCGTCGTTGATCCGTCCGTGTTTTTTTTGGTTAAATTTACGTTAAAATCAATGTTGCCGTAAGTGTTTAAATCCGCCCGGCTGGCAGTTAAAATTTTATTCCAGTCAAAGCCGGCGTTAATAAATTCATTGGCCGAAGGAATAGGCGCTTTCTTGCCGGCGTAAATATAATAGACGACCGGATTGTCCGCCGCTTTCAATAAATTAGCGTCATCCCAAAAACTTAAATCTTTACTGGAAACTTCCACCACGTCAGACCAGCGATTGGCCGGATAAGAAGAAAAGGCGGCAGGCGAGGGATGGTATTTTTTTACATTCTGCGCGTACGCTAAAAAATAAACTTTGCCCGTTCCTCGCTCTTTTACTAAACGGACCAACTGATACTTATTTAACTCCCGTTCGCTCACTATTTTCACGTCGCGGAAATTGTAGTCGTATGAATAAAAAACTTCTTCGTTGCGAATCAGATACTTAAATTTTCCGATTAACGCGTAGACTCCCGGATTGTTAGCTGATTTCACTAGCCGCACTTGACCGGAAAACAAGCTTAAATCCGACGGCTGGTTTTGCGCCGTTATTCCCAATACTTTCCCTTCCTGCAAATACTTATTGAAAGCGTACGAAAAAGCGACTGCCGCCAAACTAAAAGCCAGCAAGCTTAAAATAGCAAACCACAAAACTGACGCTCTAATTGTGCGTAACCAAACAGTTGCCGTCATAATGTTAGTTAGTTACTTAATTAACTGACTAACTAATATTATAGCATAAAATAACTAATGCAAACAAATCAAAAAAGCAAGATAAATTTTTCTGCTTTAATATAATGAGTGTCTTTACGACTTCACTCGAACCTATTTTATCAAAAATTCGTAATGATGGCTAATCGTACGCGCGGAGCGCGTGGTGGCTCTGATCAAAATCATACGCTCGACGAATTAAAAACAGAGTGAAGACCCAGCTAGATGGTATGCAACATTTCTATACTTATTACCACTGCACCAAGAAATCGAAAACTCAAAAATGTCCTGAACCCTGTATTCGCCAAGAATCTTTGGATGCGCAAATTTCATCACTTCTGCAAAAAGTTTCTATGCCACAAGATTGGGCGGACTATCTAAACGAGATACTTGAAAAAGACAAAGTGGAATCCGTCCAATCTGTTTCTGCTTTTGTTGAGAAAAATCAAAAAATGATTACGGATATCACAGTAAAGCTCCAGCGACTTTTGGACGGCTATTTAGACCAAGACATAGACAAAGAAATTTATCGTGGAGAAAAAGCCAAACTCCTTTCCGAAAAGAAGTCGCTGGAGGAGTAGATGACTAACCTTGAACAAAAGCATAATGGTTGGCTCGAACCGATGAAAGAATGGATAAAAGTCGCTTCTTCTCTTGAGAAAACCGCAATGGATAGCAACCTTTTTAGCAAAAAGGTTGCTGCCAAAGAAATCTTTGGCTCGAACCTCTTTCTTGGCGAAAAAACAGTCCATCCCGCCGAAGGCGGGACTCCGAATTCGTTTGGAAAATTGGGGGGAAATCAGTGGGACGCGCTTTGCGCGTCCCACGCTCTGGGTGCTTCTGTATCTTTTTCTACAAAACTGGAGCCGTCTGTCGGATTTGAACCGACGACCTATAGTTTACAAAACTATTGCTCTACCGCTGAGCTAAGACGGCCAATGGAATTTTTAATTTCAAAATTTCTTAATTAGCATATCATAATTTCAATATTTTATCAATATAATTTTCAGACGAACGGCTGATGCTTTTTTCCGAGATAGCCGTATCTTTTATCTTATCATAACTATCCATTACCCATTTCATCTTTTTAATTAATTCTTCCCTGTCCCCCGCCTTAAACAAAAATTCAGGCTTTAAAATTTCCGGGATGCCGCCGATGTCCGACGCAATCACCGGCAAACCGTTTTGTTGTGCCTCTATAATAACGGTCGGCTGGTTTTCGTAACACAACGATGGCACAACTAAACACTTTGCCCGACACATTAACTCTTGCACTTCTTCGTGATTTTTTTTACCTAAAAATTGGATATTGGATATTGGATATTGGATATTGGATATTTCCCAATTACCTTCTCCCGCAATTAAAAGTTTACATTTATCCTTGTTGAATTGAGAAAATGTATCAATCAACAACTGAATTCCTTTGTGCTTTTCGATTTGCCCGACATAGAGAAATGTAAATATCGAACCGTCGGAGTCTCCCCCTCTTACTAAGAAGGGGCTGGAGGAGGTGATAACGGGATTGCACAAAACCTCACACTTCGCTTTCTTAAAAAATCCTTTATCTTTGTGCATCTTCATCAGCCACTCTGACGGAGATATAACGACATCTGCTTTGCTAAATAATTTTTTATTAATCCACTGATATATTCGCGCGAACACATTATTGATTTTCCGTTCTTCACCTGCATTCATTAAGCCCGACGGATGCAAAAGCTGAATATCATGTAAAGTATGAATGTGCTTTATGCCGGCGCGCTTAATCGCCAGCGGCGTTAAAAATCCGACACCCATTAAATTATGCGTCATCACCAAATCCGGTTTTTCACGTTGCAAAATTGTTTTTATTTTAAAATAACTCTGAATGTTAAACATGTCTATTAAATGCCAAACCAACCTTAATGCCACCGGCAGTTTGCCAAGGTTGTAGTAAGAGATAAGGTTCCAAGGGAAAAAAAAGTAACGGGTAACGAGTAACGAGTAACGAGTAACGCCACTATCATTGCGAGGAGTTTGTGATGAAGTAATTTCATCGTTTTCTAACTTCTTACTTCTAACTTCTAATTTACTAAAGGGACGCGATGAAATAACAATAACTTTATGTTTTTGACGCACTAATTCATCAGCTATAACACTGATTACCCGTTCCGCGCCGCCGCGGGCGTACTCGCCGTATAAATTGTTGATTAAGATTATCTTCATGCTTCCCACTCTATCATTTTTATTCACAAAAGTCCATATTTAGCTAATTTTAGTTAAAAAATAAATTTGACTTCTGTTAAAAAAGATGCTATTATTTATCGTTACCATTGGTAACCCCTCTTCGGAGGAAAATCTGGGCAAAAAGCCCAATAGAAAGGAGTTTTCTCATGAAAACTCAAATGGCTCTTTTTACAATTTTTATGTTCGTTTCGTTTTTGGTTTCCAGTTTCGGGCTCTCGGCAACATCCGCGACTCCGCAAGCGAATGATGGATTCTCTGATGGAGCGACGTCGGGTTTCTTTGATCCGACATTCCCGGACAATATGTACGAATATGCATACATGTTCGGACAAGGAAATTGGATTCAATTTCCTTCTCAAGACGTTCGGGAAAAAGTCATGAAATCTGTTCATAATGTTTTGGTCGGAGTTTTTGACGATCAAAATAACTTGCAAATCACACCGGCTCTTATGGATATAGCGACCGACCGTATTATTGTAAACGGTTGGGATCGCACAAAAAAAGGCACTATGTTCATTACTTTCCAAAACCAATTTGGTGTGGACTTGGCTTACTCCATGACTCCGCTCTTTAGCGACTTTTCTTTTGAAAAGATATCGGAAGTAATGGCAAAAGCCATTCCGTCCCGGCCGCTCGTGAAAATTGTGTTTCCTTGGAAGATTGAAGACGGCTACAATAAAGAATGGAAAATTATTGTAACCAGTCTTAATGGGGAAAAAATGGACTATAATATTGATGCCTATTATGACTGGGATAATGGGGCGGCAGTTTCTTATGATTTATTCCAGACTACGCCCAATCCCTTCATATTAGGGTTAGACCAAAAAATAAACCTTGAAGTGGCATTAGGAGCGTATGTTCAAGGACCTAGCAGTCCTATCTATAATGCTACGGGAGAAGTAATTGGCGGCGGTTGCAGTGGCGGTGAATTCGGCGTTTTTACTCCTCCTAATTTTAATGTGTCGGTAACACTTGGCGATACATTGGGAGGTATGTTGATTATTGCTGATTCAACCACTCCTGAGCCAAAAGTCCACATTTCTTACGACGGAGAAGGAATATGGACAATAAAAAACGACGAAAATTTTGACATTCGTTTAATGCAAGGAGCGTTATCCGCTCCTTTAACACTGATGAACGGTATAAATATAAAAGATGAGACAGTAACATTTAGCCTCATCCACGATAATGACAATATTTCCATCACCGCTAAATTGTTTGCGCAAGCTTACAATTTCAGTGATGGACTGAGGGGTATCCTCACAATTCCCACTAAACAGGAATGCTCATTCCTGTTCGCGAGTAATACCGTTATTATCACTTCTCCGGCGACTTTTCGTTTTGAACCGGAGGTAACCGTTTCTTATACTAACTAATTGAGGTAATACATACCTTTAAATCCGCACGTCGCGCTTTCACAGCCGCGTGCGGGTTTTTCTTTTTACTAAAAAACCGATGGCGCGTCTCTACTTTATAACTTTTAACTTTTTACTTTATAACTTGATTCAACTTATATCCTATTTTTCTCCAATCATATTTCCTCTCCACCAACTCTCTCGCCGCCCGCCCCATTTTCAGTCGCTTCTGCGGGTAGCGTAGATATTCTTCCAGTTTCTTTTGCAAATGCCGCGCGCTGTCGGGCGCAACCGTAATGCCCTGCACGCCGTTGGCAAAAACCGAACGCACGCCGGGCAAATCCGACGCCATTACCGGCACGCCGCAGGCCATCGCTTCTATCAATACTATGCCGAACGCTTCGGATTTATCAACTGACGGCAATACGAATATGTCCGCCAAATTATAATATTTTACCAAATATTCATCGCTAACTCTGCCCGTAAAAATAACATTCTTTTCAATTTTTAATTCTTTTGTTAAATTTTCATATTTTTGCCGCCTATCTCCATCTCCGATAATTAACAATTTAACATTTAACAATTTAACAATTGCTTTAATTAAATTATCCACTCCTTTGAAGCTATGTGCTTCATCCAACGCTCCCACAAACAAAACTACTCTCTCCCCTTTTTTAATCCCCAATTTATACCGCAACTCCTGCAGTTCGACAATGTCATAGGGCAATACATGAAATTTATCCAGATGCACTCCAAAGGGAACCTCCACGAATTTGGTCGGATATTTTTTCCAGACATCATTGATGCTGGAATGCGCGACGTAATCCAGCGACGCGGAAATAATTTTATCCGCCCGCTTCATTAAGTTGTTTTTTACTAATTTTAATGGCCAGCTTAAAATTTTAGTATGCCAAGCTAAATTAGGCGTATCCATGTGAAAATGGATGACTAGATTCTTCCGCGGATGTAGAATTTTATAAAGCCAGATAATTTCCGCCGTGCCGTAAAACGGATAATGCAAATAGATAACGTCAAAATCTTTCAGCTCTTGATACAGAGATGGAATAAAAGCACCCAAACCGAATTGCAAAAACGGCTTCAAATATTTTATTTCGTACGGCAAAGACGCAAAATTTTCCGCCTCTGCGTTTTCATATTCTGGGGTAAAAACCATTACCTCGTTTTGGGACGCCAAAAACCGCGCGATTTCATACGCGGAATTTCCCATGCCGCTTTGATAGGGCGGAAAAGTTGCGGTAACGACGGCAATTTTCATATCATTTAACTTGCTTGAGGCGGAGAATAACGTCCTTAACGGCAATTCCGCCTCTGTGTATCTTGATAAAAATTAATTATTTTTTTGCGTTTCATAATTCTGAAGTCTTAATTCGTAATTCAAATACTTCCTGCCTCTCAACTTATCCGGCAAATACTCCTGCTCTTCCTGATAATCATATTCCGGCGAATATTTATAGCCCTTGCCGTAGCCCAAATTTTTCATTAATTTTGTTGGCGCGTTACGAATGTGCAGGGGTACGGGCAAAGCGCCGTAATTTTTTATATCTTCAACCGCTTTACCGTAAGCCGCGTATAATTCATTACTTTTTTTTGATTTCGCCATATACGCAACCGCTTGCGCTAAATTGACCGAACACTCCGGCATACCGATAAAATGGCACGCCTGATACGCGGCGACGGCTTGCGGCAGGGCTAAAGAATTGGCAATACCGATGTCTTCGGAAGCAAAACGGATTAAACGGCGCGCGATATAAAGCGGGTCTTCCCCGCCGGCTAGCATTCGCGCTAAATAATACAAAGCCGCGTCCGCGTCCCCTCCGCGCATTGATTTGTGCAGAGCGGAAATAATATTATAATGCTCCTCGCCTGATTTATCATACATTAACGATTTTTGCAAAGCTTCTTTAATTAAATTTTTAGTAATAACTGCTAAACGTTCTTTCGCAGTTCTCCCTCCTTTATGAGGAGGGGGCAAGGGGGTGGTGGGCAATTGCTGTATTTCTGTGTACTTATAAACTGCCGCGGACTGTACTGCCAGCTCTAAAGCATTTAAAGCGCATCTAGCGTCCCCGTCCGCCATCTCGCATAAAAATCGCAATGCTTCGTCTTCTATTTTAACATCTTTCAGCTCGGTTACGCTGTTTAACGCCCGCTCCACTAAAATTTTAATATGCTCGGCGGTCAATTTTTCTAGCACAAAAACGCGACAACGCGAAAGAAGCGCGGAAATAACTTCAAAAGAGGGATTTTCCGTAGTCGCGCCGATTAAAGTAATCACGCCGCGCTCCACATGCGGCAAGAGCGCGTCCTGCTGGCCTTTGTTAAAGCGATGTATTTCATCAATAAAAACAATTGTTTTTTTACTTTCCGATAATCTTTCAGCGGCTTTGGCAATTTCCCGCCGGATATCTTTAACACCGCTTTCTACCGCGCTTAGTTGCACGAACTCCGCCTGTGTCATATTGGCGATAATGCGCGCCAGCGTGGTTTTTCCGCAGCCCGGCGGCCCCCAAAAAATAATGGAAGGTACGCGATCTTGCTCAATCGCTTGCCGCAAAATTTTTCCTTCCCCCACGATTTTTTCCTGCCCGACAAAATCATTAAGAATTTTTGGGCGAAGACGGTCGGCGAGAGGAGCATTTTGATTTATTATATTAGGCATAAACAAATTTTAACGTCATAATATCAAAATTCAAATGACAAATGTCAAATCAATGTCAAATGTTTAAAAATTCTACATTATTATTTTGACATTTGGATTTTGGATTTGATTTGATATTTGGCATTTGACATTAGGAATTGTCTTATTGCCCATACCTTCTCTCCCTCTTATCATACTCGTCCAAAACATTAATCACGTCCATTTCCTCAAAATCCGGCCAATATTTCTTTAAAAAAATCAACTCTGAATAAGCGCTTTGCCATAGTAAAAAATTAGATAAACGCTGTTCCCCGCCGGTGCGCACGATGATATCCGGGTCGGGTAATTGCCCTTGATACAAATACTTGCGGATAATGCCGTCGTGAATTTGCTCTTCGGTTAATTGTTTTTTGACAATAGATTTAATGGCATCCAAAAGTTCGGCGTGGCCGCCGTAATTGAAACAAATATTAAAAGTGCCGGAAGAATGCGTTTTAGTTTGTTCCATTGCCTCGGCGCACAAAGCGGGCAAATCCCCGGGCAATTCGTCTATGCGTCCGCTGAAAAGCGCGCGATAGTCTTTCTTTTTAAAATCTTCCAGCAATTCTTTTATTCCCTGTCCTAGCAAACTCATTAAATAATCAACCTCCGTTTTCTCGCGATTCCAATTTTCGGTGGAAAAAGCGTACACGCTCAATACTTTTACCCCGCGCAGAAAAAACCAGTCCGCCACCTGTTTCATTTTGTCATACCCTTTGCGGTGGCCTTCCAGTTGCGGCAAGTTGCGTTCGCGCGCCCAGCGCCGGTTGCCGTCCATGATTAGGCCGACATGCGTTGGTATTTTTCTTTTTGTACTACTATCATTATTCATCATATTTTTTAATCAACACCGAATAAATGACTTTAAAAAATCCAAATGACAAATATCAAATGACAAATCAATGTCAAAATCCAAATATCAAATTGTTTAATTTAAGCATTTGGCATTGGAAATTGATTTGACATCTGTAATTTGACATTTGACATTTGTTTGGAATAATTTGGCATAATTTGAATTTTTGATTTTAATCAGTTTCACTCTCTCCCCCGCTCCGCCGATAATTCTGATGTTATTTTTATCAACCGCGAATTCGCGCGCTAAAAATTTAATCAATTCCGCGTTTGCTTTGCCTTTCTCCGGTTTGGCGGCGACGTCTATTTTAACCGTTTCGTCGTCCATTATATCTTTAATCTCCGTTGCCGCCGCGTTCGGCCGCGCTTTAACGCGCAAATATATTTCGCCTTTTTGCCGAAACTGTTGTTTAAATTTTTGGAGCATACAGGTTAAAATTTATCGATGGCAATTTTAATCCAATGGCTATAAATATCCGGATTATTTTTTAGATCATTTTTTAAATCTGCTAAATTCATCCATTGCCAATTTTCCGCTTCTGCCGGATTAATCTTTGGTTCGCCATCGTGATTTCCGACAAAGACATGGTCATATTCATTTTCCGTTAACCCCACTACCGTTGCGTTAAAAATCCAATAAAAACAGCCGTTTTTGACTCTGGTTTTCAATATCTTGCAGCCCAAGCTCGGAAAGTAGCGTGTTTATCGGGGTTTTCTCAAATTGGGATACTGATAAAATTTGTAAAATTTCGTAAAGATTTCGTTCAATATGCGGTTTCTTTTTCGGCTCTGTCGCCGAAAGACGTCCAAAAAATTAACATCATGCGTTTTAGCCTCTGTTATCAGGAAAAACGAAGGAATATTTCCTCTTAAATCCAATTGCGTGTGAATTTTTACCGCGGATTTTCCCAGTTCGAAATAGGCCCGTTTGAATGTCGTTAAACACAATTCAATTACTGTTGAATCGAGCGCGTAAACCGCGCCTTGCAGTTCAATCTTGAAATCATTGTCGTTGGCATAGAATTTTCTTGCTTTCCCGATTAACAGTTGAGCTAAATTTTGATAAATTATCCAGTCGCGATTTTCGTTAGCGCGCGATAACGTCGATATTGTTAATAAAATCATCTTACCAAATTCAAGTCGTGTACAACTTTAAAATGTCAATTTTAATTTATTATTAGTTAAATTTTAATGTACGAAGCGTTGCTTAACGCAACGGTAGTGCGTTAACCCGTTATCAAAATCAATTTTATACTTAAAGCTGAATTCTTCCCGCAACGGACAGTCAAAACCCATTTCCTCTCGCAGCCGCCGATGTGCCGCCTGTTCCAGCGGTTCGTTCGGGCGCGGATGGCTGCAACAAGTATTTGTCCAAAGCCCGCCGCTGTGATATTTTTGCTGCGCTCGTTTTTGCAGCATCAATTCTCCTTGGGAATTAAAAACAAAAATAGAAAACGCGCGATGCATTTTCGCTTCCAGATGAGCCGCTAGTTTTTCCGCTAAACCGATTTCTTTGTCATTTTCGTCCACGAGCACGACCTGTTCTTGGCTGATTTTTTGAATAATTTGAATATTATTAAGCATAATTTAACATTGAATATTAAATTCACCAAATTTTTTTATCTTCCCCTCTTTTACTTCCACTCTTTCTACTTTTGCCCAGCGCGGCCCACTCTGGCACCATTGCTTAAATTTTTCTAAAATTTCTTCTTCCCCTTCAACTTCAATATAGACCGAACCGTCCGGCTCATTGCGGACAAAACCAGCTATTTTTAATTCTTGCGCTTTCTGTGCGCTTCCGTAGCGAAAACCAATCCCTTGCACTTGGCCGATGATTTTTATGTCAAAATGTTTTTGCGGCATTTTTAAAATTATTTATTATCTGTCATCCCCGCTCCCCTGCAATTGCCCGCGTTCCTGCCAGGAAAAAAGTTTGGATAAATTATTCGCCGCTACCTCCTCTAACGATAAACCTAATTCCGTGGACAATTGTGTTAAATACCAAAGCACGTCTCCTAGTTCTTTCGTTAATTCTGTTTTTCTGCTGTCGGTAATAATGTTATTATCGTCACGCAGTGCTTTTTTTATTTTCTCCGTCACCTCTCCTGTTTCGCCAGCTAATCCCAGCGTCGGATAAATAAAATTTTTTCCCGCCCCCGGATAAACCGCTGTTTTTCGCGATTCTTTTTGATATTCGTTAAAAGTCATATGAATTTTTAAATTAATTAATAAATTGATAGGCTGCTACTCCAAAAGCCACTGCCACGTTGAGCGACTCTTTTTTGCCGCGCATGGGAATGGCAACGATTAAATCCGCCGCGTCTAAAATTTCCCGCGACAAGCCCTCCACTTCCGCGCCTAAAATAAGGGCAAATTTTTTAAATTTAAATTTTTTTAAATTTTTACTAAACAAATCAACCGCTTTTTTATCCAATTCAACGGCAATAATAGTATAACCCTCTTGCTTTAATTTTTCCATAACCGCCAAAATTGACTCGGCCCGCTCCCACTGAACGGTTTTTTCCGCGCCCAAAGCGACTTTAATAAGCGCTTTGTTGGACAAACCAAAACGGTCAATGGGCGCGGGCGTAATGCCGCATAAGTACAGCTTCTCACAGCCAACCGCGTCCGCGGTGCGAAAAATTGAGCCAACGTTATGGTTAGAGCGGATGTTATGAAGTATAGCTATCATATTAACTTTAACATACCAAAAAATAAACCGCTTTGCAAAGAAGGCCTGCAAAACGGTTGATTTTAACTTCTTTAATCTTACTTATTTCCCACTCTCGTCGTCTTTTTTCAACAACTTCACCAAATACACCGCGATAATTACCAAAACAACCGTCATCACACCCGCGTAAATAAATTTGGCGACGACGGTATCTTTGCTAAGTGGAAAAATTTTTTCAATCAAAGAAGAAATGGCGTCGTTCCAGGCCAAGCTCGCCACCAGCCCGAACGCGCCGATGACATAGCCGGAAATTCGCTCGCGGAATTCTTTTTGTAGTTTATTCATAAAAAAAATATTTAAAAAACCAACAAAACAATGCTGATTATTAAAATAAAAGAGTAACCTAATTTAAGCCAAAAATTTTTCTCCCGAAAGTACCGGCTGCCGGAAAAGACTGCTGTGATCACGCCGGCGGACCTAAAACTTGCGATTATTACCGAGGGCGCGGCAAAAAGATAAGCATAACTGTTCAACACGCCGGCCGCGCCGCTGGATAACGATTGTAAAATATAAATCGGTTTCGTAAAAAAACGCCAGGGATTTTCTTTCGCCGCCGCGAAAGCCATTACGGAGAGATAAACTATTATTATTAAATTAATGATGATTTGCTCCGCCTCCACCGAGTTAAAATAGGTGATGTCGTATTTGTACAAACTAATGGTAACAACCGCCAGCAGAGCAGTGGCCAATGATAATCCCGCTCCCTGTTTTTTTATCTTACGATCAAAAGAAATGAAGCCTAAAACAATAATAATCAAAGTAATGCCTAAAAATTGATAAAAACTTATTTTATAACCTATCGCTAAATCAACCAAAAGCAGTATCGGGATTGTTAAAATTCTAATAAAAACAAAAGTGCTGCGGTCCGCTCGGCAAATAGCCAAAAGAGCGCACTGAGTTAAGATAATTTCCAATACCGTTCTTAAACAAAAAGTGGGTAAAGAAGCTAAAGAAAAAATAAAATTTTTTCTGATCAGCGCGAAAACAGTTAATACGGCCGTGGCAATAACGCAATTTATCAGCCCCATGGTGTAAATGCTCATCTCTCGTTGCTTAACTTTGAGCTTGCCAATGTCAGTGGCGGCTTCATCAAAAAAAGCGCTGATTGTCGCGAATAAAACTCCCAGCATAAAAAATTTAAGTTAGTCGCAATTACTGAACGAAGCTCGGACTGCCCTTTTTTTCGGCGGAATTGGAGGCCGTGCCAATATCATTGGCGCGCCGCCTAAATATAAATTTAGCATATCAAAAAAATCATAATTTGACAACTAAAAATTAATGGACTATTATATCAATAAGCGTTGATATAATTAAAATTGATAGATAAACTTATGAAGCCAAAATGTTGTAAAAATAAGAAGTCAATTGCCGAAATATCGCAAGTAGCCGCATTTCTAAAAGTAATAAGCGAAGAAAACCGCTTGAAAATACTTTGTTTACTCAAAGAAAACGAAAAGTGCGTTTGCGATATTTGGCAATATCTTGATTTAGCCCAAAATCTTGCCTCTCACCATTTGAAGGTGCTAAAAGATTTTGGGATAGTTTCCTCAAGACAAGAGGGGCTAAAAGTCATTTATTCAACCAATAAAAATGTCCTAAAAAAATATTCCAAATTATTAAATAACTATCTAAATTATCTAAATTCCTATGGAAAATAAAACTATGAAAATTCAAGTTTTGGGATCGGGTTGCCCGACCTGCAAAAAATTATTTGAGCTGACAAAACAAGCGGTTGAGGAACTGGGTTTGAAAATAGAAGTGGAATATATCACCGATATTCAAAGAATTGTTGAAATGGGCGTAATGT
>Ga0210057_1004631_pt1 | contig 18132 bp, 16 predicted proteins | sample CryGeyCG2114_010_2_FD_183968 | JGI IMG/M metagenome (GOLD analysis project Ga0210057, IMG submission 183968) | Groundwater microbial communities from aquifer - Crystal Geyser CG10_big_fil_rev_8/21/14_0.10 (SPAdes) (version 2) | ecosystem: Environmental > Aquatic > Deep subsurface > Groundwater ...
CATATATTACTGCGTCCATTATTTTCCAATTGCTTGCTATGGTGGTGCCTCAGCTTGAGGAACTCCAAAAAGAAGGGGAGTCAGGACAGCGAAAGATTAGTATGTATACGCGTCTGACATCGATTCCGCTTGCCACATTGCAGGGGTATGGTTTGATTGCACTCTTGACCAATTCACAACAAAATGGATTGTTTGGGTCGCTGATGACATTCCAGTGGATTGCGATTCTTACCGCAGTTACCGCAGGAACCGTGTTTCTCATGTGGATAGGGGAATTGATTACGGAAAAGAATGTTGGCAATGGTATTTCTCTCCTTATCTTCGCGAGCATTGTGTCGGCACTTCCGACTGTACTCCAAACCGCAATTGTCAACTATACGCCATCGGATTTGTATACGTATGTGTTGTTTGTTGCAATTGCTATTATTACCGTGGTGGGCGTGGTATACATTAGTGAAGGTCAGCGGAATATTCCCGTCACCTATGCCCGCCAAGTGCGTGGTGGTGTGGCACAAAGTCACCTGCCATTGCGTGTGAATACGGCTGGTGTGATTCCGATTATCTTTGCGATTTCTGTGATCTTGTTTCCACCCATCATTGCGCAGTTTTTTGTAAATGGTACTGGCAGACTCGCACACCTAGCATCATGGGTGGTTACCGTATTCAATAATCAACTGATTTACGGCATCATGTATTTTGTCTTGGTATTTGGTTTTACCTATTTTTATACCGCGATTATTTTCCAACCAGACAAAATGGCAGAGAATTTACAACGCCAAGGCGCGTTTATTCCCGGCATCCGTCCAGGCAAACAAACCGAGGAATATTTACAAAAAACCATGACTCGACTGGTGTTTAGTGGTGCGTTATTTCTTGCCCTCATCGCAGTCTTGCCATTGACTGTTCAAGCTATTACTCACACGCAGAGCCTCGTCGTGGGAGGAACGAGCTTGCTCATTGTGGTGAGTGTTGCGATTGAAATTACCAAACAAATTGAAGCACAATTGACCATGCACGAGTATGATCGTGCGTAGGATAGAGAGTCTTGCACATTTGATATGAATGATCCCACCCTGTGTGGGGTTTACTGTTTAGAGGGGTTTTGATATACTTTTTTCGATTGTGAAAATGTAGAATACATAGTCCCACTCCACAATCTAACGCAACACTCTTGGCGCAAAGCGCCAAAGATGATAGGATGAATACATACAAACGATTAACTGTGGAGGAAAGAGAAGAAATCAGTCGAATAGAGCCAATAGAGCGCACGACCCGTACAACTATCCTTATTCCGATAAAAAACAGAGAGGCGGAAACAGTAGCAAAAGCATTTGCCAAAGAAGTAAGAAAGCTCCCGAAACAAATGAAACTGACGATGACCTATGACCAAGGCAGAGAAATGGCTCAACACAAGTTATTCACCAAGATAACCGGAATCAAAGTATACTTCGCTCATCCGAGAAGCCCATGGGAGAGAGGAACCAACGAAAACACCAATGGACGTATTAGACAATTCTTTCCCAAAGGAACAGACTTTCACAAAGTATCACGGTACCAAATAAAAAGAGTACAACACCTTCTCAACGGACGACCACGAAAAACACTGAATTACCAAACCCCGTACCAAGTCTTTCATACATTACTTCATTCCTAATGTTGTTGCGTTAGAAGGTGGAGAGTACCATATATGAAAAAAATTATTATTCTCATGGGAATTCCAGGCAGTGGAAAAGGGACACAGGCGCACCGACTTGCGACACAATTTGGATATACGCATATTTCTACGGGTAATTTTCTTCGTACATTGGCAGAGGATTCACACGCTGATCCAGATGATTTGGCCAAGCTTGATGCGATGCGCGCAGGCGGACTGGTGGACAACGAGTTGATTTACAAAGTAGCGTTTCATGCCATTGAAGCATCGTTTGCAGAAGGAAAAGGTGTAGTACTTGATGGCGCGATTCGGAGTGTTGAGCAAGCAGAACGGTATCAGGATTTTTTTGCAGGAAAGGGATTGGCAAGCGACGTGGTTGTGTGCGAGATTGCTATCAGTGATGAAGAAAGTCTCGCGCGATTGACGACTCGGCTTGCGTACGCGGTACGCGGAGAAGTCGTCCCCGCGCTCGCCACGAGTTCTGTTGGAGGCGCGATTGAATCAGCGCGCGCTGATGACGACAGAGAGGTGGTTGAGAAGCGATTGGAAGAACAGGGGAATCGCGCGATTGCGCCAATTCTCTCGTATTATGATGGACTTGGACTACTTGTTCGTATTGACGGCGCAAAGACCATTGACGAAGTGGCCAATGAAATTGACCGTCTGCTCAATGTGTAAAAAAACGGCTGTATCATCCTCTCTGGATTCTTATTTTTATATGACATTTTAACAGAGAGTTTTCAATGAAGCAATTGTTTATCGCAGTTGCTTTTTTTGATAGGATACTGATATGCCAAGTTTTCTATGTTGGTAGTGACTGCCATACCATTTTGTGGATCATTTTGAATGTTTGAGCGAGCAATGGGTTCATAATCACGGTTCCGAATATAGGATTCTCTAGTGTGATGAGGGCAATCGTATCATCCCAAATAAGAATATCCGTAGGGAAATCCCCATCTTTTTCAGAGGCAAAACGTGTATTGTACAGCCCTTTGAGGATTTCCGCTCCCTGTTGGGCTATATGCTCCTTTGAAGGATAACTCAATATATCGTGTAAAACAATATCACGCTCTTTTAGACCTTGCATGTATGATTGAAAAAACGTTGGATGGAGTGACGCGAGATATTTAATTGATCCGAGCGCGTAGACTTCTTTTGCACCATAGGTCATGTGATAAATTTGTTTGACTTGTTCAAACCCTTCATAAAATGTAATTTTTGGTTTGTGCTTTTGTGTCGTATACATTGCTCGCAAGTCAGGGAGAAGTCGTGTCGTGGCTTCTTTTTTCTTTTCCAGCGCGCGAATGAGTGATTCAGGATCACTCGCGAGATATACTTTACGTGTTCCACGTGTTTGCTCTTCAATCAGACTTTTGATTTTGAGGGATTGGAGGATGTGGTAGCAGTTTGTCCGAGCAATGCTTGTGGCTTTGGCGATTTGTGGCGGGGTGGAAATTCCATTTTCAAGCAAGAACAAATACACCCTCCCTTCGGATTTTGTCAGGCCAATGTCTTGTAGTTGTGTTTGTATATCCATATTTGTCAATAATAAATATATCATATTTTTTGCTTTCTGTCAATACATTTTAGTATAGGTATGTATTGTGATATAAAAATAGTTGACAGTTAAGCCATTTTTAGGTATACTGTTCAGTTATCTCATACTTTCGTCTAGATTTATGAAGAAAAATAAACTGGTCTATTCACGATAATTGTATGCCTATGTAAGAGTAAACAAAGGATCATGAATACAGGAACAACATTATTATTTATCACAAAAACTATGAAAAAAATATATTTGTTAGCGATGGTGTGTATAGTAGTGATAGTCGGTGTGGGCATATACACGCTAGGCAATAGACAACAACCAAAGCAGGAGAGTGTTTCACTTCCAAGCGTGAACATCGGTATGGTCACATTTCCGGGATATGCGCCATTGTATGTGGCAAAAGAAAAAGGATTTTTTGAAGGCGTGAATGTTGAATTAACACGCATTGAATCCATTGGAGATATTCGGGCAGCAATGAGAAGCGGTGATATCAATATGTATGCCGCGACCTATGATATATATCAATCCACCAAAGATGTTCCACCGACTGGCGTTGGATTTGTGGTGATAGATGAATCGCATGGCGCGGACGGTGTGGCTGTAGCAGAAGATATTATGTCAGTCAAGGATTTGCGTGACAAAGATGTTGGTGCTGAACCGGGGTTTCCACCATATCTTATCCTTCAATATATTCTTGATGCAGAAGGCATGACTGTCGCGGATGTCAACTTTCATGATTTGCCTACGACAGACGCGGGCAATGCTTTTGTCGCAGGAAAGCTTGTCGGTGCGGGTGTTTATGAACCAGCGCTTTCCGCAAGTGTTGAAGCGCGTTCTGGTGCTCGCGTATTGGCATCCAGTGCAGATATACCCGGATTGATTCAGGATTTGCTCTTTGCGGATGAGACATTGACGAGAGAACATCCAGAGGTCTTGCGAAGCGTCGCAGAAGGATACTTCCGAGCATTGGATTATATAGAAACAAATCATGATGATGCCTACCGTATCATGGCTAAAGCGTTTGGTGTATCAACAGAGGAAATGGAAGATTTTCAGACCGGTGTGAGCTGGATAAACAAAACACAGAATAAAGAGTTGTTTGACGCAGATGCGCCAGTAAACGTCTATAAGACGTATGATCGTGTGTGCAATATTCTGAAGAAAAATGGTGACACGACTATGTGCCTGCCATCAGAAAACATCCTGACCCATGAAATTATTGCATCTATTTCATAATGTCGTTTCCGGCATTCACCGCATAACCCGGGGCTCTTCATCAGTAGGAGTCTCGGTGTTGTGTTTGGTGGGTGTGTGGTATGTGGTGACAGAAAAATTGATGCTCGTCAATCCATTGTTTCTCCCTTCTCCTGTTGCTGTGGTAGATGCGTTTCGCGTATTGATGAGGGATGGATTTATTGGAGATATCTGGATGACTATTTTTCGGGTGATGAGTGCCTTTGTCGGTTCAGTCGCGCTCGCAGTGCCGGTAGCATTGTTTCTATCTGAATCTTCCGTGTTTCGCAGATTTACAATTCCATATATTGATTTTGTTCGGTATATTCCCGTGCCGGCGCTGATTCCGATTATGATTCTCTTTTTTGGTATTGGAGAGGAATCAAAAATTGTTTTGTTGTTCATCGGGACGTTTTTTCAAGTGGTGTTGCTCTTTGACGCGGATATACTGAATATCCCAAAAGAATATTTTGACCTTGCGTACTCATTGCGGTTTACGCAGTGGCAACGTGTGCGCATGAAGGCGCAAGCAACAATGCCGGATATGTGTGACAATATGCGTATATCGCTCGGATTGTGTTGGTCGTATGTGGTGATTGCAGAGTTGGTTTCAGCACAGAGTGGTATCGGGCATATGATCAAAGAGGCACAACGGTTTTCTCATACAGCAGAAGTGTTTGTTGGTATTTTGGTGATGGGCGCGATAGGTTTTTTTTCTGACTATCTGTTTCGACAGGGCAATAGAAGATTTTTTCCATATAAGAAATAAGTATGGTTTCTCTTATTGTAGATAATGTATGGAAACAATATGAAACGCGAGTTATATTGCGTGATATTTCTTTTGATATAAAAGAAGGGGAAATTACTTCTATTCTTGGTCCGTCAGGATCTGGAAAAACAACACTATTGAAATGTATTCTCGGGCTTGAAAAGCCAGACCGTGGTACTATAACTATTGATTCAATCTCGCAACAACAATGGTTGCGATCACAGAGAATCGCGTATGTCCCGCAAAAATATGCAAATTTTGAACATCTCACGGTTGCCGGGAATATTGCCATTGCAATCCCTCTTGAGAGCGTAGATAAAGAAAAAAGAATTACTCAAATTTTGAAAGACGTAGGACTTGAAAAATATGCGGATGTCTATCCAAGCCGACTTTCCGGGGGAATGCAACAACGGGTTGCGTTGGCGAGAGCGTTGGCGCAAGACACAGACATTATCGCGTTTGACGAATCTCTGAGTCAATTGGATGTGGAAACGCGCCACCAAATGCAAGAATTGATATTGGATATCTGGGCAGAAAAGAAAAAAACCATTTTGTACATCACGCACGACATTGAGGAAGCGATTTTTCTTTCACAGAGAGTTGTCGTGATGGGGACAAAGCCTGGGGAAATACGTGAGGTAGTATCAGTACCATTTTCTTATCCGAGAAATTCAGCATTGCGGTTTCAGGAACAATTTCAAAAGATGCGCAGAATGTTGTCATATATTATCCGCTCTGAAACTATGAAAAGTAGGCTTTCAGAGGAAGAGTCGGAGCAACGACCGTCAATAACGATTGGTCTGTATTATTGGCCAGGAAATAGTCCATTTTTTTACGCGCAAGACAAAGCGTGGTTTGGTAGATGTTCTCTTCCTGTTGATCTCATATCCTTTCATGACAACACACAAAAAATTGAGTATTGGAAATCAGGGAAAGTAGATATATTGAATGTTACTGTGGATACGGCATTGCGATTGATTGATGAGATACCAGACACAGAGATTATTGCCAGTCTCAATATCTCTCATGGAGGTGATGCCTTGATAAGCCGTGAACCGATGGAATCAATCAATGAAATAAAAGGAAAAATCGTCGCGATAGAAAAAGGAGAAGTCAGCGAGTTTTTTCTCAAATATATATTGGCTCAACACGGTATGCATTTGAAAGATGTGATTATTCAGAATATGAAAGGAAGTGAAATTGGGAGCGCGCTCATTGGTGGCAGTGTGGATGTAGCGGTGTTGTGGGAACCGTGGCTGTCAAAAGCGATTGAATTATCTCGGGCTCACGTGATATCCACGAGCAATGAGTATCCCGTATTTGCGGATGTTTTGATAGCAAAAAAATCTTTTGTTGCCACACATGGGGAAGATATTGAGAACATTCAACATATTTGGAAAGATGCGGTGCAGGTATTTCAAGAGGAAACGTCAGATGCTATACGAACTGTTGCTCCGCTTGTCGGGTTGAGCAAGCAAGAATTGAACATGCAATTGAGTACCCTTGAATTTCTTGACGGTTCTCCCTCTCTCGTAGATCATATTGCGGAACACATCAAGGGAATTGACTTGAGATAGGAAAGCATCGGACGAGAGGGTTTACATCTTGCTTTTTTTGTCCTCTGTGCTAGACTATCTCCAGTATGTATATCAAAAAAGAGGCGCAATTGAAGGATATCAAAGAAACCGGTAAACGTATGGGTGAAGTTTTGGCTGAATTGGAATCCATGATCAAGCCAGGGATTTCTGCGTTTGAGGTAGATGAACGAGCAGAGAAGTTTATTTTGAAAGCTGGTGGGAAGTCGGCGTTCAAAGGATACAAAACACGAGCAAGTGATCCGCCATTTCCATCCGTTATCTGTGCATCCATCAATGAAGAAATCGTCCATGGAATTGCGACAAAAGATAAGATTCTCAAGGATGGGGATATTTTTAGTATAGATATTGGAATGTGGTTTAAGAATGCAGAATTGAGAATGAAGAATGCAGAATCTGTTGTTGTTGATACAGCAGTGACGGTGTTTGTGGGGAAGGTTGATAAAAAAACACGACAGCTTGTGGATGCAACGCGTGAGGCATTGGAGGTGGGTATTGCTCAGTGCGTTCCCGGAAATACGGTGGCAGATATTGGAAAAGCGATTGAAGCGTATGTGAAGCCGTTTGGCTATGGGATTGTACGAGATTTGGTCGGACATGGGACGGGCAATCAACTCCACGAAGAACCGCGTGTCCCAAATTATTATGACAAAGAATTGGAGGAATGGGAATTGCGACCGGGAGTTGTACTTGCAATAGAACCCATGTTGACCATCGGTCGGCATGAGATTGTGGTAGCAGATGATGGGTGGAGTATCTCCACCGCAGACGGGAGTATGAGTGCTCATTTTGAACATACCGTCATTATTACGGATGGACAGCCGATTGTGGCAACTCGGAGACCAGGGGAATAAATTCTTTATGAACTTTATAAACTTTCTCACTTTATGAACTTGTTGGCAATCGACTACGGACAAAAAAATATCGGACTCGCATGGGTGGATACAGACATGGGGGTGGTTTTGCCGTATGGGAAATTTGAAACCAGAAATTGGAAATCAGAAATTGTGACGTTGATTGAGAATGAAAAAATTCATAAAGTTCTCATAGGTTTGCCACTGGGGATGGATGGGGAAGAGAACGTGAACACAAAACGTGTTCGTGCTTTTGGTGATGCGTTGGAGTCATTGGCTGGTGTTCCTATTGAATATGCGGACGAACGATTTACTTCGCAACAGGCAGATGCAATGGGTGGAAGTGTTTCTCGAGATGAGAAGTCGGCGATGGTTATTTTGCAATCATATTTGGAACGTAGAAAATAGTTGTTTTGGGTGTAACCCCCTCTAACTCCCCCTACTAGGGGGAGAAAATGATTTTGGAATATGGAAGCAATTATTCTCTCACGGCGTGATTTTCGCGAGCATGACCAGATTATTTCCGCGTATACAAAAGAAGAGGGGAAAGTGGAATTGCTCGCGCGGGGTGTAAAAAAAATTATGAGTAAAAATACGGCTCATCTAGAGCCGTTTTCGTACGTGGATATCGCGTGGGTGAGTGGAAAGGAATTGGATTATTTGACCACGGTTCAGCCGTATGATTTGTTTGTTCACATTCGTCAGGATTTTGAAAAAAGTCTTGGGGCATGGCGTGTTGTGTCGCTCGTAGATACATTGATTCAAGCTGAACACACAGATAGTCGTGTATTTGCATTACTCCTGTCTTGGTTGCAGATGATAGATGACGTTGATGCATTTCAAACATTGTTGGTTGATGCATTTGTCATGAAGTTTTTTGATCTTTTGGGATTCCGTCCAGTTTTAGACAAGTGTGTGGTGAGCGGTGTGACATTTCAAGATATTGGCAAAGGTATATTAGAGAGCACCCAAGGTGCAACGAAGTCAAGACCAGGACTGTATTTTCAAGGCGGTGGACTGATTGCTCCTGAGGCGCGAAGTAAAAAAGAGTTGATTGGGGAGGAAATTATGTATTGTGGATTGAAAGAGATTAGTACGTTGCAAATATTTCTTGATGGGGATTGGCAAGTGATTGAAGCGCTCCGACTCGATGAAAAAGAAGCACAGGCATTGCATCAGCTCGTGTACGCGTACGCGCTCTATCATAGCGAGAAGAAAGTAAGTGATTGGATATAAAAACAATCCCGACTATGTCGGGATTGTGTTGTGGTATCGTCGAGTCGGGAGGGCTGCCATTGCACCTAAAACCTCTGCCCTTCCCGACGTCCCCCATTTTTACTACCTCCTGGAGGATTAGTTGTGGCTCAATGCGTACAGGATCGCCCATACGAGGGCGAATAGGCCAAAGCCGATCGCGAGGACGATCAGCCGGCCAATGGCCCCGACGCACGTCTCAATACCACGCGCGACGTGCGTGGAAAAGAGACCTATGAGCCAGATGAGCGAGCGCCAAAACGCTCGCCCACCGAAGAAAAAAACTATGATCAAAATGATCACTACTGTCCCCATGTTGACCTCCTGTCTTGGGGAGAAAGAGCTTTTGGCTAACATAAGCGCTTTCTTCCACTTCCATGAGGCACGATTCTCCACAATTTGACCTCACACTATATCATAAAATCGCCTGTTTGTCAAGAGGGCAAGGGAGTTGAATTTTCATGGGCGATGTTGTATGATTCTTGTTAGTTACTCTAGTTATTTATCCAACAAAGGTATGAGACCAATTATCAAAGATATACAACAGCATGTTGATGCAGAAGTCGTGTTGAAAGGCTGGATTAGTAGTTTCCGATCCAGTGGATCCATTGCTTTTCTTGAACTCCGTGATGGATCGGGGTTTATGCAGTGTGTGGTGAGTAAAGATGCGGTGTCTGAAACGATTTGGAATGATGTCCAAGGATTAACACACGAGTCTTCTGTCATCCTCACTGGGACTGTTTCCAAACATCCAAAGAAAGAAAACGTTTTTGAATTGCAGGTTTCTGACATTCAGGTTATTCACATTGCTGAGGAATATCCGATTGGCAACAAAGAACATGGCCCAGACTTTCTTTTGAATAATCGTCATCTGTGGCTCCGGAGCAAAAAACAGTGGGCGATTCTTCGTATTCGAGATGCCGTAGAAACAGCGGTGAATACCAGTCTGCACGCTCAGGGCTTTATCCGTACAGATTCCCCAATATTCACCCCAAACGCCTGTGAGGGGACCACCACGCTCTTCCCAGTGCCATATTTTGACCTTGGGGAGGCATATTTGTCACAAAGTGGACAATTGTATATAGAGGCGGCGATTGGAAGCGTAGGGCGATGCTATGACTTTGGTCCAGTATTTCGCGCAGAGAAGTCTGTAACCAAACGTCATCTTACTGAATTTTGGATGATGGATGCCGAGGGTGCGTTTATTGAACATGAGGAAAATATGGATGTGCAGGAGCAACTCGTCAAAGATATCGCGCGGTATTGTCTGGAACATTGCAAAGACGCGTTTGCTATTTTGGAACGTGATACTGCACCATTAGAAAAAATGATTTCCCTTCCATTTGAACGATTGGAATATGAGGACGCGATCAAGAAATTAAATGAGCTCGGATCAGATATTAAATATGGTGAAGATTTGGGAAATGATGATGAAGGATTGTTGACGAGCGACAGTCCGGTGCCTGTGTTCATTCACAAATGGCCAAAAAGTATCAAGCCGTTTTACATGAAAATTGACCCGACCAATCCGGAGCGAGTGTTGAATAATGATTTGATAGGGATAGAAGGGTCAGGTGAAATTATAGGAGGAAGCCAGCGTGAAGATAGTTTTGATCTTTTGCGTGAGCGTATTCTCCACGAGGGTTTATCAGAAGAAGAATATGGATGGTATTTGGATTTGCGGAAATATGGCAGTGTGCCACATTCTGGCTTTGGACTTGGGATAGAGCGTATGGTACGATGGATGAGTGGCGCCGAGCATATTCGCGAGTGTATCCTATTTCCCCGATTGGTGAATAGGGTGAGACCGTAGATTTGACATTGTTCTATGAGTATATTTGGTAAAGGAGAAAATCCAACAAGAGGAAAAGAGCCAAAAGATATTGGCATTATTTCTGTTGAAGATCAAAAGAAATATGATAGCGCCATTGGTATGCTCCAAAAATTAGACATCCTGACCGATGACTATATTCGTATGATGGAGCAAGACAAAGACGGTCGCTATATTGTGGATACCTTGGATGCAGAGGCACTGGGAGAGGATTTTGTCGTGTATCTTCGGTCAACGTTTGATCAAGTCATGGAGCAAGTGGAAGATATCATTCGTGTGGTCGCATCTGTGGAAGATGAAGATTTGAAACAAGGACTGTCAGATCTCACCAAATTGTCTTCTGTGGTTCGTCCCGGTCGGGACAAAAAAGACAAACAAGGTATTTTTTATTCCTTTGAGGAGTTTCAAAAACTTTCAAATATACACAAACAGCTTCTCTCGGTACATGATATGGCAAATGCCGGAAATGTAATTCAATCTTTTATTGGAGGACGCAAGGTCAAGAAAGATGCGAAGATCATAAAAAAAGACATGACATCTGAAGACGAGCGACGAAAGTCGCGAATGGACCATGCGAGTACATGGTTGTCCGATGAGGTAGACAGAGATGTACTTGGCAAACGCGCGAAGGATATGGATATGTTGGACAGATTGCTCAAAACCGCAAAGAAAATGTCAGGCACAAGACAGGATGATACGACAGGAACAGAGAATCATTTGACCCCACTTCAGGGCGTTGCTTTCAATAGACTGAAGTTGATGCTTGCAACATACGCGAAATCCGTTGGAAAGGAAAATAATGGAATGGTCCATTCATTTCCAAAGGAATTAGTAGACGCCATCGCTGAATTTGACAAACGAATGAATCCGGAGCAGGTATTTGAAAATATTCAGCATCGTATTGACCATATTCTTTTGAATGCAGGTGAAGTGGTGGCAAGAAAAATGACAGAAGTGAGAGGGCTCAATGAGTTGTGGAATGTTGGAAAAGAGGATCATAATGATGAAAGTACGGTCATTGCTGAAATTTTGGCGCGAGTACAATCCACATTTGACGAGCTCGCGGAAGAGCACACGCGGATACGCGAGAAATTTGAAAATGTGCTTTCTTCACTCAAGAAAAAGGATGTCGGGCAAGCCGAGGCCATTGCTGAAACACTCTCTGGGCAGGATTTGGATACTGTCTATTTTGGCGCATACAAGCAATTGTTGGCATTGCTTGATAATGAAATTATCGCGTTTAAGAAAGCAGTGGGCATGCAGTCGTCTTCTTCTCTTGCAGGTCTTTTGCAATTTGATAGAGGTCATTTGATTGACGAAGCAACAATAGGAAACGACAGAGGAGAGGAAGTTTCATTTTCTGGCGAGCGTCGCTATGATGCTTCATTCACCAAAGAACAACAAAAGCGAGCCACCACCGAAGGCTTCGCCATCGCAGAAATAAAAGAACACCCCAAAGCCCAATACCTCGTAGACGCCCTCTCTCGTCAAGACCTTCAATTTGCCGACATCACTGACCCACAAAACATCAAACCGGACACAGCAAAGATCCTCGCCTACTGGAACACTCACTGTTCTGATCTCCCCAACATCGCAGACAAGTCCATGTGGTTTCTGGAAGCCATTTTCAACAACACCCTTGACCAAATCACCAACGCTGACTCCACCACTGCCCCCATTCTCACATACCTTCCCAACTTTGCCGGCAAAGGCAAACTCTTTGTCATGAATACTCCTGAATTTGATTGGAACAACCCTACAGAAAAGCAAACAGCAATGAACCACCCATCCATGCAAATCATCAAAGAACTCTTCAACACCACTGACCCCACCAACATCTCTCGCGATCAAATCAACACCACTCTCTGGGAAGGCAATCCATACCATAGAATCCAATCCAAAAAAGCCATCACTTTCATAGACCGTATCCTTGGCAAAAACGCCCACAAGACCTTTGAACTCCGTCTCCTTCACTTTGATGAATACACCAGACTTGCCAAAGCACAGGGCTGGGGCGATAAAGATCTCTGGACTCACATGGAAGGGTATAAAAGGCGCGACGACGGCTTTCGCTCTGGTCTGGATGGTGGCTTTCGTGGCTATGGTGGCTCTGCGGATGTGGACTATGGTCGTCGGACGAATCTTGATGACTATCTGGCTCTCCGTCTCGCGCTCTCGCGCAAATAGGTTTGGGCTTGGAAATTGGGATTGGAAAAAGATTTGGGGATTGGGATTGGATTTAATCTGTTCATTTCATTATGTAGCTTTTCCATTTATACTTTTCATCCATCCACCAACTTGTTTTCCAACCTCGCCAAGTCGAGGGATGAGTTTGATGTATGTCGCTTCTTGCAACGCGTGAATACGCACGGCAATACGGATAAAGAGTTTGAGCGTGTCAAATAATGCCGATGCTCGCGCGACTTGCATTTGTTTTTGCACACCGGAGACGGCTACGGTCGTTTGAAAACAAGTCTCAATACATTCAAGTAGTACCTTCTCCATCATCACACCTAGAGAGAATCGCTCAATCTTTTGCATATCCCGAATTGCGTTGTGCAGAGTTATATAGATTTCACCAAGCTCGTGAATGATAGGGATTGCCGAGAGAGAATCATCGGAGCGTTGGGATGGAGGAGATTCAAGGTTTGTCTGTTTGAGAAGATCTGTCAGTTTTTCATTTTTCATAGTGTAAGGGTTATGTCATTTCGTTTTGAAAACATGGTGACGATGGAGGGTTTATATCGCGCGTGGATGGATTTTAGCACAGACAAGCGTACAAAAAAAGATGTAATGGCATTTGGCGCGAATATTGAAGATGAACTACTGATGTTGTATGAAGATTTGATCCATGATGGATATAGACACGGACCATACGAACGATTTGTGGTGAATGATCCAAAAAAGAGAGTCATTCACAAAGCCACAGTGCGTGATCGTGTCGTGCATCGGCTCGTGTATAATATGCTGTTGCCTGTGTTTCATCTGCGATGGCTTGACTGTTCGTATTCTTGTCGTCCGGGTTTTGGACAGCACAGATCTATCGCAGATGTTCAAAAGGGAATTCAACAAGCAACGCGCGATCAATCGCAGGTTTGTTGGATATTGAAGTGTGATGTGAGAAAGTTTTTTGATAGCATTGATCAGCCGATTCTTCTGCGTTTGTTGTTTTTGCGAATACGCGACGAGAGAGCGCGGGCGTTGTTGACAGAGATTGTGCGAAGTTTTTCCGTTATTCCAAACAAAGGATTACCGATTGGCAATCTTACCAGCCAGTTTTTTGCGAATGTCTATATGCACGAACTTGATTGGCATATAAAACATGTGGTCAAAGTCCGTAGATACTACCGGTATGCCGATGATGTGTTGTTCGTGTGCGATTCTTTTGAACAAGCGAATGTCTATCACAAAGAGATAGAGAGGTTTTTGCGTATGCGGTTGTGTCTTTTTCTTCATCCGAACAAAGTGATTATCCGCAAACACACATGGGGGATTGATTGGCTTGGAAAAGTCATTCTTCCTGATTATCTGCTTCTTCGTCCAAAGACACAGAAACGAATGATGCACAAGATTCGTGAATTGGTAAAAAAAGGGGATACGAAAAAACTCCGATCATCTGTTGGAAGTTATCATGGATTGTTGATTGGAACGGCAAGAAGGAGTGTTGATCGTGTCTTGCTTCAGCAAGTGGCAGAGTGTCGGGGAATGTGATAGTATGATATTGAATTGGCTTTTGAACGGTGTGGTGACCTTGGTCGGTGTGCCGTCGCTCATTTTCGTGTTTGGTATGGTCAGATGCGCATGTTCGCGCGAGTACTCTCATCAAGCACGATGTTATTTGCGGTGAAATTGACGAAGAAATATTGGTAAATGAAAAGGTGTCGGAAGATGTATTCATCGCGATTCGTTTGCTTTTTTGCATTTGGTCAATTTCATGAGAGCGCGACGACGGCTTTCGCTCTGGTCTGAATGGTGGCAATCGTGACAATGGTGGCTCTGCGAATGTAGACAATGATCATCGGACGAATCATGATGACAATCTGGCTCTCCGTCTCGCGCTCTCGCGCAATGATGAAGCATATATGCCTGAACGAACAGATCAAAAAATAGAAAAGCAGGAAGATAGCCCTCTTGATTTTTTGCATACAATAAAACAGCTTCAGTCCTACAAAGAATGGAAAGCCCGCGTGCCGAACGAAATTCGTTCACTTATCGAAGGGTTTCTTTTAGGGAAAGACACTCTCATTGACAAAAGCGATCTGCCGAGTGTGGTGGAGTTTTATCATGGCATGCGTACATTGTTGCGCGATCCGACCGTGGATCCTGCGACACTCTCGGTCTCTCCCATTATCCAAAATATTTTGAGAGGATTGCAAGGTGTTTCCATTTCAAAAAATGAAACCATCAATATCTTTTCCTCTCTCGCGGATCCTGAAATTGATTTTTCCACCAAAACCAATTATGTAGAGGCAATAATTCTGCCACGCATCCAGTTTTTGCGCGCCAAAGATATGTCTTCTCTATCACCAGAGAACAAAGATAGACCGTTGACAGATATTACAGGAGAAAAAGAGGAAGAAGAATATACGGTTCATCGCGCGCCAACCCAAGAGGGCGAAGGAATTCCGGATCATGCCATTGCCACGGTTGCTCCATTTTTTGGTGGATATTATACGGATACCGTGTTTGATGAGTTTGATCCTAACACTATCACATGGAAGCAATCCCAAAGACAATGGTATGATGTACCAGAGCAAGAACTTAATACAGACAAAACACGCATTTACCGTTCAAAAGTGGAAGGGCGTGGCTCGGTCAAACTCCCGCATGGGTGGGGAATGGATCGCGTGCAGGTTGTGTGGGAAGCCAAAGAGCCGGACGAGTGGGAGCTTGTTCATGATCAAGAGGGCATTCCAACACTCCGCGTCCATGACGCGGACGAGTCTTTTTCTTTTTCTATCCCTATCGCGCCGTCAGAGGATGTCATCATTCCAGAACCGCCAAAAGAAGATGTTCCGGATGTCTCTGATCAATTTCCGGAAGAGTTGTTGCAATTTGCCAATGAATTGATGGGAGCAACATTGTCGCAAGGAGTAAAACTTCGTCGCCTTGCGTTGTATATTCACAAACATTTGGAATACGACACGGATATGCAATGGGAAGAAATATATAAAGCAGACCCAACACAGTATTTTTCAAAAATATGGGAACAAAAAAAAGCCAAATGCGATGAGGCAAACACGATCCTTGCTCGGTTGCTTCAAAAAGTGGGAGTGCATAGTCGGTTTATCAAGGGGCATTCCGTGCAAACCAAGTCTCCACACGGCGAGGCGCTTTTGCTTGATGGCAATCGTCATGGCTGGGCATGGGGCTGGGATGATGAAAAAGAAGAATGGCTTCGACTTGACGCGACTCCTGTGGGAGATCCAAATGTGGATCAAGACGAGCAACAAGAGGAATTGGGTGAAGGGGATTATGGTGAACAAGAGGCGGAGTTGATGAGTATGGAACAGCTGGATAAAAAAATGAAGGAAAGAGAAAAAAAAGAAGAGGAAGAAAGAAATGATCCAGTGATAGCATACGCAAAAGAAGCCGGCTGTACGCGTGAGCAGGCTGTGCAGACACTTGGTAAGATTGATTCGTTGCGCAAAAAACATGCGCGCGTTTTGGAGCAGGGCGCGCGACAGTGGCGTACATTGGTGCGCGCCAATTTTCGCGAGAGTATACAGGATGTGTCGCCTGTCGCCATGAGTGAGATGGATGATGTGGATGAGGATGAGTTGGTGAGTGGCTTTATTGAAGTCCTTGCCGGAGAAACAGATCCTCACATTGGTACCAAAGAACAGACAGAAATAGAGGAAGAACAATGGTTTGGCGGGTATGAAGTATATATCGGGGCGGATATGAGCGGGAGTATGAATGAGACCATTGGTGGAGTAAAAAAGGCGGACGCGCAACGGGATATGGTATTTTTGATTGTGGACTCGTGTATGACTGCCGTGCTACAGGTAAAGAAAAAAATGAAAAAGCTCAAAGCGCCCATGCCGGTAAAAATCTGCGTCACCGTGTTTGGAAAAAAAACAGAAATTGTCTTGCCTCTCACCGATCAATGGGGACCAAAAGAGCAAGTCATGCTCTATCGCGCGCTTGACTCGGGCGCAGGGAGTAGTACACCTGACCATCTTGCCCTCCAGATGTTGGGAAAAGTCATACAAGAATCAAGATTAGAAGAAGACATAGCGCGGGATAAAAAACCGGCAATGAAAAAGCATAATTGGCGTATGAGGAGGTTTGTGATTATGACTGCTGATGGAGGTTCGGATTCAGGGAGCGCTGTACAGCGCGTCAATAAAGAACTCACAGAAGGTGGTATTCCTGTTGATTTGTTTTTGCTGGCATCAGAAGACGATGCAAATCTTATTGAGGATGCAAAGAGCAATTATCCAAATGTCGTGCCTGTTCCAAAAGTAGACGATTTAGCAGAGAAAGGACTGACCGTGTTGACGGATAGGATACGAAAAGCGTATGGGAAGTAGTCTTGTTGAATATTTTGTTGACACAAATTGCATAATTTGGTATACATAAAGTATCACAAATTGATTTTTTATGATTACTCGTTCATATTCTGATAAAATGAAGGAGTACTTGGAGCCAAACAAGGTTTTGGTGATTTATGGTTCTCGGCAATCAGGAAAGACCACGCTTTTGAAAGAATTTTTATCTCAATACTCTGGCAAGGTATATAGTAGTACAGGTCAAAGGCATATCCGAGCGCATCATTTCAATGCATCAATAAAGACAGCTATCTTGATTTTATTACGTAATATCCTTGTATGCTCATCAGCAAAAACTGGCTTTCAGAATTCATCACCATTTCAGATGATCTTACTCCTGAAGACCTTGCGTTGAAATTGACCATGAGTACGGTGGAGGTGGAGGGAATACACCGTATCGGTGGTGAGCTCAATGGGATTGTCGTGGGACGTGTTGAGAGTGTTCAAAAACATCCTGACGCGGACACATTGCAGGTGTGCACTGTTGATATAAAAAAAACAAATTTCGTACAAGTAGTGTGTGGGGGTTCAAACCTTCGTGAGGGCATGCTTGTCGCATTCGCTCCGGTAGGCGCAAAAGTGCGATGGCACGGAGAAGGCGAGTTGGTTGAGTTAAAAAAGGTGAAGATTCGCGGAGTGGAAAGTTATGGTATGATTTGTGCGAGTGAGGAAGTCGGACTGGGGGAATTATTTCCAAAACAAAGTGAGAAGGAGATTTTGGATCTTACAAATGTATTACGTCATCCCGAGCGACCGAAGGGAGTCGAGGGATCTCGTGGTAATATGGTAAAGCGTCGAGATTCCTCCACTTCGCTACGCTTCGGTCGGAATGACGTGTT
>Ga0210057_1004632_pt1 | contig 18126 bp, 20 predicted proteins | sample CryGeyCG2114_010_2_FD_183968 | JGI IMG/M metagenome (GOLD analysis project Ga0210057, IMG submission 183968) | Groundwater microbial communities from aquifer - Crystal Geyser CG10_big_fil_rev_8/21/14_0.10 (SPAdes) (version 2) | ecosystem: Environmental > Aquatic > Deep subsurface > Groundwater ...
TTGCTTCAACAAGCATCGCAAAAGCTGTCTCCTGCAAACTAAAACTCAAATCCCCAAGTTTCTCACCCTTATCGTAAAGCTGTTTAAGTTTTGTCTGCATTCCAGAAAAACTAACATCCATGCCTTTTATCGAATATGGGAGTTCAATATATCGTTTATTCTCAAATTCGTTTTTTATGTTCAAAAATTTTAAAGATTTAGATGATTTAGAATTATGGGGTGGGCGGTCGGGGTGTTGTGGAGGGTGCGATTTATCAATAAAATTTTCTTCACCCAATTTTTCAGCAAGCTCTGCAATTTTAGGCCCGCCAGGAAAACCAAGCCCAACATGACGTGCAAAAGTATCAATAAAATTACCGACGCCAATATCCAAAGTCTCTCCAAAAATTCTATATCTTCCTCCAGCATAAGCAATTATCTGAGTATTAGCTCCCGATGTATAAAGCAAAATAGGGTCGAGTGCTCCAGTAATTTTTCCAATTTCCAAATGTGCAATGCAATGATTTACAGGAACAATTACAACACCCAATTCAAGAGCAAGTTTTTTCGCAAAATCTCTCCCCTCTTTCAAACAAGGAGCCAAACCTGGACCTTGAGAAAATGCAACTGCCCTAATATCTCCTAAACCAATTCCTGCTTCAACAAGCGCTTTTGCTAAAACTTCGTCTGCAACTTTTCTATGATGCAAAGCAGCATCAGTTGGAATTATTCCCCCTTTCTCCGTCGTATAACTATCTTTAACATTTGCTAAAACTTTTCCATTATCAACAACTCCAATCCCAAAAGTGTGCGCAGTACTTTCAATTCCAATTATCATAAATTAAAAATAACCTATATATTTATAAAACATTCCTCTGAAATATTTGCATGGCTAAAAAAAATAACTTCATAATTTACCCTGAAATGAAAATACTTTCTAACGGAAGATTAATGCCTGAGATATAATTACCAACTAATCTTAAAGACCTAGTTCCAAGTCCATACCAGGTTTCGCAAAACTGCAATCATCCAGAGTAATAATTTGTTTAAGATTATTATTTCCTAAAAAAGTTTTATCAAAACCTTTCCATTGATTTAAAATTTTTCTTGCAATTTTATGAGATGAACCAATTTTAAAAATTTCATTTATTTTATCGAAATCCATTTCTCCCTTTTTCATAATGGAACAATAAATTGGAGCAATCTCCATAAAAGCATCTGGCCTAACCCAATAATCCTCAACAAAAATGGGCAAAACCCATTTATCACCATATTTAGCAATTCCTCCTGGAAACTCATTGTGCAATCCACGGACATATGTCCTATCCTAGAATAAGATAGAAATCATTATAAATCTCATCGGGAGTTTTTCCATTCAAACTCATATGTGGCCTCAAATGATTATATCTCATCCTCCAATACTCTGAATTTTTGCAGAATTTTACCTCTCGTTTAAATGTCTGAAATAATCTTTCAACTTTTCCTTGGGTTGTTGGACTATGAATTGCTCCACGAATATGTTCAATTCCCATTTTTCTTAATTGAACATCAAATTTTGAGTGTCTACTTTTTAATCCATAAGCAGAACCATTATCACTCAAAATTTGTTTTGGTTTCTCATAAATTTTAATTAAATCATCAATAATTTTAATTATAACTTCTGTTGTAACTCTGTTCACTGGAGTAAATGCTAAGCTTTTTCTAGAACAATCATCGATAACTGAGATAACCCATTTATCTTCGATTTTTTGATCACTATGATCAATCTGCCATAGTGAATTTGGATGCTTTCTCTGCCAACGAATATATTTTATTCGTTTCTTTTTTCTTTTTGAAGGGGTGGTTAAATTATTTCTTTTTAAAATTTTGTTAATGGAGGTATGACTTAATTGAACAAAATTTTCTATTTTCTCTGCTCCCCAGCCAGTCTCCTCTTTTATTTTAATGATCTTCTTTTCTAATTCAGGAGTTATTTTTTTATAGATCGTCTTGGGTCTTTTTGATTTATCGGACAAGTCCCAATTAGAATTATTTAATTTACTTGTCCATCTTCTCAAAGTTCTTATGTTAATCTCATATGAAAACTTCGCAAAAAGGATTTTTCTGCATTGATTATTTGTATGTCCTTTAATTCTCAGCTTGAAATACTCTTTTCTTATGTCTTCTTTTTTCATGCAAAACCGAAGAAATCACCTGCAAACTAATTTTCGGTTTTGCCTAGGACATATGTCCCTTGCTTATACACTCCTGGAAACTCATAAAGAGTTAGAATTTTTGAATGTAATAAAAATTGAGAATTAGTTGAACACATTACTTCCATAGGATAAGACCTAATGAATTTCCCCCTATTCCAGTCATCATAAAGATTTTTAAAATCATCAAAGTTTCTCTCTTTTTCCATGAAAAAATAATGAAAAAATTAGTTTTTAATAATTTATATTCTTAAGAAATTTAATGTTCTCAATTTCTTCCAATAAATATTTAATATCCAAAGACTAAATACTAACATGAAAATAGGAACATGTCAAAGTAAAAAAGGAAAAATACAATCTGGTTTTCTAAATATTTCACATCAAGGAAAGAGGATGAAAATACCGATAAAAATACTGGAAGGAAAAAAAGAAGGAAAAACTTGTTTCATAAGTGCTGGAATGCATGGAGACGAATTAAACGGAATATACATCGTTTCAAAATACATAAAATCAATAAACCCTAAAAAAGTTAATGGGACAATAATCTTCATACCTGTAATAAACAGAATTGGATTCCATTACGGAGAAAGGAAAATTCGTTATGACGATAAAGACCTGAACAGATGTTTCAATAGAAAGGGTAATACTTTCTCACATAAAGTTGCAAATACAATTTTTAAAAAAATAGTTAAAAAAAGTGATTTTGGACTTGACATTCATGATTCAAATAAAAAAAACGTTTTACTCCCACATGCAAGAACTTTCAAAAAGGCAAATAAAGAATTAGACAAAATAAGTCAGGTTTTTGGAACCGAAATTGTGATGAAAAGAGAGGGTTCAAGAGGTATGCTTGCAAAAGAAGCTTTAAAGAAAAAAGTTCCAGTACTAACTATTGAAACAAGCGGAGGAATGCGACTTTCTCCAACATTTACTGCAGAAGCAATAAGAGGAATAAATAATGTCTTAGCATATTATGGAATGTTGGAAGAAAATATTAACCTTCCACAAAAACAGTTTATCTTAGATGAAAGAATAGGATATAGGTCAAATATGATGGGCATACTAAAATTAAATAAAAAATTAGGCGATTCTGTTGAAAAAGGAGAAATTATTGCAGAAGTTTTCAATCCATCTCATGAAAAATTTAAGGAGCTAAAGTCAAAAAATCCAGGTGTTTTATTCTCGATAAAATCAAATGCGCACATAAAAGCAAATCAAAGAGCATTTTCAATTTTATACTTTAAAAAACGTGGAATAAACATAGTGCCGACACAAGGAAAAATGATTGAAAACATTGAAAGTCCTATAATAAATATCATAAACTCTGGAATATTCAACAATTCAATAAATGCAATGACTCAGCATTCTAAGAAATTTTTTTATAGTTTACTAAACAATTAAAAAATACTGGAAATAAAAAGAAGAAAAGAGCAAAATTAAAAGCTCTTAAAAAATAAGTTATTACTATTAAAAAAAGAATTATCTTCTTTTCTTTTTTTTAGTTGCTTTCTTCGCTGTTTTTTTTACGGCTTTCTTTTTCTTTCTTCCACCACGAGCCATTTTAGCTTCACAAACGTTTCCGCTTCCATCAACGTAGTAAAGGAAACCTGATTTTCTTTGAACAGCGTTTTTTACAAGAACTTTTCCCATTTTCACCTCCTTTATAATTATTAAACTAAAAGTGTGTTTACTTTTTAAACTTTTCTGAATTCTCCGACGACAAGTTTCACTACTTTTGAATACCGTCGGTTAATCGGAATTTCAAGAATTTTTGCATAATTTTTAGAACTATTAACATGAAAACGGAAGGGGTTAACTATCTTTTTATCGACGACATTATTTGATTCATCAAGCCACAAAACTAAAAAATCAAAAGAAACAAAAAAAGAGTGCAAACTTGATTTTATATTAAATAAAAGAGGGGAAGAGTTCTCTTTTTTAGAAAACATCAACCCTTTAACAACTCCTAAACCTCTAACCTCCTTAACTCCCCCTATAACAATCCGTTTACCACCAACCTTTAATTCCAAATTTTTTCTTATTTTCATTATCCGAAAAATCTCCTTTAACCTCTTTTAATTTATTATAGTAAATTCCAATATTTTTATCACAAACATAATCATGATACCGAAACCCTCCTCCAAAACTTTTGGGTATATGCATTATTTCATGAATAATTACTTTAATTTTTTCTTCTTCAGAAAGTTTATCAAAATTTTCGCTCACAAATTCGATTGTATAAAATCCTTTTCTCTGCATGCCCGTCTGCAGAGCTTTACCAAGCGCATGACATCTTGCAATCGTATATTTGGACTTACTTCCATAACTCCGAATACATGAAACATGTTCTAATTTAACATGAGGAAACAACTTCTCACAAATCTGAAGCGTCTTTCTATGCAATTCCTCATCATATTTATATCTTATAACCATTAAAAAACTTCAAGATAAATCTATATATAGTTTGATAATTATTTTTTAGTGGTAACACATAGAAAAATTTAAAAAGAGAAATATCCAAGAGATAAAATGACTCATAACTTAGAAAATAAATTGAAAAGTTTATCTGGAAAAATAGAAAAAGGAATAGCTCAAGCTCACAAAATATCTGAAAAAGAAAGGGAAAAAATACAAGCAAAATGTAACCGGGAAATTTCCCAAATAAATGAAAAATATAATTCCTTGGTAAAAGAAGTGGAAAATTATCAAAGACAGCAAATTGAATCTCTAAAAGAAGAATATGGAGCAGAAATTATATACTCTCAATTAACTAAAGATTATAATGAGATGCAAATAAGAAGCGACATTAGTTCTGCTCAAGAATACCAAGAAGCAGCAAAAATTGCATTGAAAATTTCATCATTAGGAGAAACAGGTGAACAGGCACTGGAAAGTGCAAAATCTTTGGTAGAAATTTTTGGAAACACAAAAATGGGAGAAATTGAAATAACCAAAGATTTGCTAAGATTAATAGAACACATAAAAAATGGAGGGTATCATCCTGAAACAATAAAATCTTACACAGCGCAATGTTCCTACAACTCTGTTCCAACGCTGAATTTAATTGTGCCAATTGACGGAGAAAATAATAAGCAACTTTCACAAGATTTAGAAGACAAAATTTTAGATACAGTTTTAAATGAAAAGCTCCAAATAGGCTCTAACATTTCCCTAGGTGGAAGCGGTAGCACCCAAGTTGAAGGATTTAATCTAAGCGAAGTTCAGATTGAAGGGGATGAATATTTAATAAACGGATACAGAGTATTTCAAATCACGCCCAAAAATTACAAAGAAATAACTGCCGTTGAAAAAGGAATAATAAGAAGGCTTGAAGAACTTCAGCCAAAATCTTTCAAGCATGTAAATCTGACTCACCGAGTATTGCCAATTAGTTGTCGAATAGCCGATTATTTCATGAATCATTCTATGGAAGAATTTCATTCTAATGAAATTAACATGGAACCTAAAAATGTTCAAACTAATTCAAAAAGATTAATTAAAAGGGCATACGAATATGCATCATATCCTAATCCAGAATCAGCAAAAGAAGAGGCAATGAAAAGATTGGAAAATATTAATGCTGAAAACTTAACAGCAAAAGACATACAACACATATTGGGATTATCAAGTCCAAGCAGTGCCGGAGTTTTTATCAGCTATCACCAAAAAGAATTATCTCCAAATAAAAAAGAAGGTTTGCAATTAATTAAGCGGGAAAATATCTTAAAATTTATTAATTCAAGAAAGCCAAATAAAAACGGATGGATGAAAAATTAATTCAAAACTTCAACAACCTTATTCCTCAAAGTTTTCCCTCTTTTTATTTTTATATCTTCTGCTCCAACATTAAAATGCTTTGACAAAAATTTAATTAACTCTATGTTTGCTTTATTATTTTCCGCACCACTTTTCAAATAAACTTTAAAACTTTTATCTTCAAAATTTTTAATAATCTCTTGCCTTCCCGAAGACGGAAAAACTTTAACTTCAATTATCATTTAACCATTATTTCAAGTCCATCACCATTTTTCAATTTATAATCTTTTCCAACAGCTTGCTTTGTTTTAATGTGTATTGCTTTAATAAAATTCTTTCCAATATCGCTATGCAATCTAAATGCAAAATCAAGAGCCGTGCTTCCATTAGGCATTAAAAAACAATCAGGCAAAACATTTCCCTTACTATCACTTAACTTGCTTCCAGCAGGATAAATTGCAATGTAATCAACAAGTTCAAAAATAGTTTTATTCAAAATTTCCTGAACTCCTGTGCTTCCAAATTCATCTAAAATTTTTTTAATTTTCCCAATACCCTCTGCCTGCTTTTCACTAAACTCTTTTAAAACCTTAAAATCTTTACTGCCAGAAACATATTCAATCAACCCATGCTTGTCAGCTTCCTTCAAAGCCAATTCTCCTTCAGCAAAACATGGAATAATTGGATAATTAAATTCTTTTTTTATTTTCTCAAAATTATTTTTCCCATTCGGCCTATCAACTTTATTAGCTGCAATTATCATTTTCTTAGATTGCTTTCTTAAATCTCTTGCAAAAGCCAATAACTCCTCATCTTTCCAAGATGAAGTATTTGAAAAACTAATCTTTGAATTTCTTACAACAGATTTAACATCTTCAATACTAACTTTTAATCCTGAAAACTGATTTGCAACAGCCTCGGCAAAATCTATTTTTTGTGACTCTATTTTTTTCGCAAATGTCTTCCAAACTTTTTTCAAAATTCCCAAATACCATAAATCAAGTTCTTTTTCTATCATTTCAATATCTTTTCCAGGATAATAATTTTCTGAAGGTTTCCCCTCGCCATCACTCTCTCCAGAGCAATCCACAACATGAATAAAAGCATCGGCACTAGACAAATCATTAAGAAATTCATTTCCCAATCCCTTTCCTTCGCTTGCGCCTTCAACAAGCCCAGCTACATCCATTAATTCAAATGGAACAAATCTAAACTCTCCTTTAACAAAACCTTCTCGAGGATTTGAAACTTTTCCAAACTCTCTAGCTAAATCATTAATTTTAACATAAGCAATTCCATGATTAGCTTTTATCGTCGCAAAAGGATAATTTGCAATCAAAACTTCAGAAAGAGTTGCAGCTTTGAAAAAGGTACTTTTACCAACATTCGGCCTTCCAACTATTCCTATAAGCATACACAAGACACAATATTATTGTTTAAAAATTTAATTATGCGTAGTTCTTAAAAAATATCCAATAAAAAAATTATCTATAAAAGAAAAATAAAAATAATTAGTTAATCTTCATCATCTAAATCAAAGAAATCAACATCTTCCACTTCTTGGAGAAGGTCCATGTCGTTTTCCTCGTCGAATTGACCAAGGGGGTTTTCTTTCATTATTTTACCTCTTTATTTAAACCACTAGAATTATCTCTTTTTTAAAGTTTTTCGTTGTCAAATATCCAAATCAAAAACCATCGCAAGATATTTAAGGATAATAATTATTTTATTATATGGTTTTAGAACAATATATTCAAAATGATTACATGAGGGCAATCATAATTGGAATCGTTCTTCTAACACTCATAAGAATTATTATTGCAATTTCTTTCAAAGTTCTTTCAAAGTTCACAGCAAAAACAGAAACAACTCTCGATGATTTAATTTTTCAAAAAACCGCGACACCTGCTACAATTATTATCTTTCTTTTAATTATTGAAATTCCCTTGTATGAACTTCCTTTTGGAGCTGATATGTTTGCAATCATTTCCAAAATAGTTCTTTCAGGAGTTGTTCTAACATTGGGTTATCTAGCATATACTTTATTTGATATAATTATCGTCGGTAGCTGGCAAAGATTTGCTAAAAAAACAAGAACAAAAATTGATGCAAATCTTGCTTCGCTAATCCATGGCATTTTAAGAACTACCATGCTAATATTAGCTTTCCTCTACATTCTTAATTTATGGGGAATTGAAATTGGCCCATTGCTTGCAGGACTTGGAATAGCAGGACTTGCAGTTGCTCTTGCATTACAACCGACCCTGAGCAATATTTTTTCAGGAGTATCAATGATTTTAGACAAAACTTTAAGAGTTGGCGACTTAGTTTATTTAGACACTAATGCTAAAGGAAAAGTGGAAAAAATAGGACTAAGAAGCACAAAAATTAGAACATTTGACAACGAATTTTTAATTATCCCAAATAATAAACTTGCTGAAAGCCAAATACAAAATGTTTCCCTTCCTGAACCAAAGTCCAGAGTAGTTATTCCTTTCGGAGTTGCATATGGTTCAGATATTGAAAAAGTAAAATCCCTTATTTTAAAAGAAATAAAATCAATAGATAAAGCAGTCGACGATCCAGAAACAATGGTAAGATTTATAGAAATGTCAGATTCTTCATTAAATTTCAAAGCATACTTTTTTGTTGCTTCCCACGAAGATAGATTTGCATCAATAGACGAAGCTAACACAAAGATTTACAATGCACTAAACAAAGCAGGAATAACAATTCCTTTCCCACAAATGGATGTTCACTTTTTTAATGATGAAAAAAATATGAAAAAATAAAAGGAAAATAATTCTTCAATCAGTAATTTATTTTAATAATCAAAAAACGTCAATAAGAAGTTTTCCTATTATAATTAAATTTTTTTTGATTTTTTTTGATAACAACTTCTCTCTCCAAACTCTCCTCACCAGATGAACTAATAACTTTCTTTCCGCTATCTGCAACAAATTTCTTATCATAAGTTGCCGCCGCAAAATCAAAAATCCCTTGCCCATTATCTAAAACCGGATTTTCTCTCATAGAATCTTCAAGTTTATTTTCACAAGCTTCCTTAACATTGCAAAAATCACATTTCCTTCCCCTCTCTGGATAAACATTTCCATCAACCATCGAGGATTCAGTTCCTTTTATCATCCTCATAAGCTCAAAAAAATGCGCATCATTTCTATAAGTTTCATGTAAAATTTTAGGTAATCTTTTTTTATCAACATCAGGATTTTTTTCAATTATTCTTTTAGAAGCAATAGGTGCCTCAACCATAAAAAATTCCATAACAAAATTCTCGTCGATAAAATGCCCCTCTTTAAAATAATCTTTCCTCCTTTCAGTCAAACCCAATTCATCTGCAAGTTTTTCATTTTTCAAAACAACAGAACACAAGCCAGCATTATAAAAAGTCAATTGAGGATCATGCTTAATTTTCTGAGCATCAATCCACGGCTTGCCAGATTTATAATCTCTTATCACAACTTTACCATCACGTAATCTTAATTCATCAAGCCTTCCAGAAAACCACATATTAAATTTATTTTTTTCATTATCAGAAAAATATAAATCTCTTAAAACAAAATCAAATTTCAATTCATTTGCAATAGGCGGTCCTTCTTCATTTAAAATATCAAAAACAAGTGTTGAAGCATCTCTTAATTGATAAGCGGCTTCATATTTTTCAGTTTTAGTTGTCCAGTCAATCAAACAACTTTTAGCAGATTTTATTTCACTGCCATGAAGTTTTCCTGATTCTAATTTTTCCCTTAAAATATTATCTCTTACAACAACCTGATTCCAACTCCCCATTACAAAACATCCGAAACTTTCAGAGTCATGATATTTTATCTTATTTCCCCGATAAAAATATTTATTAATTTCTCCTCTCTTATTTTTTCTTACATCTACCAAATCTTCGACACTTCCAAGTTTAGTCCAAAAATGTTCAAATGCCTCATGAAAAACACTCCCCTTAGCAAATGCCGTAAGCCTTGAATCCTCAACATGTTCAACATACTTAAGCCAATACCTCATACGACAATAATTTGCAACATCTATTCTACTCGCAGTCCATTTTATTTCTGACATCAAAAATTAAACTCTCTTTCCTTTAAAACAATTATTGCTCTCTCAATTATTTAACCTCTCCCTCCAACCAAACCAAAATTAAATTCAATAAATATTTCATCTCAACATCCTCTAAAACTTTTTCTTTAGGAATCTTATGCCACTTCTCAATACACTTCCTACAACATGTTGCCGTAGCATGTTGCGCAATAAAAACAGGATGTCCTTTCCAAGGCGTCTGTTTCCCGTCGTTCTTCCTCAAAACTCTAACTCTTTTATCAAGAATTTCATAACCTTCTCGTCCAACTTTTTCAAGTCCATCAAAAATAACTTTCTCCATTTCAAATTCGTTAAGATGAATCGCTCCGCGAAACTTCGACCTCTTTAATTTATCCAGAATAAATCTGCCCATGAAAAAATAAGAAAGATAAAGGATTTATATTTTGTGATTGGGAAAAGTTATGGATTTTTCTTTTTTTAAGATTAATACTTAAATTCGGGATTTTTTAAATCATTCTCAACTATTTCTCTAAAACCCTCACTACCTAAATAATTTGCAAAATTACTGACAACAGTTGATAACTCTACATCACTAAATCTTCTCTTTACAACAACCAAAGGATCATCCTGCTCCATATAAACGCGGGAAATAGAGCCATTCTCATGTTCAGAAATTTGATAAAATTTAAAATCAATATCCACATTGCCTAAAGTAAGGTAAACCAAACCTTCAGCAAGTTGATTTGGTGAATGAAAAAAGCGAGAACCAAAATTCTCACTTTCATAACAATAAACCTCACTCCTAATATTGGGTTGATAATGTTCTTCTGTAAATAATTCAACATCTATAGATACTTTAGTCTTCTCCATAAAAGTTTCAGAGAAAAATAACTTTTAAAGATTATTATATTATATTAAGCATTTCCCTATAAAATCCAATATAAAAATCCCTCCACCCAGAGTCGAACTGGGGATCTCTCGGGCTCTGCAACATTCGGCTAGTCAGGTTTCATAGTATCCTAATGGAAATCTCCACCCTAGATTTTTTCAATCCTATTGAACAAGACAGCGAAGCTATCCTCTCTTAGGAAGGTTATGCGTTAGGAAACCTTAGGTTTCCTGCGCGTTCTACAGCCAAGCGCTCTAACCACTGAGCTATGGAGGGATGCATTCAAACAAAAGTAACAGAACAAGCCACTAAACTTGTCTGCACCCAAGTTTGAATAAGAAATAAACAGATTAAGGTTTTATAAAGTTATGTTTTTATTCCCTCTTCCTCACAAAAGAAATTACCTCTTCAACAATCTTATCTTCAAATCCATCGAAACTATGTTGAGCTCCCTCAAAAACAACACTCCTAAATTTAGGGCAATTTAAAGCATTTTTTTCCAATATTTCATTAGATTTGTAAGCATCAGTAACAATGCCATCATCTTTTGTTCCCAAAATAGAAAGCATAGGAATTTTAATTGACTTTATAGTTTCAAAACCTCTTTCAGGATTATAGTAATTGAAAATTGCTAAATTATCATTTTTGAAAGAGAAGTTAATAAAAGACTTAGCAGATTGTTTAGCAAAATCCCATTGTATCCCAGACAATAATTCATTTTCTTTACCTGCTTCTGAAAGTTCTTTTGCTTCTTTTAAAAATCTATCATAATCTGGCTTATCTTTTTCATTGACTAATAATCCCATCATATCTGAAGGAGAGATAAATGTGAGGCTTTTTATCAAATTATTTTCTTTCTCTTTTTGATAATAGGCTATTTTCGAACATCCTAAACTGTGTCCTTGCAAATGGATATTTTTGTATCCCCTCTCTTCGAGAAATTTAACCCAAGCATCAATATCAAAAATAGATTCTTCAAAAATTTCATAAGAATCTCCTATTAATTTATTTTTATTATCTGGAGTTGAAAACCATCTCAAAAGTTCTGCTCCTCTAGTCTCAACAGTTAAAAAAGAAATTCCATTTTTAGGATACTCTCTAAGCATTGTTTTTATAAAATTATTCTCCCAAAAATTACCTGCCATCCCATGGATATGAAGAACAACAGAATCTGTTTTATCATTAGATTCAGAAATTAAACCCTGTAAAATTAAATTATCCTCTGTTTTAGTATTTACAAATTCCATAGAAAATTATAACCTAATCCATTTATTAGTTTTTCTATCATAAAAAAGTTAGATAAATTAACCTTACTCTTCCTTACTCTCAATCGGCTCGTGAATAAAAATAACTCTATTACTCTGTGATTCATGATTTGCACCATTCTTGCTATAAACACAAGTTGCCTTCGGCAACTCAAATCTTCCAAGAACTCTAAGCTTTGAATAAATTATATAAGTATAAACTCTTTCCTCTCCCTGCCCAAGCTTTCCAACATTCCAAGAAATCCTTTTACTATTTTTATCAAAACTATCTGGGTTTTTACCATACTTTTCATAAAGATGTGCAATCGCTGGCAAAGAATCATAAATCTTAACATTTTCAACAAATTTATTAGAACTAACTCTAAGCGTAACTTTCAAAGCAAACTCTCCACCTTTCGTCTTAACAAAATTAACATGCTTCTTAACCAAAACATCTCGCGAATAAGCTACATTAAATAAAAATGCAATCGCAATAATTGCTATAATTAAAATAAAAGGTATAAGCAAGTTAGTAGTTATTTTAACATTTAAAGTTTCATCTGGCTGAAGCTCTTTTTGCCAATAATAAAAAATCTTAAAACCATTTCTTTCAACCCTATTCGGTTCTTCAGAAAATGAAGTAAATAATCTTGAAATAATATTTTTTTCTAACCTAATCTCCGCAATAGTTGGAACATTTCCTTCATTCTTTTTTTCAACAGTCGTGCTCCTTATTATCGCTCCCTCTTTATATTCCTTAGTTCCAATTCCACTTCTTTCAATTAAATTAACTGTGCCATGAAAATTATTCTTCCTTCCATCAACAACCATAACTGCATTAATTGCATAATCTCCGAATACAAGTTTTTTCAATCTATTTACATTAACATCAACTTCAAAAAGTTTAGATTCATAGGGAGCTAAAGAAAAATCTTCAGAAAAATCATCGAAAAAAACAGAAGAAAAATCTGCTTTAATATTATCAAAAGAAATATCCTCAACATTATATACTTTAACAATAACTTTCTCAGAATCAAAATTTACCGACTCTCCCTTAACAACAATCGCTTCGTCAAAATCAACAAGTTTAATTACAATTTCTCCTTTTTTCGCAGACAAACTATTTTCATTTTGTATGCTATAAGGAATTTTTATATAACCTTTATTAGTTTTCATAATTCCTGTCGGAGAAAATTCAACATCAAATGAAAGTGTCTGTCCATTAGTGATTGAAAATTCATTATTAATTAAATCAAATCTTTCAGTTGTGGTAATCTTAAAATTTCCTGATTCTCCTGTGCTAGTTATATCAAAATTAATAATTGCCGGATGCCCCCCATCATTAATAATAGTTTCAACAACATTTTTTGTCTCAACATTAAAAGCATATGCAAAATTAACAATTAACAAAAAAGAAACCAAAAATGCTAACAAGAATTTCCCTCTTTTCAACCCCATGGATAATCTAAAAATATCCTCTATATAAAGATTTTGATATTAATTTACTATTCTAAAATTATTTCATCCCAGTAATAGCTAAATAAGCTTTAATCTGCTCCAAAAGCTCCTCAACATCTCCAAAAACTTTCTGTTCTCTCTGCTTTAGCCTACCATAAACCACATATTTATCATAAATATCTCTGACAAATTTCATGAAAGGATTAACATCCCATTTACTATCATAATCTAAAGTTAAAGTTCCTGCAAACTTTATTTCAAAATTTCCTTTATTTGTCTTTATTCTTTTCCCATCCCTCTCTGCTTCAACATCCGTCATTCCTAAAATTCTCCAAACCATTTTAATATCTGACCTAAAATAATCTGATAACTTCTTTACAGCCACCCAAGTAATTTCTATATCTTTAGAATCGCCAGAAACAGTTTCAACATATTTCTGTTCCTCAACATCATAATCTTCGTCATTTAACCAACGATAAGCAAATTGATAAGTGTCCTTAAAATTAAAAATTCCTGAAAGTTTTATTTTTTCAGTTATCACTTTATCTTTTTCAGCCATACAATATAAAAATAAATACTCTATATAAAGTTTACGAGATTAGTCAAACAATTTAGGTTTTGAGTTTTTCATTTTTTTAAGCCCGTTAGAAGCAATAACATCATCAATCCTTAATATCATTGTCGCAACCTCTGTAGCAGAAGAAATTGCCTGTGTTTTAATTTTCAAAGGTTCAACAATTCCAGATAAAATAGAATCCTCAATTTTTCCAGAAAATAAATTCAAACCAAAATTTTTCTCTCCCCTTTCATGAGCTAATTTAAGTTCAGTTAAAATGTCAATAGGGTCAAGTCCAGCATTTTCTGCAAGAGTTATAGGAATATTTTCAAGAGCACTGGCAAATTCTTCAACCGCCCACCTTTCCCTACCAGAAAGAGTTTGAGAAAATTCATAAAGTTTTCGTGCAACTTCTATTTCAACAGCTCCACCGCCAGGAACAATTAACCCATCTCTTAAAACAGCAGCAACATCTCCCAAACTATCTCTTATCCCTCTTTCAACTTCATCAAGGACATGCTCACTTCCTCCTCTAATCAAAATAGTTATTGCTTTAGGGTTTATGCAACCATTAACATAAGTCATAATCTTTCCAGAAGCATCAATTTCTTCCACTCTTTTCGCATTTCCTAAATCATCAGAATTTAATTCATGCAAATTCCCTACAATTCTTCCTCCCGTCGCCATAGCTAATTTTTCCATATCACTTCTCAAAAGTCTTCTGCAAGCATAAACACCAGATTTAGATAAATAATATTGTGCAACATCATCAATCCCTTTCTGGCAAAAAACAACATTAGCTCCAGAATTTTTAATTCTCTCAATCATTTCCTTCAAAGAATTTTCCTCAGAATCAATAAAACCTTGTAGTTGCTCAGGAGTTGAAATATTAAGTTTGGTTTCAATTTCAGGAGTCTTAAGTTCAATCGGGAATTCAACTAATGCAATCTTAGCATTCTCAATAACTTTAGGCATTTCAATATTTAATTTTTCAGAGTTAAGAACAATTCCTGAAATTAATTCTGTATCTTTAACACTCTCTCCTTTCACTTTCTCAATTTTTATATTATTAAGATTAACTTTTCCATAATCTTCAATTTGTTTCAAAGCATTAACAACAATTTTCGCAAATCTCTCTCTAACTGATTCAACCCCTTTTCCCGTCATAGAAGTCATTGCAACCTGCCTTAAAGCCAAATCATCTTCTGTAGTTATTCTTCGAGCAATTTCCTTCAAAATTAAAAAACTTTGTTCAGCTGCAATTTGATATCCTTTAATTATAATAGTTGGGTGGATTTTTTTATCTAAAAGTTTTTCAGCATTTTCTAAAAGTTTTCCTGCAATCATTACAGCACTAGTAGTTCCATCACCAACTTCAGTCTCTTGTGTTCTCGCAATTTCAACCATCATCTTCGCTGCAGGATGTTCAATTTCCATCTCTTCTAAAATAGTAACCCCATCATTAGTTATAACAATATCTCCATCTCTATCAACGAGCATTTTATCCATGCCTTTAGGCCCCAAAGTTGTCTTAACACTGTCAGCAACTATTCTCGCAGCAAGAATATTATTTCTTTGAGCATCATAACCTGCAACTCTTTGCACATTTTCAGAAAAGATACTTTCTTTATTTGACATTAAAAACAAAAAATCTTTTCAAATTTAAAGATTTATATACTATCAGAAAATCGAAACATTATTTAAGTAGCTCATCTTAATAAAAGCGTAAAAATGGCAGAAATAAGAGTGGGAGATGTTATGACAAGAAACTTTACTCATGCAAGTCCAAACTCTCCGATATTAGAGTGTGCCCAAAAAATGATAAAAAACAGAGTAGGAAGTTTAGTTCTCAAAGAAGGTGAAAAATTACACGGCATAATAACTGAAAAAGATATTGTCTGGGCTTTAGCAAAGAAAAAAATGAAAAATTTAGAAGAGATAAAAGCGAAAGATATTGCAACTAAAAAAATTCTTACAATAAAACCAGAAGCTACTATTGAAGAAGCTTTCTCAAGAATGAATCGGAAAAAAATTAGAAGAATGCCTGTAATCTCAAACAAAAAAATTATTGGTTATGTAACCCTAAAAGATATTGTAAAATTCATGCCTTCAATGTTCAATGAAGCAAGAGAGTTCGAGGTTATACGTGAAAAGTCTGAAAAAATAAAAAGAAGCCTCTTAGCAGAAAAGGGAGACTTCATCGAAGCACCATGTGAAGGATGTGGCAATTTTGATATGCTTGAAAAATTTGAAGGAAGATTATTATGTGAATCTTGTAGAGATATTTTGTGAAAATAAAAATTCTTAGAAGAAAAAAGATTATGCGCGGACTGGGAATCGAACCCAGGCCACATCGTTTTTGCTTTTTCACTTTCTTACAAAATCCTTAGGTTTCCTTGACTCTATTCTTTTAGTTTTTGGAACTCTAACAAACCTTTTTTCTAAAAAGGTTTGTTATTGGCAACGACGTATTCTACCACTTAACTACCCGCGCATAAAAAAATTAGAAATAACTATTATAAAAAGATTGCCCTACTAAAATTAAAACAAGTAAACTTTAAAAGTAGCAAATTTATCATATTGATAAGGCCCCGTAGTCCAACGGCTAAGACGACTCGTTTACACCGAGTAAACACAGGTTCGATTCCTGTCGGGGCCATTAGGAATCGATGATTCCTAGAAATTGGTTCTATTCACTTAAGCACATACTTATGCGAGAGTTACCAAAATTCTGTCAAGAATTTTTAGCCCTGGCGAGGCCATACTCAAATAAATATTTTCATCAAATTTCAGTGAATACTCGACCTATGTTTATTAATATAAATATTCCATATACCATTATAAAAATATATATCTTATTTTTCAATAGTAAATATAAAGAAATTTTTCCATTAATTATAACGATTTATATTAAGTTATTTATTGAAAGGAGGTGATAAAATGAATAAAAAAATCAGTCTATTAACAATTACTCTATTAGTACTTGCCGCATTGCCAATAATTTTAGCCATTCCATTAATATCTGCTGTCAGCATTGGCGGACCGGTTAACCCTATAATCAATCCTGAAGAATTTGCTCCGCAAGTTTGGATGTGCGATAACAGAGTTGTTTACGATGACAACACTGAACCAGGAAGAATAACACTTGGAGGTGAAGAATTAATTGAAAGAGAGCATAACTATGCTTTTGAAGGTGAAAAAATAACTTGGGATGTTCTTGTAATGGACAAAAATGGAATTCAGAAAGTAAAAGATGTATTTTCTACAATTGGTTATGTTCAATCTAATGGAGGTGGAACCGGAACTGTTACAAGAACAGGAACTATTACTTCTTGTGACAACATTCCTTCAAGAAACACAAACTGGGCAGACAATTTAGTTCTCGATAAATTTAATGGAAACTTAGGAAATTTATTGAATGTTGAAATAGAATTAAATACTGAAATGATTAACAGCATAAATATTCAGAATCAGGATACTGGACCCATAATAGTCACATTAGATTCTAACGGAAATGTAAATATCAATCCAATAGATGGGCCTACAGTAGCATCAACTATTTCCATTTCTGAAAATTTGAGTGCAAACCAAGGAGTAAATCTTTTCAATATTAGTGATACAGATTCAAAAAGTTACATTGCAAATAATTTAAGCATGTATATTACAAGTATTGGAGACACTACATTTAATTTACCTACCAATGCTAGTGCAACAGCACAACTTAGCGGTTCAGGAAACTTTTTAGGAGGTGTAAGCACACAAGCATCAGCTCAAGCATGCGTAACTTATACTTATGAATATGAAGTTAATGTTTCAACAGGAAGCGATATAGAAGCTAATTGTTACGAAAAAGTAAATCCACCTACAACTGTTATTCCCGAATGTAATGCTAGAATCTTAGAGGAGAATCTTACTGGAAGACCAATAAACACTATGACTCAAAGATATTACACTTGTGAGTTAACAGTAGAAACTCCAGAATCA